>JACCDG011136054.1_pt1 | contig 11397 bp, 9 predicted proteins | sample 7442471 | NCBI WGS metagenome assembly JACCDG01 (sample SAMN15323444, study PRJNA562643) | freshwater metagenome | isolation source: river surface water | place: USA:Blue River Watershed | collected 2017-08-17
CCACTGGCAGGGCTGGCAATTTTTATGCGTATAGTGTATAACATAAACGATTTGTTCATGCCCTTGTGGTGTAATGGATAACACAGCGGCCTTCGAAGCCGTTGATGGGGGTTCGATTCCCTCCGGGGGCACTGGGCCGAAATTGTCAAATTTTTCGGTGGATAATTGGGGGGCTCCAAAACGAAATTGTACGGCGGTTGGGGCAAAAAACTGAAGCGGCGGTTTTGTGGGAAAAGAGCCTGGGTAGTGGGGATTTTTTACCAGACGGCCTATCGGCCGTTTTTTGATATAATTTTTCTATATTTTTTTGCTTATTTTAGGTAAAAATTCTTGTCTGAAATGCAACCATTGACAGTCATTGTTTATTTTGATAAGATAAACCATCTTTTCTATGATTTTTTATCTAGAAAAGACCGAGCTCATTTCACCAACATCGACATCCCTGATTGAGTCGATGGCCTCAAATGAGGTTTACCCTAGGGAAGGAGTCAAACATGTCAACGTGGCAGAAAATCGGCGCGGCAGTCGGCGGCCTTATCGGACTCGTGCTTGTCGGGCTCATCGCCTTCCGCATTCTGTTCGTCAACCTCGTGGACAACTACGAAGTGGGGTACACCTACGACCTGCGGTCAGGCAAGCTCGAAGTCCTCAAGGACAAGGGCTACATCATCACTCCACCGATCGTGGTGGAAGTGCACACTGTGGACCTGCGTCCCATGCAGGTGTGCCTCAACGCCAACAATCGTGTGTTGAACTGCAAGCTCGTGAAGTTCAACCCCGACGGCCTCGAGAACTTCCTCTCGCTCCATGGCCGGAACAACTACCACTCGAGTAACCAGTCGAACTTCAACCAAATCATGATGAGCTACGCGTTCGACGAGAGCGGCAAGGTCTACCCTTTCCTCACCGTCCTGAACGACCTGAAGGTGGCGGGTAGGCCCGGCCCAACAGGGCTGGCGGATGCCAGTCTATTGCCAGATGCTGGCACTGTGCAATGAACCGGAGATCAGCAATCCAAGCGGGCGCGGCGACTTTCGCTGCACTGCTGACCTTCTACATCGCATGCGTCCACTACACCGAGCCCAACGAGGTCGCACTCGTCTGGAACATGGTGAGCGGGAAGATCGAACTCGACGACCATGCTGGCTTTAGCCTGACACCGCCGTGGGCCGCCGTGGCGCGGATCGACACCCGGCCGATGCGCGTGTGTCTCACGTCGTCGGCACGAAGTTTCAACTGCAAACTCGTACAGTTTGAACCAAACGCCTACCGCGAGTTTATCGCGGTCGAGGGATTCCACTACTACTGGCTGGCCAACCGCCTCTCGTACAACAGTGGCTACGACGATGAATATCGTGGCATCAAGGATATTTTGCGCGGCTTCTCGTATGGCGCAAAAAAGTATTCTTTCATTCGTGTTCTAACCGAATACGAGGAAGAATACAGGCCACCATAAGGAAGGTTGCGGAGCGACGGGGACCACTCTGCAAAAAAAAAGCAAGTCCCCACATTCAAAAAATCATCACAAACGATGTGGTGATTTTTTGTTTTCTTTGATACAATAATCACCGTCAACAATCCACCGGAATTTGCTGCCCGAGAAGAAATTGAAATTGTCAAAGATCACGCCGTCCGTTCGGTTGAAATTTTAGGGAGGAGCTTTGGCCGCCGGCGGGCGGCCCGTAAAATGTTCGAGTAATTTTCAGTATCCTGCACCAAAATATGACTTTCTGCAAATTCGCCGACCATTTCGGTGGACGCGTTTCGCGCGTCCACCGAAAAAATTGGTGTTGTTGCAAAAAGTCAGATTTTGGTGTATCCCTACAATAGGACTAGAACCCATTTTCTGAAGAACTCCTGATCGCCTCCGCTTCGCTCCGGCGAAACGCTCGGACGGCGCGGGAAGGAAAGGGGGTTGGAGGGGGGAAGGAATTCCCGCGCCGTCCTCTCTTCGAAAAAATCCGGTTGCGCGCGCTCAAAATAATTTTCACTACCATGCTTCACAATCGTCACATAAAAACTTGGTCTGGCTTCGTTTACAACACCTTTCCTGACCGATAGGGCAAGGTTGCTTTTTGTATTTGCAATCCGCCCTATCGGGCGGGTTTTTTGTTTGTGAATATTTATTAACGTCATATCAACTAACTTAAGGAATTACAATTATGATTCAACTTACCGAACATTCGTTCAAAAAACTACTCATCGCGCTTGTCGTATACCTCACTTCGCTTTTTGCCGCAAATACACTTGGATTGAAAATAATGCCATTCATTTTTGGCTCGCACTTATCAGTAGCAGTATTTTATTTTCCAATTGTGTTTCTCATGACTGATGTTATTGGCGAAGTGTACGGCAAGCGCGCCGCAAAATTCTTCGTCTTAGCCGGATTTATCAGTACAGCATTGTTCATCGCGTATTCATTTCTCTCGCTGTCCATGCCGTGGTCGGCTGACGGTGAATGGGCGCGAGCGGAATACAACCAAATTTTCGGCATCTCGGCGCGCATCGCGATTGCCTCGCTCGTCGCCTTTCTTATCGCGGAATACCAAGGCGTATTATCGTTCTTCTTTTTCCAAAAAAAGTTAGGCGTGAAGCTCTTTTGGTTGCGCTCGCTTCTCTCTAACCTTTGGTCACAATTACTCGACACGACAATCTTCATGTTTATTGCTTTTGCGGGCGTTTACGCAACTCACACGCTCGTGAGCGTAATCCTCACTTGGTGGCTCTACAAAGTAGCGATGGGCGCGCTTTATACTCCGCTCTCCTATCTCGGTATTCACTTCTTGCGAGACAAAAATGAACAAGCTACACCTACAATCTAAACCGCGCTACATCGCTTTTGTCGCCGCAAGTGTAGATGGGCGTATTTCGCTGTCGAGCAAGCACCCACCGACATGGACAAGCAAGGAAGACTGGGAATTTTTCCAGAAATCTCTCTCGCGAATTGACGCGGTTATTGTTGGTCGCAACACCTACGAATCAGTTGCGGAACGGCTCCGAAACCGAAACACTTTTATTCTCTCACGTCGTCCGAAAACACTTGTGTGTCGAGGAACGGTTACTTTCGTCAATCCCGCAAAAGTCAATCTTCCGAAACTACTCGAAGGATACAAGAGCGTTGCCGTGCTCGGTGGCGGGGCGGTTTACCAATTCACGCTGGAAAACAAATTACTCGACGAAATTTTCATTACCGTTGAGCCACTTATTTTCGGACGTGGAAAGGAAATGTTCGTTGGCGGCACGCGTATAACGCGAGCGAATCTGCTATCCGTGAAGCGGCTCAACAACACAGGAACACTCTTGCTCCATTATCAGATTAACCATCAACAACTATGATTACCCGACCAATAAAAACCCGTGTCTTTCAAGAAGGCGACGATTTGTTCGCGTTTATCACGGATTACTTCAAGAAAATTCCAGAAAAATCCGTGATTGTTGTTACCTCCAAAATCGTCGCCCTGGCGGAGAAGCGGACGACTGTCGTTGAGAATATCAAGACGAAAGAGAAACTGATCCGCGCAGAAAGCGAATTTGCCATTCCGACTAAGTATGCTTGGCTTACAGTCAAAGACGGTATGGTTATGGCTTCTGCCGGAATTGACGAATCAAACGCGAAAGGCAAACTCATTCTTTTGCCGAAAGACAGTTTTAAGACGGCTCGCTTTCTGCGCGACAAATTGCGGAAACATTATAGCGTTAGACATCTCGGCGTTCTTATCACCGACAGCCGGACGATTCCGCTCCGCGCCGGTGTAACCGGCGTTGCCCTCGGGTACGCGGGTTTCCGCGGCGTGAAAGACTATCGTGGCACACCTGATATTTATGGGAGAAAATTTAAATTTTCTCGAACAGATGTTGCCGACAGTCTCGCCACCGCCGCGGTTTTCGTCATGGGCGAAGGAAACGAACAGCAACCTTTGGCAATTATTGAAAAGACACCGATTGAATTTTGTGATAAAATTCATCGTAGGGAATTACATATTGACATCCAAGAAGATATGTACCGACCCCTCTTTTTAAAATTGCCAAAACCTTAATGTTCAAAGAGCGCGCGCAACCGAATTTTTCCGAAGCGAAGCGGAGGCGATTAGGAATTCTTCAGGAAATGGTTTCGAGCCGTACTATAAAGATACACACGTCTAACAAGCGGTCGATGTACCAAAAAATACGGTCTCTTGCGAGAAAAAGAGGGTATGGTTTGTGTTTTTTTATTCAGATACACCAAACGTAAGCTCGTCCCCTACACGCACCACTTGTTCGTTCGCGGTGGTATCGGTAGATGTAAAACGAACCTTAGACACTAACTGGGTCTGTGTCGGATTTTTTTCTTTTAAGGTAAATCCGAACTGCAGTGCGTTCACATCAACACTTTCTGGCATACTTGGGATAAGCCATGTCAATTTTTTTGTTTGCTCATCAAAGGTAACCGTACCGGCCGGCACCGAAAGAAGCGACGGGCTCCAAACAATGTCGCCGTAAATGTCTGCCTCCAATTTTAAATCCTTCAGGTCATGAAACTCATTTTTGACTATCCACTTTATTTTATAATCAGTGGCAACCCCACGCGATGTAGCGTCAACATCGGTCGTGAGCGATACGTTAGATACAACTGGTAGAGTGCGCGTGTCTCCAGAAAAAATCTGTTGTGTCCCGAGAGACGCATAGCGCACTTCTGGGGTAATGGTAATTGGACCGGTCGGATAATTAGCTAGATCAGGATCACGCGTATCTTTTAAAGGAAGATTGACCGAAATAGCAACCTCATCACCCTGTTTCAGACTTGCTAAGGCCGGAATCTGCTTTGCATTCCATGTGATACTGCCACGACGTTTTGTAGATGAAAGTTGCTCACCGAGAATTACCCCGTCAAGGGCATCGTCTACTTGTGGCCAGTTGAGCATGCTTCTGTTTTTGTACGATGGCGCATCAAATACAAGACGAATCGTCGCATTCGTCATCGGAGAATCACCCGTATTTTTTACCAGAAGCGACGCATGAAGTGTCTCGCCTGGAGTCACGGTAACTGGTCCGGTTGCGCCATTTACTACGAGAGTGGTGCGTAGTGCCGTGTCAATTAAAGTAACAATCTGTTGCGTTGTGGTAACCACAAACGGATCAGTCGAGCGCGCAATATCATTCCAACCGACCACACGCGCTTGAAGCGGAACAGACCCGTCATCCTTGACCTGAGTAAACATAGCCTTTGCTGAAATCACATATTCTTCCGTGTTCGTAGGAACAGTCCAGCGTACCCCAAGTGCTTCGTCTGGTTTTTTATCAGAACTTACAATACGTACAGCGTCACTGAGAAGCTCAACGCGAAGCGAGGGAATGGAAATTCCGGCGCTTTGCCGTATACGAAAAGACAATGGTACCTCAGACCCAGGCGAGACATCTCCCGGTACTGAAACCGCGATTGACACAGGACTTTCTACAAGAGTTGTCACCAATGTGGCGACTTTTTGGAACGGAGAACTAAATGTCGCCGGGAGGTACGTCAAAAAAGCACGCACTGAACGTGATTCACCATACGCGCCATATATCCTCCCTGAGACATCAACCACACCACGTGCGCCAGGTGCTATTGTACCAACATCCCACGCATTTCCTTCTGCTGTTGGCGGAATACTACTTTTTGTCAGAACAAAACCCTCAGGAAAACGAACTTCGAGTTTTGCCTGCGCGAGCGGTGATGCGTCTGTATTTTCATAGCGCACATGGTAATGTACTTCTTCTCCAATACGCGCTTCGATTTCGCCTGAAACAGCTAAATGAACACGAGACTCATCGAATCCGATTTTTGGCGCAAACACTACAAACCCAAACCATGCCACGGCAACGAAGCATGCGCAAACAAACACAAGGGTCATTATGGCACGAAACACCCCTCGATGCGGTGCCGCTTCAAACGCGGTCATATTCGGTAACGACCCATCGTTGTTCTCGTAAATCACAGATAGTTCGCGCTCAATTTCTTTTTCGCGCTCTTTTGAGAGCATGGACACTTCTTTCGAAACTTCAACACTGGAGACGTCTTCATGAGACCCATCGGTAAGATTTTTCTTGAAAAAACGGTGTGTCTTACTCTTCATATGGACGCTCAAACATGGCACCAACACGCTCGCCTGTAATGAGTGTGGTGTAGTAACTAAGTGTTCCATCTACAATCATCTCTTCATCATGCACACGCCAAAAAGGATTCCATTCTTCAGGATAAACAATATGACTTTCAAAAAACGAACGAACACCGGACTGTTTTTCGACCGACAACATATACGTAACACGCAGAGAGGGATTTTTCCCAAAAAGCTCATTGGTCATGGCCTCAAATCGATTATGAGGGACAAGTTCACTTTTAACCGGCAGTGGTCGAGGGAGACGATACGTGATACTCGCCTCAGTCGTATCTCCAGGAGACACAATCATCCAATTACCAAAAACTGTGCGCCCCGATTCTTCACCGATGCTCGTACCGGAACGCGCATCGAAATGCTGCGTTGCCTCATTTTCCTCGACCGTAGCATCATTTTGATACCACGATTCTGGTACTTTAAACGCCGACTCAGGCGGATATCGAAAACCATTGGCGGAGATAAGCTCAGCACCCAACGGAACATACACCCGCACATAAACAATATTTGGCACACCCGCAAGTGACCCATCATTCACCCCGATATGTTGGCGCGTAATAGTTACCGTGTCTTCAACTGTGCCATTCTCAGCAATGCGTGCAGTATGCGAAATACGCTGCGTGACTTTTGCGTCACTTTTTTGCCCTTGAATATTCGCACCGACAACGAATAGATAATCCTCGCTGGGTTCCACCGGAGCCAGCTCGCCTGTCCAACCGAATTGTCGAACTGTTTTCTCAATCTCCTTATCACGAAAATAAAGCTGTATCTCTTTTTGTGATAACGCGCTATGAAACTCAGTCATGAGTTTCACGATATCCGCCTTACCGAGTGATGGAAGTTGTTGTAAAAGACCATCAAGCATGTGCGATAAAATTGCTTTTGGTTCTTTTGTTTTGCGTGCGGCATCTGATTCCACCTGCTCTTGAAGTGTTTCAAGAGCATCATACTCATTCATGACCACCCCAAACTCATCATCTTGAATTGGCCCTAACACCGAAAGAACTCGTTCGAGCACGGTTGCGTTTACGGCAATGACACCATCTATTGTTTCTTGACGACTCGCTTCATAAAATTCAGCTAATTTTCTTCCCGATATAGAAAAATCAGGCCACCAATTCGCGTCTTGAAACTCAAATCGACCGTTTGCGAGCTGAAGTGGTGTTGGCGGACGTAAATACTTAGAAAATTGACCTTGGACATCGTAGCTACCACCTTTAGGAACCTCGATTCGCTTTATCATTCCTTTTTGAACATCCACAATCGCATAACTCCCTACAAACCCCCCGGTCGGCCGAAGCTCATGATGATTTTGAAATACAACAAGATACCGTTTAAATGTAGTATTGCCCAATACTTTTTCGAGAGCATCACAGAGAGAAAGGACATCGTCCACATCTTCAACAAATAAAGCGAAAAGTCGGGTCGCTTGCGTGTACGTTTCACGATATTCCTCAGGAAGAGTTTCCTTATCAATCGCGCCAATACGTGCCAGAGCTTCTTTGTATCGCGGTAGAGCGCTCCGAACATGAGTTCGCAGTAGCTCTAAACGAACAGTAAACGCGCTCTCTTTTTGCGCAGTAATGTCCTGCAACCCTTTTAAAATATAGGTGTTTCCGAGAGCGATATTTTGACCTGCCTCCAGTAAGTTTTGTCTGCTCTCAATGTGTTTTCCTACAACCGGAAGCCATTTACCCACATCAAGCATAAACCCGTACCCGTGTTGCATCTGTTGCTCCACTGACTCAAACGCTTGAAGCGCCCTTGTCAAATCCTCTCCCGCCTTCGGAATATCAGCACCGAGAGCAGCCACAGTTGATGATTGAAGAGCCATAAACCCACTCGTGCTTTCTTCAACCAAAGCGTTATTTTTTTCTTTGATGCGCTCCATATATCCCCGTGCCGGAAGTGGTACCGTAAGAAGAATAACAAACGCAACACCACCAGCCAACATCCGTCGTATTTGTGGCGTGTACCATGACGCGCGAGGTGTGTCCCTTGTTGATTTCTCTGTTTTTATTTTTTTATACGCAAACCATTTTCTCTTTGGTTCTGCTTTAAGTGGCGCTAAAAACACCTGCGAAGGGCTTTCTACTATTAACGTATCTACGACTGCGTCAGGAACAACAGATGTTACGTTTGGTGTTTCTTGGGATTGCATTGTAGAGGACTCCACCCCTTTTTGTGGGAGTATGGTCGACACACTGATGTCTTCTTCTTCGATACCATGTTGCTCAAAAACCTCGACACCATCGCTGGCTTTTTCATGATACGAAGTCTGTAAAAGAGATGAATCGGCAACTGGGGGTACAAAAATATCTGTTATGGGTTCATTTTTTTTAATAGCCTCCGCGAAATCGAGCGCTACACGCTTAGTTTCTTGATGATCAGGGGTGGTATAGGTTTGCACTTTATCCCACGCGTAAGACTGTTCTTTGTGACGAAGCGACAGTACATGGCGTGACGCTGGAGAAATATCGCTTACGGTACGCACAAAAACCTCATCTTCTTTTTGAGGTAGTAGACAATATCGTTTAGTGTGGCCAGGAATACCACAGCGGGAACACGAACGAGGAGCGGCCATACAAAATAACTTTGTATAAAGTATAACATAATCGGGAGTAAAAACGTGTGTGGATAGAAAAAATAATGAGTATCATTGACCCATTTCGACCCATTCATGCCCCTGTCGATTGGCGTGCATTACTACGTACAACATTTTTTTGTCAGCTCTCACCTCCCGTGATATACTTGTGTCTAGTTTAGCTCCGAATTGACGACGAACACGCGTATGCAGGCTTGGTTTGATGTTGTAGCTCATATATCAGGGCGCATTCACCACCACAAGGAAGCGCTTATTCAGGCTTCCCCAACTGAAACATTTTGGCGAGCAGGAGCAATTGTACTACTCGAAAGCGTCCTTGGTATTCTCGCACTACCGCTGTACCTCTTTTACAATACATCACGTTCTAGGCCCTCTTTTTTTAATCAAAAAGGGTGTGCGTATTCTCTGTACCGCCTACGTAAACGTGTCACTGTCTCCATCACCTTCCCTATCTTGGGGATACTTGGAATTTATTTTTCCTTAGTGACATTTGTCCAAACGGCTACCATTACGTGGGATGGTGGCGCAGGTGATGGATTGTGGAGCAGCGCGCTTAACTGGTCAACAGATACGGTACCTACCACAACTGATGATGTTGTTTTTGATGGAACAAGCGTATCCGACGCCACCATTGATGCTGGTTTTCAAGGAACAGTGCAAAGTATTCAAATTCAAAGCGGCTACACCGGAACAATCACGCCTGCTCGTTCATTTCATGTAACCGGTTCATTTACAATTGCAAACGGTTCATTTTTAGGAAACGCCAATACCATTGACATCAACGGCACGTACACCCAGACCGGAGGCATATTTCAGGCCTCGAATAGTACAACGAGTTTTGCCACAAACTTTATCAAATCCGGAGGAACGTATCTGCACAATAATGGTACTACCGTATTTGATGGCACTGGCACAACAAACTACATTACCTTTGCTACAAGTTCACTGAGTACCCTCACTTTTGCAAACGTCACCATTGCAAAAACACTCACGAGCGATGGCATACAAAGTGGCGCATTCACCGGCGCGGTTATCGCTGTAACCGGCACGCTTGATCTAGCCACAGGCACACTTCGTACAACCGCAGCCACGGCCACATCCTCCTCCGTTCTTACGATTTTAGAGGCACAGGGGCCGATTATTCATCGTGCGGGGTGGGCTGGGGGCGATGGCATATTGCGCATTTCCGGACCAGGACGAACTGTTGAAATGTATCCAAACGGCTACTTACCCCGTGTAGACATTAACTCAACAAGTACCGTGGTAAACATTAATGGTACCGGGACAACAACTATCAACTCACTCAACATTACCGCGGGCACGGTAAACCAAAACAGTGGCAATATTCTATCAAGTGTTTCTGTACTCGGCCCGAGCGGACTTTACAATGGTGGAACAGGAGTTACACAGGGAGAAATATTATTTGTCTTTGGGGGAGGACAGGCAATTTTCAGCACGGGAATTGTGCATATAGGTCTTACCGTACGTACCTCCAATACAGGCAGTCTTCTCGACCTATCCCGCGTTTCATCGTTTATGATCCGTCCATTTAGCTCACAATCAACTGTGAGCGTGCTTGGAGTAAACAGTGGCTCTACATTACTCTTTCCGCCAATACCAGTGTACATTTCAGCAGTGACCTCAAGTATTGTCGGTTCGATTAGCGCAACAAACACTACATTTATTTTTGACCGAAACGCGAGCCAAGCACTGTTTGCGTCAAGTGACATTACGATTGGCGGGCTCAGCAAAACCGCCACAAACACTCAAAATTTTTACTTTCCAGCCGGTGTCACCACGACCATTACAGGTGCTCTCACCTTGCAAGGTGGTTCAACATCATCACTCCTTTCTATTCATTCTGCGTCATCAACAGGTACAATATTCGACGCAGAGCAAGCACGTATTAATCCACTTGGAAGCACAACTGTACAAAATTTAAACGTTACAAATAATAGAAATATTGCCTCCACCCCCATTGATGCCACCGGGCAATATGTTATCGATAATGGCAGCGTTGATGGTTGGTTTGGCATGATCGATATTACAAACCCTACCACTCCAGGTAGTCTCACGACAGCAAATGAAACTAATAATACCGTACGACTTGTTTTTGGCGCTTCATCGACCGACGCAAATTTTCTTGATTATCGAATTTTCTATACGCTTGGCACCACCACCCCCTCAACAAGCGATACTGGTCTCACCTCAAGTACACAGTCCATTCTCGGTCGATCCAATTATGGTGGACAAACCGGAGTTGAACTGGAAGGTCTTACACGATCGACGGTATACACCGCCAATATATGGGCATATGACGAATATGGGAACACCGCCTCTGGAACAACACCCATAACCTTTGCAACACTTCCTAATCCAGTCACCAATATCGGTGCTTCGAATATTCAACAACAAAGCCTAACTATCAGCTGGGACACAAACAACAACGATGCCGCCACTGTATACAACATTACGGATACGAATGACCCAACGAGAACTTCAGGATTTTTTACCGGAACATCTTTTGATCTTGTTAATTTACACCCTAATCAGGAGTATAGCTTTACTATCGTCGCACGAGACAGTAACAACCAAGAAAACAGTGTTACTGTTGGGCCATTCACCACTGCCTCGGCAGGGGGTGGCATTTTGGTCACACCA
>JACCDG010884503.1_pt1 | contig 11396 bp, 9 predicted proteins | sample 7442471 | NCBI WGS metagenome assembly JACCDG01 (sample SAMN15323444, study PRJNA562643) | freshwater metagenome | isolation source: river surface water | place: USA:Blue River Watershed | collected 2017-08-17
AGCACCCACATGAATTTTAATTTGTTCTGCAGTACGCTCTCCAACTAATAAACTATGGTAACGTCTTAATGCTTCCATAATATCTGCTGTGAATTCATCTCCACCAACACGAATACTTTGATCACATACAATACCAGCTAATGCAATGACTGTAATACCTGTTGTACCACCACCTATATCAATGATCATGTTCCCAACTGGTTCTTCTACATCGATACCAATACCCAATGCAGCTGCCATCGGTTCATGAATCATATACACTTCCTTAGCGCCTGCTTGTTCAGCACTATCTCGTACAGCTCTTTTTTCTACTTCAGTAATGGATGAAGGAATACAAATTACCATTCTCCAACTTGGAGGAAACAATGGTTTTTTTGGATAAATCATTTTCATCAACTCACGGATCATTAATTCCGCAGCGTTGAAATCGGCGATAACTCCGTCTTTTAAAGGACGAATTGTTTTAATACTTTCGTGTGTTTTTTCGTGCATCAACAATGCCTTCTTGCCGACACCTAAAACTTCTTTCATATTATTCCTGTTTAAGGCAATAATTGAAGGTTCATTTACAACCACTTCATCATTGTGGATGATCAGTGTATTTGCAGTGCCCAAGTCCATCGCAATCTCTTGGGTAAAAAAGTTAAATAAGCCCATATTCGTTCAGTATTTTACATTCATTGGAATGATGCAAAATTCATCTAAAATCCTTGAACTACAAAGCTTTTTAAAAAAATGAACAAGATTATTTTTTGAAGGGACTAGCTAGCAAATTCGTAACCGATATCTTTTCTAAAATTCATGCCTTCAAATTGGATTTTGGTCAATGCAGTTTTTGCCGTGTCGACCGCTTCTTGAATTGTGTCTCCTTGAGCAGTTATCGTTAAAACGCGGCCCCCATTTGTAACAATTGCTTCGGCCTTAAAGCCAGTGCCAGCTTGGAATAGGGTGGTTTTAGGTGTTTGAGCGGCAAGGTCCAAACCACTGATTGGGTATCCCTTTTGATAGTCTCCAGGATAACCACCACTTACTGCCATGACGGTCGCAAAAGCACCATCATTGTATTCAATATTTACATCTTCTAAAGTGCCATTATCTGTTGCAGCTAAGATGCTGACTAGATCGGTTTGTAAGCGAGGTAGAATTACCTCTGTTTCAGGATCGCCCAAACGGCAATTGTATTCTATCACAGAAGGTTCTCCATGGCAGTTCATTAAGCCAAAAAACACAAACCCTTTGTACACCAATCCTTCTTTAGCAAGGCCTTGGATGGTAGGACGGACAATTTTTTGCTCCACTTTTTCCATAAATGCATCATCCATAAAAGGGACCGGGCTTACACAACCCATTCCGCCTGTATTCAGGCCTGTATCTCCCTCGCCAATGCGCTTGTAATCCTTTGCATGCCCTATAATTTGGTAGTTTTTGCCATCTGTTAAAGCAAAAACGCTTACTTCGATTCCTGTTAAAAATTCTTCAATCACCACTCTGGCACTCGCTGAGCCAAATTGTTTATGTTGCAACATGGATTCAAAACAATCCAAAGCTTCCTGGTGTGAACTGGCAATAATAACGCCCTTTCCAGCAGCTAGGCCATCCGCTTTTAATACAATAGGTAAGCTATGCGCGGCAATATAGGTTTTGCCTGCTTCGTAATTATCAATGGTAAATTCAGCATAACCAGCCGTTGGGATCTGGTGTCTTTGCATAAAATGTTTGCTAAAAGCCTTGCTGCCTTCTAATTGTGCGGCGGCTGCAGAGGGGCCAATGACATTGATTGCCTCAGTTGCAGGGTCTTTCGCAAAAAAATCAAAAATACCTTTTACCAAGGGTTCTTCAGGTCCCACAATGATCATGTCTATTTGGTTCAAGATAGCCGCTTGCTTCAATCCCTCAAAATCGTCTACTGCAATGGACAAATTGGTTCCAATCGCTGCTGTGCCTGGATTCCCGGGTGCGATAAACAATTGGTCACAGTGGTAACTTTGCGTTATTTTCCAAGCCAATGCATGTTCTCTTCCGCCAGAACCAATAAGTAAAATATTCATAATTAAGGTGATTGCAGCACGAAAGTAAAAATTATTGAAGGGATTTTATTATTTTGTACCAATTAAATAAACCTTTTATTATGTCTACAACGACACAACGCCATCCAAAAGGACTCTATGTTTTATTCGCTACAGAAATGTGGGAGCGATTCAACTACTATGGAATGCGTGCCATTTTGGTCTTGTTTTTAGTTAAAGCAATGGCTTTTAATCAGAACGATGCTTCGCAGGTCTATGGAAGCTATACTGGCTTGATCTATCTAACGCCCTTGTTGGGAGGCTATATTGCAGATCGATATTGGGGGAACAAACGTTCTATCATTGCAGGTGGCTTGGTGATGGCGATTGGAGAGTTTGTCTTGTTTTTTTGTGGTCATTTTTATGACAATGCTGCACTCGCAATGCCTTTATTTTATACAGGTTTGGGTTGTATGATTGCTGGAAATGGCTTTTTCAAGCCTAATATTTCGAGCATGGTAGGCCAGTTGTACAAAAAAGGGGATTCAAAAATTGATGCTGCTTATACCATTTTTTATATGGGGATTAATACAGGTGGTGCACTTGGACCATTGGTTTGTGGCTTTTTTGGAGACACAGGCAACAATGGTGATTTTAAATGGGCCTTTTTTGCAGGAGGTGTTGCGATGCTTTTAAGTGTGATCACGCAAATTATTTTTCAGAAGAAATATTTAGTGGATGCAGATGGAGTAGCGATTGGTGATGCGCCAAAAGAAGCACCAACCATGTTTCAAAAAATTCCAGTGATGGTAGGATTCCTATTCTTACTTTCATTAGTAACCATCGCCTTAGTATATATTGATATTAAAGTAGTGAGTTATTTATTCTGGTTATTAATCGCATGTATTCTTTTAATTGCTTTTATTATTTTTTCTGATAAGTCACTTGATCTAATTCAAAAGAAAAAAGTAGCGGTGTTGTTTACCGTGTCTTTCTTTGTGATCTTTTTCTGGAGCGCATTTGAACAAGCAGGTGCATCACTTACCTTTTTCGCTTCTGAAAACACACAGCGAGATTTGGGATTTTATGTAGTCCCTGCAAGTTTCTTCCAATCTTTAAATTCCATCTTTGTAGTCACACTTGCTCCTTTGGTTGCGTGGATTTGGATTAAGCTTGGCAAAGCAAATCGTGAACCTTCTTCTCCATTTAAAATGGCGATGGGTTTGATGTTGTTGGCATTGGGTTATTTATGGATTGCAACCGGTGTCAACGGAGTAGGGACTGGTATTAAAGTAAGCATGATTTGGTTAATTGGTATGTACATGATGCACACATTTGGTGAGCTTTGTTTATCTCCAATTGGCCTGTCTTTATTTAATAAATTGGCGCCAGTTAAATTTGCTTCTTTGTTAATGGCAGTATGGTTTACAGCCAATGCATTTGCGAATAAGTTGGCAGGTGTTTTTAGTACATTGTATCCGGAAAATGGCAAGACAACTTCTTTTGTTGGTTATCAAATTACCAACTTACATGAATTCTTTATGTTCTTTGTATTCATGGCAGGTATCGCTTCTATTATTCTTTTCTTGTTGTCTAAAAAATTAAAGAATTTAATGGAACAATAATTGATTCAACCTATTGAAATAAAAAATGCCTCGATGATGTCGAGGCATTTTTTTATGTAATAACAGTTAAGTGTAATCTTGAATTAGGGGGAGTAAAATTATAAAACGCCTTTTACAATTTCATCCACCACACCTGGATCCAATAGGGTTGAAGTGTCTCCTAAGCTGCTTAATTCTCCTTCTGCTACTTTGCGCAGAATACGGCGCATGATTTTTCCTGACCTTGTTTTTGGTAAGCCAGAAACAAATTGAATTTTATCAGGCTTCGCAATTGGTCCAATGATTCTTGTGACTGTTTGTAAAATATCTTTACGCACCATGTCTGCAGTGCCATGTGTATCCTGTGCATGTGATCCTGTATAAATTACATAAGCATAAATGCCTTGTCCTTTAATATCATGTGGATAGCCCACTACAGCACTTTCTACAACACCTGCGTGCATATTGATGGCATTCTCTACTTCTGCAGTACCAATTCTGTGGCCGCTTACATTCAATACATCATCCACACGACCAGTGATTCTAAATTGTCCCTCTTCGTTTCTGAATGCACCATCACCTGTAAAATATAAGTTGTCATAAGTGGCAAAATAGTTGGTTCTGCATCGCTCATGATCGCCATAAGTGGTTCTGATGGTAGCAGGCCAAGCTTGTTTGATACATAAGTTGCCACGATACATGCCTTCCTCGTCTTTTGTTGTAATTTCTTCTCCTTTGTCATCCACTAATATAGGTTCAATACCAGGCATTGGATAAGTGGCCCATCCTGCTTTACCAGGGGTGATATTTGCCATATTGGAGATCATGATACCGCCTGTTTCTGTTTGCCACCAAGTATCTACAATCGGACATTTCTTTTTTCCGATATGTTCATTGTACCAATTCCAAGCTTCTTCATTGATCGGCTCACCAACGGTACCCAACACTTTTAAACTACTTAAATCATGTTCTTTCACTGGCCCTAAACCAAAGCCCATTAATGATCGAATGGCTGTTGGGGCGGTGTATAAAATATTGACCCTGAACTTGTCAATGATATCCCAGAATCTACCCGCATCTGGGAAAGTAGGAATACCCTCAAACATCATAGAAGTACCTCCTGCACTCAAAGGCGCATACACAATATAGCTATGCCCTGTAATCCAACCTACGTCTGCTGTACAAAAGAATAAATCGTCTGGATGATAGTTGAATGTATTTACAAAAGTGTAGTTGGTGTAGACCATATAACCTGCCACACTATGCACTACACCTTTAGGTTTTCCTGTTGAACCAGAAGTGTATAAAATAAATAAAGGATCTTCTGCATCCATTTCTTCTGCTGCTACATATTGAGTGCCTTGTGATTCTACTTTTTTAATTTCATCTTCCCACCACACATCTCTGCCTTTTAACATGGAGACTGCGGTTCTTGTTCTTGTGCACACAATAACACGTTGGATATTTTTATTGCCTATCAATGCATCATCAATCACAGACTTTAAAGGGATGTCTTTAGCACCTCTATAAGCGCCATCACAAGTGATGATAAAATTGGCTTTCGCATCGTCTAAGCGGTCGGCGATACTCTGTGCAGAGAATCCACCAAAAATCACACTATGAATGGCACCAATTCTTGCACAGGCCAATACCGCAATAGCTAATTCTGGAATCATCCCCATATAAATACAAACACGATCACCCTTTTTAACGCCATTGTTATATAAGACTTGAGCAAACTGGCATACTTTTAAATGTAGTTGTTTGTAGGTAATAATACGGTGGTGTTCTTCTGGATCATTGGGTTCCCAAATAATTGCAGGTTTATCACCCATGGTCTCTAAATGACGGTCTAGACAGTTTTCGGTGATATTTAATTTGCCACCTACAAACCATTTAATACTTGGGTCTTTAAAATTCCATTCACTTACTTTGTCCCATTTTTTTCGCCAAGTAAAATTTTCGGCGATGTCTCCCCAAAATGCATCTGGAGTTTTGATACTTTTTTGATAGGCTTCGTGATAGCCTGCAAGGTCTTTAATTTGATAAGGGTAGGACATGGGACACATTTAAAATTAGTCTTCCAAATTTACATTTTTTAAGTTTATCTAGTTAACTTGAACAACAGCAATTCAACTAATTATATTATGAGTTTAGTCACAAAACCTAGTAAAATCGGTTTAGTCATCGGTGCTTCTTCTGTAGGCACCCTCATTGAGTGGTATGATTTCTACATTTTCGGTATGCTTGCAACCATTATTTCTAAACAGTTTTTTCCTTCAGACGCAGGCACATCCGCATTATTAAGCACCCTTGCCATTTTTGCAGCGGGTTTTATTGTGCGTCCATTTGGTGCGTTGGTGTTTGGTAGATTAGGAGACCTTATTGGTCGTAAGTATACTTTCTTGTTAACCTTGGTCTTGATGGGTGGTTCTACTTTTGCGATTGGTTTAGTGCCAGGCTTTGCAACCATTGGTTGGGCGGCACCAATTTTGGTTTTAATATTAAGGTTAGTACAAGGATTAGCACTGGGTGGTGAATATGGTGGCGCAGCAACTTATGTAGCGGAACATGCACCTGCTAATAGAAGGGGCTTCTGGACTAGTTGGATTCAAACAACAGCCACATTGGGATTGTTTTTGGCACTCGGGGTGATTATATTAATACGATCCAATCAAGGAGTTGAAGCATTTAGTGCAGAATGGGGAGGATGGAGGTATCCATTTTGGATGTCCATAATTTTAGTCGTGGTTTCTATTTTAATTAGAATGAAAATGAGTGAGTCTCCTATGTTCACGAAATTAAAATCAGAGGGTAAAACCTCAACCAATCCATTGAAAGAAAGCTTTGGTCATAAAGCTAATTTTAAAATGGTCTTATTGGCTTTGTTTGGCGCAGTAATGGGGCAGGGTGTGATCTGGTATACAGGTCAGTTTTATGCGCAAAGTTTTATTGAGACGGTTTGTAAAGTAGAATTTGTGCAATCAAGAAACTTAATGTTATGGGCTATCTTATTCGCTACGCCATTCTTTGTAATTTTTGGTTATTTAAGTGATCGAATTGGCAGAAAATGGATCATGATGTTGGGTATGTTGGCAGGTATTCTTACTTACAGGCCTATTTATCAGCACTTTTTAGATGTGACCAATGCAAAAAACAGAATTGAAAAAATTGATCTAGCAAATACAGTTGCTTCAGAAAAATTAGCTTCTGTGGACACAAAGGACAATACTAAATTATATGTGGTACAAAAAATAGATACTCCCTATACGGATGGTGCTGTATTTAGTTATACCAAAACAGATACTTTACATTTAACTGCTGCCATTTCAGATGCAAGTGCTGGAGGTATTCAATATACACAGGCAAATGCAATAGATGCTACAAAGATGGATACGGTTACAGTTCAATTGAAAGCAGCTAAAGGAGTAAGCCTAGACGCTACTAAAATAGCAGTTGTTACAATTGCATCAAAGTCGTTAAAGCCAAATGTATTGGTTGAAAAAACATTAGATCATTCAACTTACTGGAATTTGATTTGGTTGGTTTTTGTACAAATCCTTTATGTTACAATGGTATATGGTCCTATTGCGGCTTTCTTAGTTGAATTATTCCCTACTAAAATTCGTTATACATCCATGTCATTGCCCTACCATATTGGGAATGGTGTATTTGGTGGCTTGGTGCCTTTCCTTGGAACACTGATTGTTGAATTCACAAAAACTGCAGATAAGCCAGCTGGAGATCCGCTTGCAGGTTTATGGTATCCAATTGGCGTAGCTACGATTTGTTTATTTATTGGCGTGGTCTATTTATCAAATAAGGCGGACGAAGAAGTGATGGATTAAGACATTTAAAAAAGAAATTATGAATAAGATAAAAAGAATGCTTGGTTTAGTTTGGATGGTTTTAGCGCCCGCGATTATTTTGTTTTTAACTACTCAAGCAATAGAAAAAATTGGTGCCGCAACTGAACTTGCTAAGTCAAATATCACTTTGCAATGGGGGATTATATTAACCATTTTCACGCCCATTTGTGTCGGCTTTTTTATATTCGGTTATTATGGATTGAAGGGTGAGTATGATCAATTGCCAACAAGCTCAAAAGATCTAGAATAAAGCTTTACTTTTGTACATGTCATTTATCGTACAAGCCATATCCAAAAAATATGACCAATTCCAGGCGGTTGAATCATTGAGTTTTACCATTCAGCCAGGAGAAATTGTTGGATTTCTTGGGCCCAATGGCGCCGGGAAGAGTACCACCTTAAAAATGATTGCTGGGTTCCTTAGTCCGGATACGGGATCGATTCAGTTGTCTGGGATTGACTTGCAACAAAATGAAGTCGCTTATAAAAAGAAGATTGGCTATTTGCCCGAATCCAATCCACTCTATGATGATTTATATGTGGTAGAATATTTGAATTTTTTAGCCCAAGTGCATGGTATTCCTTTTGCGGTAAAAAGAATTGATGAAGTGATTTTGCAAACGGGATTGAAATCCATGCAGCATAAAAAAATAGGTTTTTTATCAAAAGGATACAAACAAAGAGTGGGTATTGCTGCTGCTATTTTGCATCAGCCTGAATTGATTTTATTGGACGAGCCTACTTCGGGTTTGGATCCAAATCAGTTGATTGAAATCAGGTCACTTATTCAATCCTTAAGTGCTAGTGCAATGATTTTGTTTTCATCTCATTTACTACAAGAAGTGGCTGCAATAGCTGACAGGGTATTGGTTCTACATCAGGGTAAATTAGTAGCCAACCAACCAATGGAGGAATTGACGCAGTCTAGTCAGCATAATTTATTGGTGCAGTTTCAAGAAGACATGACTGCCTATTTGCCGCTCATTCAATTAAAATACAAGCTATTAGAACAACAGGACAAACGTGCGTTAGTCATCCAGGCAAAAGATGCAGTCGTATTGGATCAAGCGCGACAATACATGATGGCATTGGCTTTGGAGAAAGGCTTGCATATAGAACGTTTGCAGACGCAGGAAGCAAGTTTAGAAGAAATTTTCAAATTGCTTACCCATTAAAAAAAATGGGTGTAAATTGCGCAGACAAATAAGCATTTAATTTTTTTAGAAAATAAATCATCCAATTATGAGTTACATTATTGAAGTACATGCAAGACAGATTTTAGATAGTAGAGGAAATCCTACAGTAGAAGTGGACGTATTAACAGACGACGGCGCAATGGGTCGTGCTGCTGTGCCAAGTGGTGCAAGTACTGGCATTCACGAAGCTGCAGAATTGAGAGACAACGATAAAAAGAAATACTTAGGTAAAGGGGTGTTAAAAGCAGTGAAGAATGTAAACACATCTATTGCTGATGCATTGATTGGGTTTGATATTACATCTCAGGCTGCAATCGATCAGGTAATGATTGATTTAGATGGCACAGCAAACAAAACGAAGTTAGGTGCGAACGCCATTTTAGCGGTGAGTATGGCTGTGGCAAAAGCAGCTGCTGAAGAAGCTAATTTACCATTGTACAGATATATCGGTGGCACGAATGCAAGAACATTGCCTATGCCAATGATGAATATCTTGAATGGTGGTGCACACGCAGACAATAAAATTGATTTCCAAGAATTCATGATCATGCCAATTGGTGCGCCTAGCTTTAGCGAAGGTTTACGTTGGGGTGTAGAGATCTTCCATCAGTTAAAAAGTACATTGAAGAAAAAAGGATACAGCACGAACGTAGGAGATGAAGGTGGATTCGCTCCAAATATTCAAAGCAATGAAGAAGCAATTGAAACAGTATTAGAAGCCATCCAATCTGCTGGTTACAAGACGGGTTCTCAAATTGCGATTGCAATGGATGCCGCAAACAGTGAATTGTGGAATGCTAAGAAAAAGAAATATGTGTTCCATAAGAGTTCTGGTAAAGAAATGAGTTCAGATCAATTGGTGAAATACTGGGAGAGCTGGGTGAAGAAATATCCAATCGTTTCTATTGAAGATGGTATGGCGGAAGATGATTGGGCTGGTTGGAAGAATTTGACTGACACGATTGGTAGCAAATGTCAATTGGTGGGTGACGATTTATTCGTAACGAATGTGAATCGTTTACAAACTGGTATTGACAAGAAAATTGCAAATGGTTTATTGGTTAAAGTAAACCAAATTGGTACTTTAACTGAAACAATCAATGCAGTGAGCTTGGCACAAAATAATGGCTACAATACCATTATGTCACACAGAAGTGGTGAGACAGAAGATACGACTATTGCTGACTTAGCAGTGGCTTTGAACTGTGGTCAAATTAAGACTGGTTCTGCTTCTCGTTCTGACCGTATGGCTAAGTACAATCAATTGATCCGTATTGAGGAGCAATTGGGTGAAACAGGATTTTTCCCAACAAAGGGCAAATTGAAGTTCGGTAACAAATAAATCAACCTAGATTGATATACTAAGGAGCTCCATTATTGGGGCTCCTTTTTTTTGTAGCATATTTATTGGCGTATTCTAATAACTGTACTAATTTTAGGGCAATCTTTTTTTTATGCAAGCAATCAAGAAAATCATTCCATTCGTGGCGAATCGCTATTTTATAGCCATTTTGGCTTTTATAGTATGGATGTTATTCTTTGATCAAAGAGATTTTTTTACTCAAAGAGATCGTGCAGCTGAATTGGATAAATTAGAACAAGCAAAGACCTATTACCAAAAAGAAATTTCCACTACCCAGGAACAATTGAATAACCTTCAAAGTAATCCTGGTGCAGTAGAAAAATATGCAAGAGAGCGTTATCTGTTAAGAAGAGAAGGTGAGGAAGTCTATTTATTTGAAGATACCATCGCAGCCGAAAAGAAAAAATAACCATTAGGTTGCATGAAAAAACAAGCACGTTATCAAGCTGTCATCGATTATTTTTTAGAGCATGTTCCTGTTGCAGAAACAGAATTAACATACGAAAATCCATTTCAATTATTGGTTGCAGTTATACTGTCTGCGCAATGCACAGATAAGCGTGTGAATTTAACAACGCCTGGCATTTTCGCAAAGTACCCAAGCCCCGAAAAAATGGCTCAAGCTAGCTTCGATGACCTATTTCCATTAGTCAGAAGCATTTCTTATCCGAACAATAAAACAAAACATTTAATAGGTACGAGTCAACTTTTACTAAGTAAATTCAATGGTGAAGTGCCTATGACAATTGACGAGTTGGTTCAATTGCCTGGCGTAGGCAGAAAGACGGCCAATGTGATTACGAGTGTGATTGATCAGCAACCCAATATGGCGGTGGATACCCATGTGTATAGAGTGAGTAGAAGGATTGGCTTGGTGCCCATGACAGCAACGACACCTTTAGCTGTAGAAAAGGATTTGATCAAAAACATACCCTCAGCATTAGTGCACAAAGCGCATCACTGGCTCATTTTGCATGGACGATATACCTGTTTGGCACGTAGTCCAAAATGTGATAGTTGTGGCATCACAGCTATGTGTAAGTACTTAGAAAAAGAAGCGAAGAAAAAAGAGCAATTAAAAGCATAAAAAAGCGCCACATGATTGTGGCGCTTTTTTTATTTTACAAATAAGACTCGATTGCTGTAATCAATTCTTGTTTTGTAATGGGGATCCCCATGATTTTATTGTAGCCTTTTGCATCTACTAAATATTGGTCTCTAATAATTTTAATCAATTGTCCATTGTTGATTTCAGGAATCAGAATGGTTTCAAATTGAGCAAGTATTTCGCCTAAGTTTTTTGGGAAAGGTCGCATATACTTAATGTGGGCGTGGCTTACAGCCTTACCTTGACTTTG
>JACCDG010445920.1_pt1 | contig 11394 bp, 8 predicted proteins | sample 7442471 | NCBI WGS metagenome assembly JACCDG01 (sample SAMN15323444, study PRJNA562643) | freshwater metagenome | isolation source: river surface water | place: USA:Blue River Watershed | collected 2017-08-17
GGGATCGGCGTGCGAAGGGCATCGACCTGGATGTCGGGCACGGTGCCGCCCTTGTGGCGGATGACCAGTGACGGTTCGCCAAGGTCGTTCTCGGTGGCGACCACCTGGAACTTCTCGCCCTTGATCTTGAACCTCGCCCCCTCGGTGAGCGTGGACGGGTCCATGATGTCCATGCCGCGGACGCCGCCGGCGCCGAGCAGGTCATGCACGCCGGCAAAGAACGCCGCCTCGGGGTCCGCCTGCGGGTTGTCGAGGAAGAACGCTTTGGCCCGTGCGACCTTGGCCTTCTCGGTGGCGAGCCCCTGATCTTCGAGCCTTCGAAGGATGCCCGATTCGCCGACCTGTGCGAGCAGGTCTTCGAAGCCCGCCGATTCGCCGGTCGCCGCTTGCCGGAAATACTGCTTGGCCCATGGAGCCTTGGCGACGATCGCGTCAACCTCGCCCTTCATGCGGGCGGTGTAGGTAAGCGAGTTGCGGATCGTGTCCACGGCCGGATCCTCAGCCACGGCGTTCAGGTTCATCGCCTCGTATGCCCCGGTCAGGCGACGCTCGATGGCGGCACGGCTGACCGTCTTGGTGTCGAGGGTGGACGCGACCGTCTCGTCGAAGGGGTTGGCGGGTGGGGCTTTGATCGGATCCACCCCCTCCGCGTCGATGATCTGGTCGCGGAAGTAGACCTTGCCCTTGTCGCTGAGGAACTTCTCACGCAGCATCCGCTTGGCCGCGTTCGGGTCGGCCAGTTCGTACCGCGACGACGCACCCATGGCACCGCGAATGAAACTCTCGTACTCGGCGTCCTTGACCATCCGCTCGGCCGCCTTGCCAGCTCGTGGCATGACCGCACCGATGCCGCCGCCGAGCAGGAACGCCGCGCCCATGCTCATGGCCATGTCGCCGTCGGTGTACTGCGGGTCCTGACTGGCCATGTAGACTTCGATGGGTGCCGCGGCCGCCGCGTTGACAAGGCCCAACTGCATGAACCGCGCCAGTCGTGTGCCGGTCATGGCCGCCGTGCTCAGGCCGCCCGTGGCGACGCCGAGAGCGACTTGCGGCGGGTCGAGCATGTTGGCCAGTAGTTGCACGCCAAAGCCCGTCCAGCCCGCCTGTGCGAGGTTGCGACGCGACTCCTGCACGCCGAGCATCGAGTCGCGGATCTGGACCGCGTGATCCATGCTGGCCGCGTGGTCGAACTTGGACCAGAGGTCGGGGTCGAGCCCGCTGGTGAGGCGGTCGAACTGGGTGTCGTCGAGTTTCCAGAGTGCGAAGTTCGGGTCGTCGGGCTGGGCCATGCCCTTGATCGACCGCCACGCCCACGACGCTGACCAATCGCTGTTGGCCGCGTCGTAGCCGAGTCCGAACAGTCCGCGGCCTGCCTGCTGGTTGAGCCGTGCCGCCGTAGCCTGCTGGTCCTCGATGGGGACGGGAGCGGCGAAGTTGCTGGTTGGGTATTGGCTCACGAGCGGATATCCCTTCCGAACGCACGCTCATTGATAAATGCCGGAACCTTGGGCGTTGCCGCCTTGGCCCGCTCGGCGTTGATGAAGTCGATGATGGGCTGGATGCGGGCGTTGAAGGTGGGTTCGGTCAGTTTGGTCGCGTCGGCTGCACGCTGGATGATGGCGTTCCGTCGTTCAAGGTTGCTCTTGAGGTCTTCGGGTGATTCGCCGCCCATCGCGGTCGAGAACTGCGAGAGCAGCGTTTGCGATCCGAACTCCGCGTTGACGCGAAGATCGGTCTCGGTCTGGATCATCTTCTGGCGGCGACGCTCGGCATCCTTGATCGTTTCCGGCCAGTTGAGCCACTGGTGGATGACCTGCAAGTCTGTGTCCTGCAACCGTGGTGCGTTGGGCACGGGCAACCCGCTGATCTTGGAGTACATCGTCCACTGCTGGCCGTCGGCGGTCGGGCCGATTTTCACGCCCTCGGCGTTCATGAACTTGGCGAGCGTTGTGTCGATCGCGTCCATGTCCACGGAGTTCGCCACCGGGCGGCCGGCGACGTTGACCCACGACCCGTTGATCGCCTTCCACTTCTTCTTGAAGTTCTCGACGGCGAACTTGGTCGCGGTCTCTGCGTCCTTACCGAAGCCGAGCATGTAGACCCGTGCCTGCCGCTCGATGTTCGCGCGTGCGTCGCCGATGTTGTCGGGTCCGTCCTCGATGGCCGGGTCGATGAGTTCCTTGGCGATGTTGGTTGGGACGTTGCCGCCGCCGGGGTTGTCCCGCATCATCTTCACGGTCGCCTGGATCGCGGCCGCGGGGTCGCCGCCGGTCACGTTCCGCTGGGCGAAGTCGATCATCTCAAAGAACTTGCGGTCGGACTCGTCCATGTGGGCGTCGCGGACGGTGGCGTTCATGGCGCCGAGCCGCTGCCACTCGGCGTAGGCCGTGGCGATCTTGGGCGGGAGGTTGTTGAGGTCGGTGTCGGATGAGATCGTCCGTGACACACCGCCGAACAGGGCCTTCCACCCCGGATCGGTCACGGTGGGCGACTTGGTCAACAGCGTCATCCGCTTGTTGGCCCGGATGTCAGGGTCGCTGGTTTCGCGGTCGATGGCGGCGGTCGCCTGTGCGTACGCCTGCTCCAGTTGGTCCGCCCGGGTGAGGGTCACAAGCGGCTTGCCGTTTTTGTCTACCAATGGTGAACTTTTGTCGGTGACGAGGAAGTCGAGCCCGGCGTTCATGTTCGCCGCGGCGTCACCGATAGTGGCCGTCGTGAAGTCCTGCTTGTACTGCCCGATCGCCCGCTCGCGGATCTGCTCGTCCCGCTGACGGATCTGGGCGTCGATGCGACTTACCTCGGACTCGACCATGTTGTCGCCGACCTTGTCACGCCAACTCATGGCCCGGTCGCGGATGGCCTCCCATGGCGTCCCGTTGAGGATCTGCCCGGCGATGTCGTCGCGGAAAGCGCGGTTGGTCGCCTCGGTCGCGGCCGACTGGTGGGCGTCGAGCCTGAGTTGCGCGTCCTGCTGGTCCGCAAGAAACCGGTCTCCAAGCAGGGCCTTGACGTTGTTGAAGCGCTGCACGTCGCCGACCTGTGCGGCCTGGCGAAGGGCGGGCACAAACAATGCCCCCATGATCTCGTTATCACTACGGTCTCCAAACACACCCTTAGCAGCGATGAGCACGTCGCCGAGTTCGGCGGGGCTGCTCGCGGCCACGGCGGCGTTGCGGTAGTCGGTCTCGTACTCCTTGAGGGAGTCAGCCCGGATCCGCTGGCGCTGCTTGACGATCTGGTCGGCCAGCCTCGGCTGGGCTAGTTCGCGGAACTTGTCGGCGTAGGCGGGGCTGGCACCGGCGGTGTTGCGGGCGATGAAGTCGGCGATGAACGCACCCTCGTCTTCTGGTGCCTTGACCTTGCCGGTGAGGAAGTCGTCCTCGACCTGCGGGTACATGGTCTGGAAGTCGAGTGCCGCGCGGCCGGCGTCGGCCATTTCAACCTGGCGACGCTCCTTCTCGCTGAGGGCGGCCATGTGGGCGGCGTACCGCTCCTGCGTCGCCCGCTCCTCCTCGGCCTGCCTGCCCATGTAGCCGATCGTGCTGGACGCGATGCCAAGGATGTCGAGCAGTTGGTTGGTTGTGTTGCTCACCACGGGCGGAGTGATGTCGAGCCCCGGCGTGGCGAACGATTCGGAGATGTTCGCCGGTGCGACACGGGCGCCGCCACCCTTGCGAAGTGAGTCGGCCCGGTAGCCCTGTTCGAGTTGGCTCATGCGTACACACCTGGGTAGTTGGGACCGTCGCCGACGTACGGGATGGCTGTGCTGGGAACGTCAACCACGGGCGGCGTCGTGGGCCCAAGCAAGCCGCGGATGCCGGACTGGATCTGCAAGCCTTGGCCGAACCCAGACAACCCGCCCTGCACGGTCGAGAGGGCGATGTTCTGCCGGGTCGCGTTGATGCGGGCACCCGTCGCCGAGAACTGGCTGCCAAGGGCGTTGATGCGGTTGGCCTCGTTGGTGCCGATGACGTACTGGTCGAAGGCGTTGGTGTACTCCTCCGCCGTCTGCAGAAAGCCGAGAGTTGAGGCGGACCCCGTGTCGCCCGCGATCGCTCGCAGTCGCCCGATCCGCTGGATGGACTCAAGTTCCCGCTTCTTCCGCTCAAGGCTCGCCTGCTGCTTGACCTGCTTGGTCTCGATGACGTTGGCCTTCGCCGCCGACGCCAGCGACTTCTTGGCCGCCTTGTTGGCCTGTGCCGCGGCCGCTGCGGTGGTCGCCGCCGACGCCGCCGCGATGACCAGTGGGATGGCTTCAAGTCCAGTCATCGGCACACTTCTCCAAGGTCACAGACGCGGACCAATCCGCTCACGATCCACGGGGTCGGGGCGGTCGATTCCAGTTTGATGATCGAGTCCTCCACGTTGCCGAGCGGCCAGAACTGCACGGACGAACCCGACGAGTCGTAGTCAGCGGTGGGCCTGAATGACTGGGTTTGCTCCGCACGCGGGCCCGCCGTGATCTTCACGTCGTAGTCGCCGCCGGGCTCGGTCACGACCACCATCTTCCGCATGAGCAGGGCCCGCCTAGTGTCCGGGTTGCCCGACTGGTCGCGGTAGTATGGACGGGTCAGGACCACGTATGCTGGGTAACGCCGGCCGATGTAGCAGGTGCCCGTGGTGAACGAGCCCGCCGACGTGAGCCGCGTGCCGCCGACGTTCACGCCGTTGAACCACTGGCCCGCGCCAGCGAACGCCGCCCCCTGGACAAAGGTGTTGATGGACGTGTCCACCAGTCCGGTCGGAAAGGTCCATGTGGTCGTGCCCGCCGACGCCGAGCCAAGGATCTCCCGCTGGCGATCGAGATATATCGCATAAGGCATACCCGTGTCCGGGTCGCGGCGGCCGAGCGGGATCTTCTCGACCGCGTACTCGTTGCTCCGCTCGACCAGCATCCACAGGTTGTCGCCGATGATGGCGATGTCCACGACGCGGGTGTCCGCTTCGAATGTCCACTTCGCCCATGCCGACTGCTGCTTGGTCGTGCCCGACCAGAACGCACGGTACACGTAAATCGTGTTGCTGGATTCCTTGAGGGCGAACACTCGGTTGGTCTGCGGGTGGGCCACCAGCGTGCGGACGGTGTCGGCCATGAGTGCCGGAACGTGAGCGGTCACGTCTGCGGCGTTGCTCGCCAGCGTCAGTTCTTCGCGGTAATACTCCCGCATGCCGCTCTTGACGCCGATGTCGGTGGCAAAGTACAGGTTGGCACTGATGCCTACCGGGCGTGCCCGCCGAATGGGATATTGCGTGGTCACGATGGCCGACGCGGATGCCGCCGTGAACGTGTCCGGGTCGTTGAGTTCGAACTGCCTGCCCGCCCTGGTGAAGATGGTCAGGGTCGTCCGCCACGGGACGATGAAGTCGATCAGCGTGACGCGGTCGCTGGAGAGTGAGAGTTCGAACGGGTCGGCATCGTTCGGGGCCTCCGGGTCTTCAAGGTAGAAGTTGTAGAAGTCGTTGGTCGTGCTGAACGCGAGTTTCTCGCCCGCCCCGATGACGAATCGACCACGGTGGAAACCCATGTCGCCGACGTACTGGCCGTCGCGGAAGATGGACGGGCTCGGGTTGCTGTCCTTGTCGCCGTTGAGCCTGGCCGTCCAGTCGATCGTGTCGAGTTCAAACGTGGCGGGCGGGCCGACGATGGTTCGGGTGAGCCGCACAGGTGCCGCGGTCTCGTCGATGGTGCCATCGGTTGCGCCGGGTGCTGCCACCCGCGTCCATCGAGCATCGACGGCGAGGAACGGGTTGGATGTGCCCGTGCCGGCGGTGACGGTGAACGTGTCGAAGGGAAGTCCGGCTGCGGTCAAGTCGGCCACGCCAGTGGTGATCGGCGGCGACACGCTCATGATCGTGCGGGTCGAGCCGCGATAGAGGCAGGTGACGCGGAAGAAGCCAGCGTCGGCACCCGTCGCCACCCACTCGCACAAGAAGTCGTCGGCACCGGCGTCGCGGCCAGCGTTCTCCAACTTCTTGGCCACGTCGTGCATTGACGCAAGGGTCACGTCGTCGTTCTTGTACAGGATCTCCCATTCGTCGCTGATGGATTCGATCTCGACGCCGGTGGAGTTGGCACCAAGGTCCTCCACCAGTTCGATGGTGTTCTCGTCGATCCTTGCGGCGATCCGCTTGAACCCAGTGGTGATCGGCGTGGACCCGCCGTCAGTGATCTCGACCTCGTCGGTGTACTGCCAGATGTAGTCGTCGAACGCATCACTGGCCGCTTTGGTGAGCCGCTTAGTAGACTGCGTCCATGTCCAACCCGTGCTGCTGGCGATCGTCCGCCGCTTGAACCGGATGCGGAAACCGTGGTAGCCCGCGTTGTCCCACGATCCGCCCGGATTCGAGTACGCCGTAGCACTGACGGTGTTGAACGTGGCAACCGCGAACGTCGTTGAGTCACCCGAGTCATAGTAGTAATATCCGGCCGGGTAGCCCGTGCTGTCGGTGAGCGTGCGGTGGTACGTCCCGTCCGCCGGCGTGTGCGACCGCATCCGCTCGTAGTTCTTCCACTCACCCGTGACCGCGTAGGTCGCCGTCGCCGCGGCCGCGAGGGGCACGGTCGTGTTGGCGATGATGGTGGTGTCGGCCACTGTTACCACCCGCATCTGGTCGGCGGTGGCCGCGTTGTCGTCGAAGTAGTCGTCGGCCGCGCCCGCCGTGGACACGTCCGTTATCGTTGCGGCCGTGCCTGCTGTGGAGAAGATTTTGAGGATCTCCGACCCGTAGATCATCAAGTAGTGCTCGCTCGCGTCCCGCTCGATGGGGTGCAGGCGGTAGTTCTCACCGCTGGAAAGCCCTGTCACACGGAACACCCACTGCGAGCCCGGCCGCTTGCGAATCCCGTCCTCGACCGAGAAGTCCACGTTCTCGGCGTCTTCGACTTGGCCAGGGAACCGAAGATGCTTCGGCTGCTGGCTGATCCCGCCCGCCAGTTGCGGGGCGTGGATGTCGAAGTCGTCCATCCTCACTGCTGTTGTCCTCGTTGTGCCTGCTGCATGAGGGTGGGCACAAAGTTCATCTGCGAGGGCGGCATCTGTTCACGCCATGGCGTCACCAACTGCTCGGCCTTGGCGAGTCGCTGCTGCAGGCCAGCGTCCCGTTCGGGCGAGCCGCGGTAGTCACGCTGGAAGTGGACGGCCGCCTCATCGGTGATTGCTTCCTTCATGCCAGGCGACAGGTCGTCCCACTCAACGTCGTGGGCGATGTCGAGCGTCACATCCGTGCTGATCGTGCTGGTGTATGCGTCCATGTCGAACACGTAGCCACCGCGGATCTGGAAGGAACGATTCTCGTCCCGTCCGGCACCACGGATGCGAAGTGCGGTCGTGGCCAACTGGATCTGGAGCGGCGAGCCGGACGGCGACTTGACCGCCGCCCGTTCGATGTTCTCCTGCTTCCAGCCGCGGGTGAGGAATGCGACCCGGCTGTCCTCAAGGACCTCCTCCGCCCGGCTGATGATGGACGCGCCGCCCGTCTCCAGCACGGCGGTGGGCAGTTCGTTGACCGTCCGCAACAGGCGGTTGACGGCTTGGATCTTGGTCAGGCCGGCACTGGGCATGGATTACTCCTCGAAGCCGATTCCGACTTCACCCGTGATGTCGGCGCCGTTGCTGTTGGTGATGGTGATGCCGAGCGTCTCGCCGCCCTTGCAAACAATGACGCCGATATTGCCCGGGCCCCACGTATAGCCGCCGCCGTTGGGCGACACGTAGGTCTGCCACAGTGGGATGCCGCTGGTGGTGCCCGCCGATGCGTACGCCTTACTGGACGTGGTCTGGATGGTCTCGTCGTCGGCCGAGTTGATCTTGACCGGGCTGACGCTCGTTCCGCTGGACGGGGCCGCCGAGTAGCGGTTGAGAGCGATGAGCAAGGGGGTCTGCGTCGCGTCCACGCCCTTGGCCGAGAACGTGATCTCGCTGATGAACACCCGCTGATTGGTCGGGGCCGTGATTGCCAGGGCCGTGGTGGTCGCGGACGCCGTGATCGTCAATGCACCTGTGCCGGTGCGGGCTCGGATGCCTGCCATGGTGATTCCTTACTGGTTGTTGACTGTGTCGCCAGGCTGGCCTTCCGGCCCGGTCGGGTTGTTGGGGTTGACTTCGTACTTCCAATCACGGATCAACTTGGGCCTCGTGAGTCGAGGTCCACGCGGGCCCGGATTCGGCGTGTCGAGGTATCCGCCTTCGCGGCTCGCACGTCGTAGTTCGTTGCCCACGACATTAATCCCTCGCGGCGAGGTATTGGTGACGTGCCGCGGGCTCGGGCCCGGTACCGGCACATGGGGCGATGGGTCTGCGGGGTTGCCCGGATCGTTCTCGTCGAAGTCCCACGGATTGCCTTCCGGCAACCACTTGGGCGGGATGGTCGTGGTTCGCGGACCTCCGAGCGTCGGACGGTCAGGCGTCACGTCGCCGCCGCGACCGTCACGTAGGGGCCGACCACGCCGCGGCATCTGGCCGGGTGGGACATTGCGACGGTGCCGCGGCCGCGATGGCGTGTCCGGCACCGGGAGTGCCGGCGGTGGGCACGTAACGACACCGATCACACCATCGCAGGTGCAGTCGCAGGTCGCGGGTAATGGAGTGTTCATCGCGTGTATCGGGTCAGGCGATTGCCCTTGACGGCGAGCGCGTCGGGCGTGCGAAGGATGTTCGTGTCCGAGTTGGACTCGTTGAACTGCTGGGCACGCGTGCGGGCCCGCATGGTCTCGGCGTAGAGGTCCTGCTTGCGACTGGCCGAGCCGTACTGGGCGTTGAACCGCTCGGCTGCCGAGCAGGCGATGTACTCGCGCATGATCGGCGGCAGGCACTCGTACTCGATGCGGCGGACGACCTCGCACTTGAGGGTCTTGCCTGCGTCCCAGTCGAGCGTGCCGTTCTCGATGTCGTAGAGGTGGCCGCCACGCTGAGTGACGTTGACGCCCTCATCCTCTTCGGCGGTGTCGATTTCGAGGGTGCCGGTCGGCACGTCGATGCGGTTAGTGACAGAGTCGGCGGTGAGTTCCATGATCTCGGTGTTGCAGTGCCACCCTTCCATCTGGATGCGAAGGTCCTCAGCGTCGAGGACTCGCTCGGCCATGGCCGCCTTGGAAGCACCGTCGGTGTCGAGCGCCCGCACGGGCAGGCCGCCCGTCTTCATGAGGATCTCGTTGACCGCTTCGAGTTTGGTCATCGCACACTCATCCTTCGGAAGTTGCGGTCACGGAAAGTTCCGCCACTGCTGCCATTGACAAACAAATCAGCGATTTGGACGAGACGATCGCGGTACAGCCGCATTCCCGCTGGCAACAGGTGGGTCTCGTCGCCGACGTAGTAGGATCCGTTGGCGATGTTCTGCAACTCGGTTGCGTCGGAACTGGTGGCTTGAATGGCCGTCGGCCGGGTGATGTACTTGAAGTGTGGGTAGTCTGCGCCGGTGAGCGACATGAACGAACGGACATCCTCCTCTCGCTCGGAGTCCAGCGTGTCGGATGCGTAGTCCGTGCGAACCACGGGCCACATGATGTAGATGGTGCCGATATCGGCGACCCACTTGTCATAGACGCTGACGTAGTTGAACCCAGCGTTCTCGTAGCGGTCGAGCAGCGTAATGATTCCAGTTGAGTCGTAGTCGTTTCCGTAAACCTGAAGGATGCCGAGGAAGTCGGAGTCATCCCAGCCGAACGCGGTCTTGAGAGCGGCAACGCTTGCGCCAACACCTGCCGCGTATCCGTTGTCGAAGTGGGCGACGTTCTCCAGTGCGTTTGCGTGGTTGATGATGTACGCCTGCGGGTAGTCTGTCTTGATCTGCGAGAGGATGCCTTCGTTGTTGGCCGAAGAATCACTCGTGCCCCACATGGTCGAGGAGCCCTCTGCCATAATGCCAAAGGTCGCGTCGTCGTAGTGGTACACGTCCTTGCCGTATTCGTACAGCGCGTCGAGTTCGTCGTTGTGCAACTGGCGACCGGCGATGAAGATGCCGTAGTCGTCGCCCACGTATGGGTTGGACGTTCCGCCAAGCGGGGCGCCGAGCCGAAGCCCGGTCGATGTGGCAGACGTGAACGCGGACCCTAGATCCTTGCGGATGCTGTCCACCTGGATGGTGCGTTCGCTGGCGGTGCATCGGACGGCGAAGAACCGGGGAAGCGTGGTCTGCATCGGTACGTCCGACGTGCCCACTTCGGTTGCGCCGCCTGCCCTACTGATCTGGAGTTTGGAGTAGGTCTGCGACAGTTCGAGCACGGCGGAACTGGCTGTTGCCGGGTCGCCAAGGTGCAGAATCGTCTCGGCGGTCGAGACGCGGGCAGAAACCGGGGCTAGCCAGCCGAACACGGTGATGTTGCGGTTGTTCCACGTTGGGCCTGCGCCAGTCGCGGCCGAGTTGTACCGAGCGGCGGCCGACGAGTGGGCAGCGTGTGCGACACCGACCTTGATGAGCGTGTTGGTGATCTGGACCGGGCCGCTGCTGCTGGTCTCGGCGGCGTTCGCACCCGTCGCGGCGAAGTTGCCCATCGTGGCGATGCGGCCAGAGGTGATCGTGTTGGCCACGCCCGCCGAGTCGGCAGATCCCTGGTTTGCTGGGTTGTTCCACCAGATCATGCCAGGCATGTCGAGCGGTGGGCGGGAGGTGAGTACGGCGGTGCCAGTCCCCATCGTGGCCGATGAGGTGTTGGCTGCGGTCGAGGAGTCGTAGTCGGCCCGGAACACCAAGTCGCTGGAGTAGGTGGTCACGTAGTCCACGTCGGTCGGGTTGGCATACCGCGCGGCGATCTCTGCCCCACTCAACACCCGCTTGTAGATGCGGATCTTGTGGGCTAGACCATCGACGATGGTGCGGCTGGTGTCGAAGGCTCGTCCGCCGACGCTGATCCGACCGGACATATCCACGCCCGTTGCGTAGACTGCGCTGGTCGCGTCGTATGCTGCCTCAGACCCGTTGATGTACAACTTGGATCCGGCGACGGTGCCGTCGTGATTGCATGTGGCGACGAGGTAATACCACTGGCCATTGGCAAGCGTGGCAGACGCCGTGCGGTTGCTGCCCGTGGCCTGCGTGGTGGAGTTGATCGGGAGCCAGAGTTGGAACTTACTGGACGCGACTTGGATGAATGTCTGGAACGTGTCGCCTGGCACCGATCCATTGTTTGCGTCGCTGATCTCGACGAGGTACTGCTGCGTCGAGACGGACGCTCGGAAAAAGAACCACCCCTCGATGGTGAACGGCTGGCTGCTCAGTGCCGAACTGCCCGTGTACCGAGCGTTGGCGGCGGTCAGTAGAACAGGCATCAGGTCGTCCTCCCCATCATGCGGTCGCCGAGTTTGATCGTCAGGTCAACGTGGTCGATGACGCGGTGCCAGCGGCCCATGTCCCACTCGCCGCGATGATCGCCCACCTTGATCTGCGGGAGGTGGA
>JACCDG010995487.1_pt1 | contig 11391 bp, 17 predicted proteins | sample 7442471 | NCBI WGS metagenome assembly JACCDG01 (sample SAMN15323444, study PRJNA562643) | freshwater metagenome | isolation source: river surface water | place: USA:Blue River Watershed | collected 2017-08-17
CGTCTGAGGCCGCAAGGGGGCCTACTTGGACCGTCACCAGTCGCATTGGGTCATCCTCGGAATTGGGGTTAAGAAGAAGGCCGGACGCTTGGAGACACATCCGGCCTTCTGTTTAGTCGCAGCGCTTTGCCGCCGTGGACATCGGTGCGAGATCCGCACCGACACGGCCACCAAGCTTTCGCCCGGGACGGTCGAGACGCATCCGAGCCTTGCCACCCATGACGGGGGGCATCTCGTCTGCGTCCTTCGACTTGCCAGGAGCGAAGGGAGTAGCAGGGGGGATTTTCGCCCCCTTGCTGAACCCCTTCGGGGCGCGGTTTGTCTTGCGTCCCTTCATGGCCTATCCTCGCTTTAAGCGTTGGTCGACTGCGTCTTGAAGCCAGTGACGGCCGTGTAGTTGATGCCGCCCTGTTCGCCAGCCAGGTTAACAATCGAGACCGGGTTGTGATAAACGAACGTCGCGCCCTGGATCGAGTTAGCGAAGTTCGCTGCGTTATCGGCCAGCGTCATGTAGATGTTGGGGCCGATCGTACCGGTTGATGCCGTGATGGTGTCAACCATGATCACGTCCGCAGCATTGCGTGTGCGCGCAATGACGTTACGGACTTCAAGGTTGGTCGTTGCCGTGGTGCGGATATCAATCGCACCGACAGCAAAGTTGCCATCGATCACCAGACCGTCGATCACAATGCCATCACCGCCGACAATGGCGATGCCAGCGTTCGTGCCAGCAGCAGACGCCCCGGTATAACGAAGACCGGAGATCAACATGCGGTTGGCAGCAGCCGTGGTCAGGACGCAGTCCGTGCACTGGCCCGTCACATCCACGTATTCGCAGTCAAGCAGGGAGAACCCTGCAGCCTGAACGTGAATGGGATTGGTCAGGGCATCAAACCCGCCCGAGAACCAGACGTTCTTGACCGTGATGTTGGCGGCCGTCACCGTCATGGAGGCGCCGACAGCCGTGGTGAAGTTGATCTGAGGACGGCCGCGACCGTTGCCCAGACCAACAATCGAGATGCCAGCGACATCGAGCGCAAGGCCGCCCGCTGCTGTCACCGTCTCGACGTGTCCGGCAAGAACAACAATCACACCGGAATAGCCAGCCGTGCACTTGCCAACAGCGTAGTCGATGGTAGCGAAGGGCATGTCCATGGACCCTTCGTTACCGTTGGAACCACGCACGGACGAGACATACCAATACTGAGTAGCAAGCGGGATAGTCCCGCCGCCAGGGATGAGCGGAGCTCCGTTGACCGAAACCCCGTCACCGATAAAGTTAGTGTAAGCCATTGTTTGGCTCTCCTATCGGGTTATCACGAGGACGGGAACGAGCCATAGGCTGCGCGCCAGTCGTTGTAAGTAGGGCAATAGCGTTCATACCCTTTGACCAGCAGGTTGTCGGTGATGAAGTCGACCTGCATGTCGGTCTCGAACTTGACACGCTGCATCATCAGCAACGCGTCTTTGGCGTAGTTGGTGAGCAGGAACCAAGCCGTCTGCGAGGTGAGGTAATCCCAGGCCATATAGCCCTGCGGCAGACCGCCGGCCGTGGACAAGATTGCGTTCACATCGTTGTTGGCAGTACCCGGGCGCAGTTCCGTCTTGGTCAGGCGGATTGCGATCGGTTCAGCGGCTGGGGCAACGAGCAGCTTCTGAGCGCGGGCATAGATCTTCAATCCGGCTTCGTTGACGAAGTTAGACCGAACGTTGGTCATGCCCTGGAGCAGCGAGCTTTCGTTCAAGTCGAGAGCCGTCGAGAACGTGTTCGCAACGGTCGAGCCATCAACAGGGTGATCGGTTGCAAACAGCGCCTTGCCGTCGCCGCCGATGTTGGTGTCGTAGGTCGTGCCGTTGTTGAAGATGTTGGCAGCCTGGATTTCCTTGAACTGGTTGAAGCTATCCAGCATCTGCAGGTTCGTCGGATTGAACTCTGACTTGTAGAGGTTGTCGTCGATGGCCTTACGCGTTATCGCGTAGCCAAGACCAACCTCAAAGCTTTCAGCGTTGTAGACCAGACGTTCGCCCGCGTTGTTGTCGAATGCGGTCTGGCCGCCTTCGTTCTTCAACTGCGCGAGACCCAGGAATCGGTTCTGGACTTTGCGTTCAACCGCCATCGTGGACTTGCGGGTCGTAAAGACCTGGTTCCACTGCTGCGGGATCATGTCGTACTTGCCGTCCACGGCATAAAGGCCGGGGCGCAGCAAGTCGCGGATGCTAGTGAGTGCGACTGGCATGGTATTATGCTCCTAAAGCTGCGCGGCTTAGATGCCGGTTTCCTGATAGATGTTGGCCTGCACAAGCACGCGGTTGTAAGCGCCGGATTCCGATCCGTTGCCAACACCGACGTCCGAATAAAGACCCAGGATGCGGAACGGCAGCGTTGCCGTGGTGCCGAGCGTGCCGGTGTCGAGATACATGGCGGACATGCCGGTGAGCGTGCTGCCCGTGCCCATGGCGACATCGACGTTCTGACCGACCGCGGCAAAGGCCACGCCGGTTGCGTCCGACTGAATGACGAACTTGGGCGGCACAGCCGTGTTGATCGGAATGATATATGCCGTCACAACAGCGTTGGTTGCGACGTCGGCACCGGGCCAGTAGTTGGAAAAGACCGTCATCTTCTGGCTGGTCGAGTAATACTTGCAGCCCCAGAACACACCAGCCGCCTGCGAGACGCCCGTAGCGGCCGTCCACTGCGCGATGTATCCGGTGCTCAGGGCTTTAACGAGATCGCCGCGAAAGATCTTGGTGGTGTCGTTGTAGGCGATCAGGCGCGTGGTCATGCCATAAGTTGGCGCGGCGCCGTCTGCCCCCTGGAAGGGCAGCGCACCGAAAGGCGCGTTGGTGTTTGCCATTGGTTGGTGTCCGTTTTGAATAGGCCACTGCGAAGCAAATCGCGATGGTTCGTGGCCGTGGGTTGAAGACCGGGAAACCCGATCCGCTCATCCCCGCTTTGAGATCTCCGATCCCTGCGAGGCCGCCACGGCCCGTGGCGCTAATCAATACGTGACGCTAAGAAAGACTGATCCGAATTATTTCGTCAAGTCTTGCTGTGAATTAGGCGGCTCATCGACGGCGTTCGACAAGCGCCCTTCCCACATTCCACAGAACTGCTGCTCCCTCATCTCGCGTTCAAAGAGAGAGCAGCGCCCTAACTCAAGATCAAGCATGTGAGCAACGCGGGACCAGAAGAAACACGTCCCGCAATGCTTGCCATTCTGTTCCATCAGTCGTCGACCGATGGGAGGTACTTAGGCCGCGTGGTCTCGACAGCCTCATGACGTACGCTCATGCGCTGGCCGTAGCGCTTGGCCGGATCGTTGACTTCAAAGCCGGACGCTTTGGGCGCCATGCCGAACTGCTCGCGTGAACCGCGCACCTGCGCATCCGCGCGCTGCTTTTCTTCCATGCGTGCGTCTTCCTCGTCGAGGATCGATCGCTCCATCAGGATCTGACCGCCGATGATGATGGCGCCCTTGGACCCGGACGGAATAAAGCGGCCGTCATGACGTTCAGCCGGAACCGGCGTAAACCCAAGCTGACCGAGTTCCGCCATGTACGCAGGCTCCTCCTGTCCAAGACAAGAGAACCGTTTCCACTGATAGACCCAGCCTTCGGGAATGATGGCGGGATCCACATAGTAGCGGTCGGAATTGATCTGACGGACGCGACGGCGAACCGGGGGATTGACAGGGGATGCATCCGGCTCCGGATCGCGGACGGATGTCTGACGTGTGCGGGTAGGTGCGTTCATGGTGTGCCTCGTCTTAGTTGTTGCGATACCGGCCCTCTTGGTCGGCCTTCGTCTTGTTGATGTAATATTCTTTAGGGGTCATCCCGAGCGCTTCTGCCATTTCGGCTTCAGCACGGGTCAGGCGGATGGACGTCGCCTTGCCGTTCACGCCTTGGCTTCCACGCGATACCGGGGCCGCCGTCACTGCGGGGCGGACGGGCTTAGGATCAGACACGATGACATCCTCGATCTCTTCGCCGTCTTCGTCGGCGGCCTGCTGTTGGGGCTGTGCTTGGCGGTACCCAAGCTTTTCCTCGATGAATGCGAAATACTCAGGCGTGTCCGGCTTTAGGCCTTCGCGCTTGGCACGGGCATCGGCGGCAACGACTTCCGCGTTTCGAACATCATCGGTCACGCATTCCTTGTGCTGGCGGAGCCAAGCCTTAGAGGTTTCAGATAGGCTAGCAATCCGGTCTTCGAACGCATCACCCGTCGACTGTGGCTGCTGCTTGACGGGCTCTGCGGCCTTGACCTGTTCTTCGCGCTGCTTGCGCTTGGCATCAAGTTCAATATCGGCCTTGGTGTCTTCGTACTGAAGCAGGCGGGTTGCGACCTTGGCCGCTTCCATCTGCAGATCAGTTGCGCGATCATAGTCACCCGTTTCATGGGCGGCCCTGATCTGGCGCTTGAGATCATCCGCCCGTGCCTTGGCCGCGCTGATGTGGCTTTCGACAAGCTGGTAATGGGTGTATTCAGCCGTCCGTCTTGCCTTGGTTGCGGCTTCTGACAGCTTGCGTGCGTCCGCTTCTGCTGCCTCGCGGCGCTGGCGTTCCGCGTCCCGTTCCCGGCGTTCAGCGTCCCGCTCTGCCTGCAGAGACGCAAGCTGCGCCTTCAGGCTTTCAACCGCATCGGGTGAGATTTCGTCTTGGCGCTTGGCTGGGGCTGCTTTGCGCTCGCCTTCAGGCTCAAGGACCAGATCGTCGTCAATGATTTCCAGTTCATCGTTGTTAACAGTCATAGCTGCAATGCTCCCTCACTCAAGGTGTCAAGGTTCACATGCAGGACTAGGATGTTGCCCGTAAAGTCTATGGCAACGCGACATGGAAACTTCGCGGCGCCGACGATGTCTTCAATGATCCGAAACGGACCAAGGCCTATGCGCTCGATCTCGTGTTCCGTGATTGCGAACGCCATTCCAGGCTGCGATTCGAGAGCTTCCAAATTTTCGCTCAATTTACTGTCCATGGCTCACCTCAATACACAACGTCAGGGTGGGGAACGCGGAGCTTGACCAAGCTGTCTTCAAGCAGCCGGCAGACAACGCCGTTGATCGCGACTTTGTGGGTGTCCGATGTGCGATAGACAATCCAGTCGCCCGGCTTCACGCTCTGGCCGTGGAACTTGGTGGTGCCGTCATCAACGAACGCCATCGGGCCGACCTTGAGCACGAGGCCAACGACGCCCTGGTGCACGTCTTCCTTCTTGGTGCTTTCCGACAGGATGATGCCGCCAGCGGTCTTTTCCGGACGGGTGTAGATGCCGACCAAGATCTGGTTGTGATAAACGTCGATGTTGTCGAGACCGCCCACCTCTGCCCGGATCACCTGAGCCGGATCCTGCTCGTGCGCCATCTTCCGGATGTTAATCTGCGTCATTTCTTTGCCTCTTTGATCTTTCCGTAAACCTCTGCCTCTACGTCTTTAATCATCTCAAGGACTGCCTCCAGTCCTCGGAGAAACCCGCAATCGCCTCGATACGCCTCTAAAGACGACGCCGCGCCACTCACGATCTGAATGGCACGGCGCTCATGTTCTGAATTGATCATCTGCGCTAGGACTCGCAGGGATCGGATGTCGATGGTCTCAACGGCCATTAGTGAGCGCTTCTGCTACTGTCTGACCAAACGAACCCAACGTCTCTTCTGTGAACCTGCCTACGTTATGCCGCTGATCTCCGACAACGACGACAAAGCCGTCACCATCAACATCAAGCTTGGCGTCAACACCTACACGGTCACAGATTGCGTAAAACGGGACTAGGAGAAGGTGACGCTGCTGCTCAAGGTTTCTCTCCTCAAACAGCATCACTTCCCCTTTGCAGGCTTCAGGCCGTAGGCCTTTGCCTTCTCCAGACGACCAAGACCGCCACCAGCACCATCCTTCACACCCGACACACCGACACGTCCGCCGTTCTTACGCTGCATCATGGACGGGTCGATCATCGGGGGAGCAGGAGGAGGTCCGGCCATCGGGGGAACGTTCGGCGGGACAACCGGAGGAATAGCAGGCATGACCGGAGCGTCCTGCTTGGACGGTGACACGTTAATCACAATATTCGTCCGTCCGGACTTCTTTGCTGCCGGACGATCGAGGCGCTGACGGGTCGGGACGCCATCAACGAACGTGTCGGACGGGTTCATATCGTCCGAATCGTACGGATCGTCATCCTCATCCATACCGCCGGACAACGGCGAGACTGCCCCGCCGTTGGCGTAGGCTTTGCGAACACCAGCAAGCCGCTTGACAGCGTTGGCCTTGCTGGCCGATTTGAAGTGCTTCATGCGGACATCTCCATCGTCCAGGTTGGCAAAACGCTTGACCTAAATCATCACCTCATGCCTGAACTAAAAGGCATACCTTGGTTCGGGCGTCCTCGCATACCCATCAGCGCACCTAATCCCGGCATGGGCTGTGGTGGACGCATCGGGGCGGGACGTGGCATCATTGGGGGAGGTGCAGATGGACGGGGGAGTCCAGGGCTTGCGGGAGGCGACCGCCTGATCGGGCTCAGCATCCCACCCATCTGCACCAACTGTTCGTCTCCTGCTCTGTCGCCTTCCGGGTTTGCAACCACGGCCGCAGCGACTTTCAGGACTTCGACATTCTGTTTGACCTCGCGGTCTTTCTGGCGCTGTTCGGCATCCATTTCCGCCAGGACAATCTTGGCCTTGCGGTCTTTCTCAGCGATGTCCGCCTTAACCTGCAGCTCAACGACCTTGTTCGGGTCAGGCTGTGCGGGTGCTTCAGGCTGGGGCTGCATGAACAGTTGTTCGGGACGGTCCACGTTGAGCATCGCCAGAATGCGGCTGTCGACGGCAACTTGGTTGTACATTTGAGGATTGGTCATCGCGAGCTGCTTAATAGCCGTCGCCTTCATGACACGGTGCATGTGGCTCGGGACGTTCGGGTCAGCGGCCGGCACGATCTCCGCGCTTTCAAGGGCAGCCTTAAACCGGGCAATGCGTTCTTCACCCTGGCCGAGAGCCGGACGGCGGTTGCCGCGCCACAGCGCTTCGGGGTCCTCGCGGAACAGATCGCAGAGCAGCCGGAACTCTTCGGCCTGTGCAGCGTGCAAGGCCTTGTGTACCGCGCCCTCGATCTTGGTGGCCTGCTCGATCATGGCAAGCGTGGTGCCAACGGGAGCGTCCTGCTTGCCCTCACCAACCGGCGTATCTGCCGTGCCGCCTAGACGCTGGCCCATGTCCCTGATCTGGGCAATGAGCGCAACGTGTGCGGGGTCAACGGCCTTGTACGGCAGCGGCATCACGGTCTGACCGATCGGCATTCCGTTGGTCTCGATGCCCATGCCACCGCCGGGAGGAATGCGGAACTCATTGCTCATCTGCCGCGCGGATGACTTGGCGTATAGGAAGCCGGGGAAGTTGGCGAACATGCCAGCGTCGATTGCCTCACGGGTCAACGCCGTGAGTGCGTTTGTGATGTTGCCCAGGATGTGCAGTAGGCCAAGGTTGTAGAACCCAAACGAAGGCGCATAGCCATAAGCCACGAAAGGAATCTTGGCGATGTAATCCTCATCCCCGTCCTTCCAGTTGCGGCGGATCTGGAGAACCTTTCGGCTGTCACGGTCGATAGTAACGATGTAGGGCAGCGGCAGTCCGGTTTCTTCGCCGGTCTTCTTGTCCTTATGCTCAAAGCCTTCAAGGTCCAGTTCGCAGTAGCATTCCAGCACAGTGTAGGGCTGATCCTGCGGCCGCTCGCTATGCGGGGCAACGCCTTGGATCGCCGCAACCTTGTCCTTGACCGCGTTCGACGTCGGCGTGGGTGGTGTCAGGTCGATATCGCGGTAAGCACCTGCGATCATCATGCGCTTCATCACGGACTGACGCATGGTTATCTGATGTGTGATACGGGACGCATTGCGCAGATCGGTGATGGTGTCAGAGACGATCAGGTCCGAGGCGTCCACGCTTTCGGAAACAGGACGGCGGCGCAACGGGCAGCGATAGACCTTCTTGAAGGCCATGCCACTAAACCCGGTCCAGAAGAACATGCGGCGCGTGTCGGGATAATATTCCGTCGCGACCGAGGTAAGGTAATAGTTCAGGTCCCGCTCAAGTGCATCGGCAAGGCTGTCGATCTCGGCTGAGCCGCCGTAGCTGATAGTTTTGACCGGGCCTGAAGCGGGGAGCATTTCGCCCTGTGCATTGGCCTGGAACCGCAACGAAGCCTCAAGCAGGATCGGATCACGCACCACGGATTGGCCGTCGACGGGAGCCGATGTCGAGCCAGAGCGCGGGTCTTCCAGCTTCACGCCAAGCAGATCGATGCCTTTGGCCCGCATGGTAATCCAGTCCGAGCGGGACGCGTCGTCCGCCTCGATACCGTCCAGCAGGTCTTCCGCGACACGTCCCAAGACAGCGTCGTCCAGCGCTTCCGCTAGATTTGTCTGGTGCTGTGACGTGTCCACGTTCGGCTTGACGGGTCCGGTGTTGATCTCAATGACGACAGACCCGTCATCCATCTCGATCTCTGTACCGTTCTCGACGGCTTCAAGGCTCAGGCCGCCAAGCCCTGCCGGCTCAGGCATAGGCGCTGCGGTGGGCGCAGGCTTCCGGCCCCGGCGCTTGGGAGCGCTAGGGGGCACAACAGTCGGTTTGCGGGGCATGGGGGTCGCCTCAGTTCTTCAGGATGGAGTTTAGTTCGCCTCAGAGCCAGACGGAGCGCCCTTGGCCTTGTGGATGTCGTCCCACAGGGCTTTAAGCCGGTCTGCCGTGTCGTACAGGCTTGCGATCGAGCGCAGCAGATCTTCCGGCGTCATGTTCTGGGGAGGATTAGCCGCCAGCATCGATACGTTACGGGCCTTGCCCTCAATGATGTGGAGCAGATCCATAGGGGTTGCGTGGATTTCGGTGGTGGTCATGGGTGCCTCTTTAAGTCGGGTATAACGGGGAACTATTCGGCCTGTGCCTTCTCATTTCCTCGATGGCTGCTGCCCGTTCCTCACGGCGCACCAGCAAGCCTAGGTCTCTCAGATGCTGCAGCCCTTGGCTCAGCGCGTCGACCATGTCGTCTGTCGCGCCTTTCGGGAACGCAGCGCATTCGTCGACCAACTGCTGGCCCCACTCTCTGAGCGATCCGTCAGAGTAGGCCGGAAGATGGATCATCCCTTCCGCAAACAAGTGCTGCACCGCATAGACGCGAGCGACCTTGTCTCTGCCTCTTGGGTCGACGAGCTGTGTTGACCAGCCCTGCGTCGAGTGCAGCCGGCGGATTTCCTGGGCAACTGAATGACCTGACGCTTTGGCCTCGACCAGAAGCTTGTCGGCCTTAAACCGCTTGCAGCTATGAGCAACCCACTCGATCAAGCCCCAGTCCTTTTGGGTCCGCTTGACGTAGGCGGTCTCTGTCTCGTTGGGTAAACGATCAATGTGCGGGCCGTGAAGCTCTAGGCGCTTGCGCCAAGAGTTCAGCACCATCACCCGGGGGATTTCAAACTCGTCGTACCAGACACCAAGCAGGACAAAGCCGGACGGGTCGTTCTCTTCCTTGGACGTGTATGCTGGATCCAGAGACCCGACGACATACGCCATCTGCGGGACTGACCCGTCTTCTGTCTCGTAGTGCTGCCACCAGTCGCGCTTGATGATGGAGCCGCCGCGAACTTCCGGGGCCTGCTGGTACTGGCCAGCATAAGCATAGGGGCCAATCGTCCGGCGGATGTTGTCTGTGACGTCCCGGGGAAACCGCTCAGGCCATGCGAGCTCGCCGTCCTGCTCCCGTGGGTCCGACCACCCAATGACTGTCGTGCAGTGCCTGGATGAGTCGTATTCCATCGGGACGTTGTAGTGAACGTACCCAAGATCAATCAGGGCGTTCGAGGCGTCATCTTCATGAGAGCGCTGCATGATCGCAACGATGGCGTCCCGCGCCATGTTGTTGAGGCGGTTGGACATCGCCTCTCTGACCCACTGAACCGTGCTGGTCCGGATGGCCTGGCTTTCTGCCTCTCGGATGTTGTGCGCGTCGTCCAGGATTACCCGGTTGCCGCGTTCACCCGTTCCAACGCCCTCGACTGACGAAGCAAACTTGGACCCCGTCTTGTCGTTGGAAACCTTGACCTTGCCCTGCTCGACAAGCCCGAACACATCCCCGTACATGTCCTGGAACTTCTTGGACTGCAGCAGGGTCAGGAACTTGTTGTTGTCGCGCTCGGTCAGATGGGCTGCGTAGGAGAACGCCACATAGCGCATGTGGGGAAGATCCATCGCAGACCATTCCCAGGCAGGCCAGAACACGTCCGTCAGCAGCGACTTCATGAACCCTGGAGGGACGTTGGCCAGGAACCGTTTGATTTCCCCTAACGTCACTGCCTCAAGGTGTTCGCAAAGGCCGCGCAGCACCCACCCATCAACAAACGGTTCGACAGGCTCCAGGACATCCCAGAAGTACCGGACGAAGTTAATGAGTCGACGGTGGCTCTTTTTTTCCTCGCGCTTTTGCCACTCGGCTGCCAGTCTGGCCTCCAATGAGTGTAGCAGCGAGGGATCGAACGGTGTCGAGGTTGTCGAGAAGTTCCTCATCGCTCATGTCTTCCAGCGTCATGTCCCTGATGTTGAATTCCTTGGGGACGATCGCGGCGATGATCTTTAGGTAATCGGCAGGCTTCTCCGTTCGCACGGTCTCAATGACCTGGACCCCGTTCTTTTCGAAGTCCTCACAAAGGGATTGAATGAAGCTCTCAGAGAGCTTGCTGCGGGAGCCCTTGGGACGCCCTGTCCGATTACCGTTCCAAGCCTCGCCCGACTTGAAAGGTGTTCCAACGGTTTTCTTCTGCACAATCAGTGCTGTTTTATCTGCATCTTTCGCCATGACGTGTTGCGCGGCCAACCGCGCGCCTCTTGTTGCCTCGTGGATTATCGCTCTAACGCATCTCTCGCAATATCTTCTGGAATATCGCATTCGCCGCTTGCGATGTGTTTCAGTGTGATTTCCAAGCGCTCAACGTAAACGTCCATAGCATTTAGCCACGTCAGAAGATCATTGATCGTAACTAACTGGCCGTCCCGGAGAATAGCCGCGCCGTCTGCGCATATGCCCTCAGTCCATTCTGCCATCCCGTGGCCTCCTCGAATAAAATGACAGGGCGCCTGTCCGGCTATGCACCCCTGTCAGTTAAAGCGCTGCTCTGTGGCTGGAGACATTGGGGAGGGGGCGAGCGCGCTTGGCCTAGATCTGCCCTGCTTGTTGGCAGGCCGGGACGACAGATCAGGGCTGGTCTGGGTGCTGGGGTGCCAGCCGTAGTAGTAGGGCAGGACCCATCGGAATATGGCCGCTAGACGTTTGTCATCCCTGGGGGATGCATGATTGCGGGATCGAAGCTCGATAACCTGCTTCCACATCACGTCTCCGAGCCGC
>JACCDG011676424.1_pt1 | contig 11391 bp, 7 predicted proteins | sample 7442471 | NCBI WGS metagenome assembly JACCDG01 (sample SAMN15323444, study PRJNA562643) | freshwater metagenome | isolation source: river surface water | place: USA:Blue River Watershed | collected 2017-08-17
CTTTTATTTTTTTCTGGACACGAGGCATCATTATATCAAAATATTATTCCTTCCGAAAAAAATCTGCTCGATAGGTTTAAGGTTTTAGACACCCTTTCTCGCACAAAAGGTGCATCTGTTGTGGTCTGCACCCTTGAATCTTTTTTGATGAGAGTTCCTCCAAGCTCCTTTTTTAAGGAGAATTTTTTTCAGATCAATACTTCTGATGTGATGGCCCCCTTTGATCTTGCCGAAAAATTGGTGGGAATGGGATATTCTTCAGCCGTCTCCGTTGAAGAGCCTGGTACCTTTTCTCAAAAGGGTGAGATTTTTGATATCTTTCCTATTTCCGGCCCTCCTATCCGAATTCAATATTTTGATGAAATGGTGGAAAAAATAAACCTTATCGATCTAGGAAGCCAAAAAACGATATGGGAAAATCCTCTTGAATCAATGGAATTCGCTCCCGGACCTAGCCTTCTGACGAAAGAGACATTCCGGGAAAAATTACGGGAAAATATTCCCCAGGCCCCTCCTTCCTCCAGGGAAAAATTTGAAAAAAGAAAAGATATATTTTCCAAGCTTTCCAACAATCAGCTTTTTGAAGATTACCCTTCCTTTATTCCACTATTCTTTAATGATCCAGAAACGCTTTTTGATTATATACCCCTGGAAAATTCCACCATTACCTTATTAGAGGGTATTTCTTCTTCGCAAAATTTTTTAGAATTTGCTGAAGAATTGCGGGAGGACTTTGAAAAACAGGAGAATAATCCAAATTCCGACAACCTTTTGCCATCCCCTGATAAACTATATTTTTTCGAAGGTCTTAAAAGACTTGAGGGAATCTCCCATTTAGAAATAAATCCCGTGGAAATTCTAGCCGAAGGCGATTCGCTAACCGAGCGGATCGATATCAAATTAGAAGATGTTGAGAATTTTTTCCAAACCAAAGCCCAAAAGGCCCAGGATAAATTTGAATTTTTCAAAAATGTTCTAAAAACTTTAAAAAATTACTTTGAAACCTCCGGAAATATTATTTTTTCCACCCATTTAGAATCCTCAAAAAAGGAAATCGATTATCTTCTTGAAGGTCTAGATTTATCTCCGGAATTTAAAAGCAGAATAACCTTTATAAAATCCAACCTCCAAAAGGGCTTTTTTTATAAACTGGAAAAAACCCTAGTCCTTACAGATGGCGATTTATTTGGAGTAAAGACCACTAAGGTTCGGGCCCCCTCTAATCAAAAAGCCGATCTATTTGCCGAGCAACTCTCCACACTTAAAAAAGGCGACTACGTAATCCATGCCAATCATGGAGTAGGAATTTATGAAGGTCTTGAAATGATCGGCACTGCCGACTTTAAAACAGACTGTCTCGTTATCAAATATGATGAAGGCGATAAAGTATATGTCCCGGTTTACAAAATAAACCTGGTTCAAAAACATGCGGATTCAACACTAGATTTAAAACCAAATAATCTTCGAACCCAAAAATTTGACCTTCTTAAAGAGAAGGCCAAAAAATCTGTTAAAAAATTGGCCTTTGACTTACTAGAACTGCAGGCCAAAAGAAAGGCATCCAAAGCTTATGCTTTCTCGCCGCCTGATCATCATTATAAAGAATTTGAATTGGCCTTCCCTTTTGAGGAAACTCCCGATCAGGGCAAGGCCATCGAAGATGTTTTAGAATCCCTGCAAAAAACTGTTCCCATGGATCATCTCGTTTGCGGTGATGTGGGTTTTGGTAAAACCGAAGTGGCCATGAGGGCCGCTTACAAGGCGGTTTTAGAAAGGAAACAGGTTGCAGTTTTGGTACCAACTACCATTTTAGCACTCCAACACTATAACTCTTTTAAGCAACGCTTTAAGGATTTTCCTGTAAATATTGATTTTCTCTCACGCTTTAAAACACCTAAACAGGAAAAAGAAATCAAGGAGAAAGTAGAAAATGGCCAAATCGATATTTTAATTGGCACCCACAAAATACTTTCAAGCTCGCTTAAATTTTTAGATTTGGGATTAGTAATCGTAGATGAAGAACAAAGATTTGGAGTAGGTCACAAAGAAAAACTAAAATTACTTAAAACCGATGTTCACTTCCTTACTTTAACGGCAACCCCAATCCCGCGAACCATGCAGTTGGCCTTTTTAGGTCTTAAGGATCTTTCCCTTATTCAGACCGCTCCTCCTAAACGCCAATCCATAAAAAGCTATATTATTAGAGAGAGCGAAGACACCATTTTAGAAGCTCTAGAAAAAGAGCTTTCACGGGGCGGACAAGTATTTATTGTCCACAATAGGGTATCCGACATTGAACTAGTGGCCGAAAAAATCCAAAAAATGGTGCCAAAGGCAAAAATTTTAATCGCCCATGGGCAGCTTCCTGAGAGAGATTTGGAAAAAAGGATGGCATCCTTTTATACCGGAGAACACCAAATCCTAATTTCCACCACTATAATCGAATCGGGACTAGATATACCTAATGCCAACACCATGATTATTTTCAATGCCCAAAATTTTGGGCTTTCACAGCTTCATCAATTGCGAGGAAGGATTGGGAGAGCTGAAAGAAAGGCCTACGCCTATTTTGTAGTCCCCAAAGAAAAAAGCTTTTCTGAAGTGGCCGAAAAAAGACTTGAGGCCCTTCAAAAATATGCGGACAAGGGCGAGGGATTTGCTCTGGCTTCCTCAGATCTGCAAATTAGGGGAGCGGGAGATATTCTCGGAGGAGAACAATCAGGCCATATTGAATCAGTGGGTCTTGAGCTTTATATGAAACTTTTAAAGGAAGCTATAGCCGACCTTAAAGGTGAACATATCTCAACTAGGGAAGATATTGAAATTTCGACTCCCTTTGAAGCTTTTATTCCTAAAACCTATATAGAGGATAGCGCACAAAGACTAAGGCAATATAAGAAAATCGCCAATTGCGATTCACATCAAAAACTTGAAGCCTATCAAACCGATATCGCCGAAATCTATGGGCCTATACCTAGAGAACTTAATAACTTATTTAAAATTATCGAGGCCAGAATCTATTTATCCAACCTAGGGCTTCAGTCGGTTAAAGTTTCAGGCGGCACCATCAACATGCAATTTGATAAAACTTTTCTAGATACCAACCCGGTCCTTAGAGACAAAATGATAGAGACCTTCCTTTCTCTTGGAAAGTCCTATCAATTTAATCCACAATTTAAAGTTATCTATTCTCAAAAAAATCCCATCACCCAAGAAGTGTTTCTTAAGTTCTCTAGAGATATTGCACAAAAAATTGCTCCATGTTAGCCTTTAGATTGTATCAACTTAATCGGGGTTAAAGATGCGATTTTCCTTATTTGTTTCACTTATTTGTATATACCCAACCATTTTATTTTCCGCTGCCGATCAAGCGATTGCGACGGTAAACGGCGTGGAGATCAAAAAATCATTTTTTGATAACTCCTATAAGAGCAATTTAATGTTTGTTTCAGATAAAAAGGTGACTCCAGAGAAGGTTTTAGACGACCTTATTCACCGTGAACTTGGAATTCAAAAAGCTAAAAAACTAAAACTTGATGCAGATCCCACCGTTGCCCAAAAAATGTTGGATGTCCTTTACCACGCCCAAATCTCCAAAGACCTAGAGCCAAGACTTAGAAAAATTAATGTAACTGATGAAGATGTAAAAAAATACTACAAAGAAAAACCCGAATATCGTACAGCTCAAATTCTATTTCGCGTAAAAGCTATACCTGAAAAAGATGAAGCTGAAGCTGCTTTAAATAAGGCGATGGAAGTTTATAATTCAATAAAGCAAAAACCAGAATCCTTTGCCTCATTTGCCGATAAATACTCCCAAAATTCTACTGCTCCGCTGGGTGGAGATATGGGATTTCAACCAGCGGTTTCCTTTGCGCCAGAATATTTCGCTGCCATCAAAGGAAAGGCCAACGGTTTTATCACTCCACCAGTTAGATCTCAGTTTGGTTACCACATCATTAAAGTACTTGCGGTGAAACCACTAAAAGACATCAATATGGCGCAATATAAAAAATTTGTATACGATGAGAAAAGAGATGCGATTATCGCGCAATATTTCGCTGAACTAAAAAAAGAAGCCTCAATCACCATAGACAAAAACCTCTTAAAATAGCTTTTTTCCATCTTCTAGGATAACTTATTTCTCCATATGAAGAGTATAATCATTTTATTTCTCCTGTTTTCCAGCGCCATCCACGCAGAACTACTCAATAAGATCATTTCTGTGTTTGATGATCAGATTATCACTTTGGCCCAGGCTAAACGCGTTATGGAAACCCTTAAGGCCAGAAAAACTATATCTCCCCTATATGCCGCTAAGGAAACATACACCCTTCAAGAACTTGCCCGTATTCAAGTTGATTCTTATTTGATTAGAGATAAGCTCGCCGAAATGGGATATGTCATCGATGACTCCCAAGTAGAATCTCAAATTAAAGATACTGAAAGACGCTTAGGTCTTAATCGGGAAGCGCTCCTGCAATTTTTAAACTCCAACAATATGACTTTTGAAGAATATTTTGAATTGGTACGCCAATCTATCGAACATAATATTTTCAATGGCCGGGTAGTGGAACCTTTAGTGACCATCACCGACCAGGAAATTAAAAATACCTTTTATAAAAAAAATATAGGGGATAAGACCTTTACCTTTAAATACGCCTTAGAAGATTTTTACCTAAAAAAAGATCAAGTAAATCCCTCGCAATTAGGTGAGATGATTCTGGCAGCAAAAAATCAAAAGTCCGGAGGAACCATTTCTCCTAATTTTTCCGGCTTAACCAGTTCCAATCTAGGGAACGTTACCGAGGATACCCTCTCACCAGAACTAAATACCTTACTTAAAACCACTAACGAAGGTGAATTTACCGGAGCGATTTTGATCGGAGATTTTTATCACGTATTTTATGTAGAAAAAAAGGATCTGGTCGAATCTGAGGTCTTTAATATGGCAAAAGATAAAATCAGAATGGAGCTCTTTCTTAAAAAATCCGAAGAAGTTATTAAGCTTTGGATGGAAAGTGAAGCTTCAAAACACTTTATCAAATATTATAGCGTCGAATGATCTACGTAACCCAAGGACATGAATTATCCATTGGCCCAGAAGTGTTTCTTAAGGCCTTTTCCTTATTACCCGACTCGGGAAAATTAGAATTCACCTATATTGGCACCGAGGACTGTCTTAAAACTCAATTAGATTTTTTAAAAATTCCCTATAACTTTAACGGTGAAAAATTATCCTTTTTAAATTCGACCTTAAAATGCCGTTTTATCCCTAAGCGAAATATACCAACTTCAACGCAAGCGCTCGAAGCAGCACTACCTCTTATCAAAAAAAAGGATATTCTTTTAACCCTTCCCACTTCCAAAGACCAAATTTTTTACAATGGTAAATCTTGTACCGGACATACCGACTTTTTTCGTAAGTACTATAAAGTAAAAGATATCAGCATGGTCTTTAGTTCTCCTTCAGAAAATATCCTGCTGATTACCGACCATATACCGCTAAATGATGTCTCCAAAATCATCACTGAAAAAATTATCGTCGATAAGATTAACCTAACCCTTAAAAACTATCCGAAATTCTTCCATGGCTTTGAAGAGGTTTTAATTAGTGGTATCAATCCTCATGCAGGTGAGCATGGGCTTCTTGGTAAAGAGGACCGAAAAATAAATGCGGCAATTTTAAGGTTAAAAGCGGGTTTTAAAAAAATTGAATTTATTGGCCCGCTTTCAGGTGATTCTCTGCATTTTCATAAAAACCCCCTTAAGAAACAACTTAAGGTCTATATGTATCACGACCAAGGACTGGTTTCTTTTAAAGAAAGACACGGCCTAATTGGCCTTAACATAAGCCTTGGCCTTCCCTTTTTAAGAATGAGCCCCGACCATGGCACCGCCTTCTCACTTTATGGAAAAAATCAGGCCAATTGCCTGGGCCTTTACTATTTGCTAATAAAGGCCTTAGAGGTTCAAAATGGCGCTAGATCAGATAAAAATAACCAAAGCTAAAGTTCATAATCTAAAAGATATAAACGTTACTATCCCTAAAAATACTTTAACGGTAATTACCGGCCCATCCGGTTCTGGGAAGTCCTCTTTGGCCTTTGATACTATTTATGTTGAAGGACAAAGACGCTATATTGAATCACTTTCCTCTTATGCCAGACAATTTTTAGGCCAGTTCCAACCACCCGATGTGGAATCCATAACCGGTCTCTCACCCGCAATCGCCATCGATCAAAAAACCAGCTCCAAAAATCCCCGCTCAACGGTGGGAACCGTCACAGAAATTTATGATTACCTAAGGGTACTTTATGCCCGAGTGGGAACGCTTTACTGTCCGGAAACCGGAGATATCGTTAGAAAATATACACCTAATCAAATCACCAAAGAATTATTAAATCTTAAAGATGGGACCAAACTGCAAATTCTTGCGCCAATCTCTTTAGATAAAAAACCCACCCAATCCTCCATTTTAAAATTAGGCTTTTCCCGAGTTCGTATCAACGGTGAAATAATTGTAATCGATGATAAATTCTCCTTAGGGAAAAAACCTATTGAGTCACTTGAAATCGTAGTTGATCGAATTATTTTAAAATCAGGAATCGATAAGAGATTAAATGATTCTGTGGAACACGCACTTAAACTCGGAGCGGGTCTGATGATCGCCCTGGTAGAAGAGGATAAGGAGCTTATTTTTTCCGAACATAATATGTCCCCTAAGATCAAGAAAATATATCCTGATTTGGAGCCCCAGCTTTTTTCTTTTAATTCTCCATTAGGGGCTTGCCCTGACTGCAATGGATTAGGCGAGATGAAAAGCTTTGAAAAGAACTTGCTCTTAGTAGATCCCAACCTATCTGTTATTGAAGGGGCCATTCCTCCCTTGGCAAAAAAAAGTTCCTTTCTTTTTACCATGGTTACCGAAGTTGCTCGCCATGAGCGGGTTAATCTAAAGAAACCATACAAGGAACTTCCAGAAAGTTTTAAAAAAATTCTCTGGGAAGGATCTCCCCAGGTTTTTAAATATTCTTTTAAATCAAAAAATTCTACTTTTGAGTTTTCCAAAAAATTTCCCGGCGTCATAAAGTGGTTTAACCGTAAATATATGGAGACTGGTTCAGAAAAATTACGCAAGGAACTTGAATCCTATATGAGGATTAAGCTCTGTCCATCCTGTAATGGTTTAAGATTAAATCCCCTTGCCCTTTCCACTAAGATTGATGATTTTAATATTATGGATATTTCCTCTCTTTCTATTTGGAAGGCCTATGATTATTTTTCCAATTTAAAACTCGAAGGGGAGAGGGCCCAAATATCCAAAAAGCTAATTAAAGAAATTGATTCCCGTCTTAAATTTTTAATCGACGTGGGTCTAGGATATTTGACGGTCAACCGCGCGGCCATGACCTTATCAGGTGGAGAATCCCAGAGAATTAGACTGGCCACTCAAATCGGCTCGGCCCTAACTGGAGTACTTTACGTACTAGATGAACCAAGCATCGGACTTCACCAAAGAGATAATCAAAAATTAATTCAAACCTTAAAATCACTTAGAGATTTGGGAAATACCGTTTTAGTAGTGGAACATGATGAAGAAACCATGGCCCATTCTGACCATATTATAGATATGGGACCTGGAGCGGGTATTCATGGTGGAACCATTGTGGCCGAAGGCCCTTTAAAAGAGATCCTTAAGAATAAAAAATCAAAAACCGCAGCTTTTTTAAATGGCACCGATAAAATCGAACTTCCCGCCTCCAGGAAAATTTCTGATTCCTTTATAGAAATAAAAGGTTGCCACCAAAATAATATTAAAAATCTAAACCTAAAAATTCCCTTATCAGGGGTAGTTTGCATCACCGGAGTTTCCGGTTCGGGTAAATCCACCTTGATTAATGAGATTTTGGTTCCGGCCGTTATGGCCCATCTCTTTCCTCACAATAAAGTGATCTATGATCGGGATAATTATAAAGAAGTCAAAGGCCTAGAAAAAATTGATTCAGTTATTGAAATTGACCAAACCCCCATTGGAAGAACGCCTAAATCCAATCCCGCAACTTATACCGGAATTTTCTCCGATATCAGGGAGCTCTTTTGTTCAACTCCCGAGGCCAAGGTCAGAGGATTTAAACCCGGAAGATTTTCTTTTAATGTTAAGGGCGGAAGGTGTGAGGAATGTGAAGGGAATGGCGTAAAAAAAATAGAGATGCACTTTCTCCCAGATGTTTTTATTACCTGCACTGAGTGTAAAGGTTCAAGATACAATCCCGAAACCCTCTCTATTACCTTTAAGGGAAAAAATATTGCAGAAGTGCTCTCCATGAGCATCGAAGAAGCATTGGAGTTTTTTAAAAACCATCCGCGCCTTCACCGAATCCTGGCCACCTTAAATGGAGTAGGACTTGGCTATATGTCTCTTGGTCAAAGCGCTACCACCCTATCCGGTGGTGAGGCCCAAAGATTAAAACTTTCCACCGAACTCGGAAAAAGGGCCAAAGGACATTGTCTCTATGTTTTAGATGAGCCGACTACTGGACTTCATTTTTCCGATATCAAGATGTTACTTAAATCCCTCCATGATCTAGTCGAATTAGGACATACGGTCCTCGTAATTGAACATAATCTCGATGTGATAAAAACCGCAGATTATATTATTGATTTAGGTCCTGAAGGCGGAGATGCCGGGGGACTTATCGTGGCCCAGGGAACTCCCGAGGAAGTTGTGAAAAACTCGGAATCGGTTACCGGTAAATTTCTTAAAAAGATTCTTACTTCCTAAAACAAATCGGACCTCTAATGTCCTTAATCACTCGTTTTAAACTGCCAGGCATAGGTTTTTTTTCATCCACTCTACCTACTTCTACAATGGCCAGGCATCTGTCTCTTAAAACCGTATAGAATGTCCCCTTACTATTTTCAATTTTTTCAATTTCGTCAAAATAGCTGGCACTCAGTTTTTTTCTGAGCTCCAAACTTTGCTCAATCATCAGATAATCTGAAGCATTACTTTCCTCAGGAGACATTTCTCCTTGTGAATTAAAGCTGATTATTAGAATTAAAAGAAAAAGTAATTTCATATATTAAACTCCTTATTTAGAACGTCTTCTCTTTTCTAAATCTTTCCTAAAATATTCGGTGGCCTGGATATATTTTTCCTCTATCCTTTTCCATCTTTCATCCAATTCTCTTTCTGCCTGGGATTCCGGATAGATATAACTTATAAACCAAAGGTTATTGAGGATATTTTCCTCATCGATCCAGGATCCGACTTCTTCTTTGTAAGGTACCCCGGTTTTGGGGTTCCTAACCTCACGATAAATACAGCCATTATGTTTTGCGCAAATTCCCGGGGAGTTCCAGGAGTTTTTCAAAAGATATTGGCATTTTCCGTTCACTTCTCTCTTGCCCACCATAATGGAGGCATGACCTCCGCCTTTTTCTGTGGGTTTTCCTTTGGCATTAAGGCCGGAGGTGCCAGGTTTGCTTAGGACTGAACTGCAATAGGCAATTCCCACCGCGGGGGCATTTTGTCTATTAAGAAGAGACCTAATCATTTCGCTGTATTGGATTTTCCTTAAGGACATATAATCTGATTCGTTTTTAACGACCCCTTTTTTCATCAGCTGTTCAAATCGAGCAACTTTAAAATCTCTAGGGCTTGGCATTAGATTTAAAATACCCGTTTTGAAATTTGGATTTCTGCAACTTTTTAAAACATCGTTTACAAATGCAACATAATTTCCATTGGCAAAATATTTCATAAAGGAATCATAAATTCGCTTTAAGGTTTTTTCATCAATTCTCCTAATGGATGCCCTTTGGGATTTACTTTTTGTGAAGGATAAATATTGTTGGAAAGTAACGGCTTTGGGATCTAAGGTATTATAATTTCCGTCCCCGCCATGCGCACCGGTTTGTTGAACAATAAAGCCCTGAGTGAGTTCGGCAAACACCACATCCTCTTCCACCTGAGCACCAGTACCTTCTCCTGTGATTTTATATTCTCCCAGCTCACTTCCTAAAAATTCCTTCAAATCCTTATTCACCACTTCTTTAGGGCAAAAGCCATGTTCCTTTAATGCCTCTACAGCTCCAAAAATCAAACCACCATCCAAGTCTCCCATCTTCTGTTGGGCACTTTTATAAACCATTGCCATATGGATCGGGCTAGACAAACTTATTCTTGGCTCAGGCATAAATCCCCGAGACTGCCTCCAATAATCCACCAGCTGAGTGGCCGCAAACGCATAACAAGTTCCAGTCCTCCCTTGGTCATAGGCAGGCATATCAATATATCTATCTGTCGTCCGAACCTGATTCCTAAGTTTAAGCCAGTTATCATCCATCAGATTGCGATATTTGCAATGGGTATCTTCTTGGGCCATTAAAGGATTAAAAAGAAGGACAAACAAAAAACATAGAATTTTACTTCTCATAGAACACCTACTTTTATTCTATCATTTTTTGCAAATTGCGGTTTTAAAATTTAATTTTTAAACCAAATTTATTTAGAGCTATTTACACAACCCTTGATTTTTAACTAACTGTCCCGCACATTTTGCCAGGCATTCATTATCGTAGGTTTTTCCATTAACTCCACAGACGGGAGAAAAAATTCTTGGACATGCGCAGACATTTATTTGATTAGGGCATCCTCCCTGGCCCTTTATGCCCTGTCCATCACATTTGGCCAAACATTCATTGGAATAAGTGATCCCATTAATACCACAGACCGGAGAATAAATTTTGGTGCATGAACAATCGCCTTTCCCATTGGTGCACTGGCCAGAATATTTTATTATTTTGCCTGCACATTTAGCGAGACATTCATTATCATAGGTTTTTCCATCGCTTCCACAAACAGGCGCAAATATTTTGTTGCAAGCACATAAATTGGAGCAAGTTCCTGCATTTTTTACTGTGGTTCCCGCACATTTTGCCAAACACTCATTGGAGTAGTTATTGCCATCATTTCCACATACCGGAAAATAATTAAATCCGCAGGTACAGGTTGTGGGGACGATTGGTTTACAAGATCCCTCGGAACAATTTTTAGCTCCGGACACCATGGCCTCGCAGGGATTGGAGTAGGTAATATTGTTTGCACATACCGGCCTAAAATCGCGAGTACAAGGTGAAGTGCTGGAATACTTTTTCCAATCAGCGCAACGGTTTAGCGTTTTAGGAGGTTTTCCAAAGCCAAAAGCAAACGGTACATAAAAAATTAAAAAAATGAAAATTTTCATGGGCATGCGCCATCCGAATAACCTAAATTAAAACAATTGGCGTAACATTTATTTCTATAAGTTTTTCCATTGGAACTACAAACTGGTGCATAGACATTAGGATCACAGGGGCATTTTTTTTTGCATTCACCTGCCACAA
>JACCDG011647096.1_pt1 | contig 11390 bp, 7 predicted proteins | sample 7442471 | NCBI WGS metagenome assembly JACCDG01 (sample SAMN15323444, study PRJNA562643) | freshwater metagenome | isolation source: river surface water | place: USA:Blue River Watershed | collected 2017-08-17
CGGCCCAAGGGCGTGGTGTATTCGCACCGCTCGACCATCTTGCACACCCTAGTGGGCTGTTTGGGCGACTTCTGGGGCCTCAAGGGCAGCGACGTGATCCTGCCCGTCACGCCCATGTTCCATGCCAACAGCTGGGGCATCCCGTATGGCGCGGTGATGATGGGCGTCAAGCTCGTGTTTCCCGGACCGCACCTGCACCCGGAAGACCTGCTGGACCTGATGACGGCCGAGCCCCCCACACTCTCGCTGGGCGTGCCCACCATCTGGATGGGCCTGATCCAGGCTTATGAAGCCGCACAAACCACCCAGCCGGGCCGCTGGAAGTTGCCCAAGGGCATGCGCTCGCTGGTGGGCGGTGCAGCGGTGCCCGAGGCGCTGATCCGCGCCTTTGACCAGCACGGCATCTGGATTTTGCAAGGCTGGGGCATGACCGAAACCTCACCGCTGTGCACCGTGTCCTACCCCAAGTCGGAGCTGAAAAACGCGTCCATGGATGAACGTTACCGCCGCGCCGCCATGGCGGGCGTGCCCGTGCCGCTGACGGAGCTGCGCATCCGTGGCGAAGACGGCCAGGACGCGCCCTGGGACGGCCAACATGTGGGCGAAATCCAGGTGCGCGGACCCTTCATCACCGGCAGCTACCACCAGGTGCCGGTGAGCGAAGACAAGTTCAGCGCCGACGGCTGGCTGCGCACAGGCGATGTGGCCAGCGTGGACGCCTTGGGTTTTGTGCGCATCACCGACCGCACCAAAGACCTGATCAAGTCCGGCGGCGAATGGATCAGCTCGGTCGATCTGGAAAACGCCCTCATGGCCCACCCCGACGTGGCCGAAGCCGCCGTGATCGCCATCCCCGACCCCAAGTGGAGCGAGCGGCCCCTGGCCTGCATCGTGCTCAAACCCGGTAAATCCACCCGGCCTGAAGACTTTGCCGCGCACCTGCTGCAACACGGCTTTGCCAAATGGCAGGTGCCCGACCGCTACGAGTTCATCGACGCCGTGCCCCGCACTTCCACGGGCAAGTTCTACAAACTCAAACTGCGCGAGCGGTTCCCGGCCTGATCAACATCACTGATTTCGCGCACCTTTTAACCTTCCCACCCCTTCAGTTCACGGAGCCCTCCACATGGCCAAAGATTTCAGCACCCTGGAAGACAGCAACCACTCGTCCAACCCCAACATCCACGAGGTCATTGCCGCCTCGCGCCGCCGTTTTCTCAAAGGCAGCGCTGCCATGTCGCTGGCCTCGGTGCTGGCCCCTTTGGCCGGCTGTGCGGCCTTGGGCACGGCCCAGCCCAAGCTCGGCTTCCAAGGCATTCCGGTCGGCATGGGCGACCGGCTGGTCGTGCCCGAGGGCTATGTGGCCACGGCCCTGGCCCCCTGGGGTGAGCCGGTGGGCATTCCTGGCAACATGCCGGCGTTCAAGATGGATGGCTCCAACACCGCCGACGAGCAGGCCGCCCAAATGGGCATGCACCACGACGGCCTGGCCTACTTTCCTCTGGACGGCTCGCGCCGTGGCCTGATCGCCATCAACCACGAATACACCGACGACGGCCTGCTGCATGTGGGCGGCTTCAACGCCATGAACGCCGAGAAGGTGCGCAAATCGCAAAACGCGCATGGCCTGTCGGTCATTGAGGTCGAGCTGCGCAACAACCAATGGCAGATGGTGCGCCCCTCGCGCTACGCGCGCCGACTGCCCATGAGCACGCCATTCAGCGTGGGCGGCCCCGCCGCTGGCCATGCCCTGATGCGCACCACCGCAGACCCCGATGGCCGCACCGTGCTGGGCACCCTGAACAACTGCGCCAGCAGCAAGACACCCTGGGGCACTTACCTGTCGGGCGAAGAAAACTTCGCTTTCTATTTTGGTGGCGCCGACAACCCCACGCCCGACCAGCGCCGCTGGGGTGCGCGCAAGGAAGGCTTTTACGCCTGGGACAAACACGACGCCCGCTTCGACCTGAAGCAAAACCCCAACGAATACCACCGCTTTGGCTGGGTGGTCGAGCTTGACCCGATGGACCCGACCAGCACCCCCATCAAGCGCACCGCGCTGGGCCGCGCCGCGCACGAAGGCGCCTGGGTGGGCGTGACACGCGACGGCCGTGCGGTGGTCTATTCAGGCGAAGACGCCCGCTTTGAATACATCTACAAATTTGTCAGCCGCGACAAAATCGCACCGGCCGGCAACGGCCTCACACAAGCCCAGGCCAACCGGGAATTGCTGGACCACGGCACGCTGTACGTGGCCCGTTTTGATGCCGATGGCCGGGGCCAGTGGCTGCCGCTGGTGCATGGCCAGGGGCCACTCACCGCGGCCAACGGCTTTGCCGACCAGGGCGAAGTCGTCATCAAGGCCCGTCAGGCCAGCGACCTGCTGGGCGGCACCAAAATGGACCGCCCCGAGTGGCTCACCATCGACCCGGCCAGCGGCTGGGTGTATTGCACCCTCACCAACAACAGCCAGCGCGGCGAAACGGGCAAGCCGGGCGTGGACGCGGCCAACCCGCGCGCCAACAACGTCATGGGCCAGATCATCCGCTGGAAAGACGAAGGCGACTTTGACGGGCGCCACTTCGAATGGAACCACCTCGTGCTGGCGGGCGATCCGGCCAACGAACGTGCCGAAGCCAAAGGCAACATCAAGGGCGACATCTACGCCTGCCCCGACGGCATCACCTTTGACGCGCGCGGCGTGCTGTGGATCCAGACCGACGCCCACGCCACCCAGATGTACAAAGGCGAGCTGGTGCGCATCGGCAACAACCAGATGCTGGCCTGCGACCCGGTCACTGGCGAAACCCGGCGCTTTTTGACCGGCCCCACCAACTGCGAAGTGACCGGCGTGGCCCTGACCCCCGATGGCACCACCATGTTCGTGAGCATCCAGCACCCGGGCGAAACCCCCTCGGACCGCAGCGACCCCACCCAACCGACCAAGTATTCGAACTGGCCAGACTATGCAGCGGGCGGCAGGCCCCGCTCGGCCATGGTGGTGATCCGCAAACTCGATGGCGGCGTGATCGGGACCTGATTGATGGGGCCGGCCCGATGAAACAAATGCGATGGCGCAGACACCAATGGCGACATCCGTGTTCATCCCAATGAGGCGCATCTCGGGCAAAAACCCGGGACGACAAGGTCACAGCCTGTTTTTTGTGGGAGCCAGCCCGCTGGCGATTCAGACCTTGACGGTCTGCAGAAGATCGCTTGCAGGCAAGCTCCCACAGGGTCAGGGGTCAGGGGTCAGCGGTATGCCGCCCGCCTGGCATCACTTGTCGTCGCTGGCGATGGCGCGGTACACCACCGCACCCAGCATGGCGCCTGCAATCGGGGCCAGCCAAAACAACCACAGCTGCGACACCGCCCAGTCACCCACAAACACCGCCACGCCTGTGCTGCGGGCGGGGTTGACCGAGGTGTTGGTCACGGGAATGCTGATCAGGTGGATCAGCGTCAAGGCCAGGCCGATGGCAATCGGTGCAAAACCCGCAGGCGCGCGCTTGTCGGTGGCCCCCATGATGACGATCAGAAAGAACATGGTCATGACCACTTCGCACAGCAAAGCCGCCACCATGGAATAACCGCCGGGTGAATGCGCGCCAAAACCGTTCGACGCAAAACCCTTGCTGACATCAAAGCCCGCCGCACCACTGGCGATCAGGTACAACACGCCGCCTGCGGCGATGGCCCCCAGCACCTGCGCCACGATGTAGGGCAAGAGCTGATTGGCTGGAAAACGCCCACCGGCCCACAAGCCAATCGACACGGCCGGGTTCAGGTGACACCCCGAAATGTGCCCAATGGCAAACGCCATGGTCAGCACCGTCAAACCAAAGGCCAGCGACACGCCATGCAGGCCAATGCCCACCTGCGGAAACGCCGCCGCCAAAACAGCACTGCCACAACCGCCCAGCACCAGCCAGAAAGTCCCTAAAAATTCGGCACCGTATTTCTTCATGTTTCCATCCCTTTTGATTGATGTAAAAAGCGCCCGAAGGCGCACCGCATGTTAATCAAATTGAAAACAAAAACATGAAAAATAAATGAACAATGATCTCCAATTGAAACAACCCAGGCCAATGCCTGTCACCCCATCAGCGGCAACACACGCGCCGAATCAGCGGTCTCGATGCACCCATTGGTGAAGCAGAACCGGCAACATCAACACCACGCCCAGCAGACTGATTTTGAGGCCCGGCGCGATCAAGCACAGCGCGCCCACCGTGCACAGCACACGCTCCCAGCGTTTCATCTCGGCCATCAGGTAACCACTGAGCGCCGCAGCCAGCGCGACAATGCCCAACACGCAACCAACGAAGGTGACCGCAAAGTCCGCCCAGGTGAAACCTTTGGCCACCAACAGCAGCGATGGCGAAAACACAAACACAAAAGGCACCAGGGCCTTGGCCAGCCCCAGACGGAAAGCCATGTTCCCGGTCTTGAACGGATCACTGCCCGCCATGCCCGCCGCCGCATAAGCGGCCAGCGCCACCGGCGGCGTGATGTCGGCCAGCACCCCGTAATAAAACACAAAGAAGTGCGCCACCAAAGGCTCCACACCCAGTTGCACCAAGGTGGGCGCGGCCACCGTGACCATGATGATGTAGTTGGCCGTGGTCGGGATGCCACAGCCCATCAAAATACAAACGATGCCGGTCATGAACAGCGCCGCCAGCAGCGTCAAGGACTTGCTGTCGGCCATGAAAGCAGGCAGCCAGTCCATCAGGAAGGCCGCGATCATCTGCGCCCAGCCGGTGATGATGAAGCTGATCTTGAAGCCCACGCCCGTGAGCGTGACCACGCCAATCACGATGCCCACGGTAGCCGCCGCAGCGCCCACGGCCAGCGCGTATTTGGCACCGGTTTCAAAGGCCTCCAGCAGCACGGCGTTGTCGATGCGGCCGATCACGCCCAGCCACTTTTGCCCCGCCCAGATCAGGGCCACGCCCAGGGCCAGAAATCCCAGCTTGATGGTCTCACCATCGCCGCCCCAGTCGACAAAAGCGATCAAGGCTAGCAGCACATGCAGCGCCACCAACAGCGCCCATTGCACGCCCCGGTTGCCCCGCACCGACGTGCACAAGCCCACGATCATGCAGGAGGTGATGCCGGTGAACGCGGCCAGATAAGGCGTGCGCCCGGACACCAAAATGGTGATCAACAACACCAGTGGAATCAGCGTAGGCCAGCGCTGGCGAAAGGACTCGCGCAGCTTGGGCATCTCTTCCTCGGTCAGGCCCCGCAAGCCGTAACGCTTGGCCTCGAAGTGCACCTGCATGAACACGCCAAAGAAATGCATGAAGGCCGGCACAACGGCAGCCGCCACGATGGTCTGATACGACACATTCAAAAACTCGACCATCAAAAACGCCGCGGCACCCAGCACGGGCGGTGTGATCTGCCCGCCGGTCGATGACGCGGCTTCGACCGCGCCCGCGAACTCACGGCGGTAGCCCACCCGGATCATGGCCGGGATGGTGAGCGAGCCCACCGTGACCGCATTGGCCACCGACGAACCGCTGAGCATGCCGAACATGGCCGAGCCAAACACACTGACCTTGGCCGGACCGCCCGCGTAGCGCCCGGCCACCGTAGAGGCGATGTCCAGAAAGAGCTGGCCCAGACCAATGCGCGTGGCCAGCACGCCAAACAACACAAAGTGAAAAACATAGGTGGCCACCACGCCGACTGCCACGCCGTAAATGCCCTGGCTGGTCAGGTACTGGTGGTTGATCATCTGGCTCCAGCTGGCCCCTGCGTGCTTGAGCAAACCCGGAAAATAAGGCCCGGCCAACGCATAGGCCGTGAAGCCGATGGCAATCAAGGGCAAGGGCCAGCCCATGGATCGGCGCGTGGCTTCAAGCAAAGTGATGAACAAGATGGAGCCCATCACCACATCCATCGTGTCCGGGTTGCCCACCCGAAAAGCCAGGTCGTCGAACACATAAGGGATGTACATGACACTGGCCGCACAGGCCAGGCCCAGCAGCCAGTCCACCAACGGCACTCCGCCGATGCTGAAACGGCTTTTGGACACGGTGCTGTCTGCGTCCGACCGGGTCGCCGCAAACACCAGAAAAATCAGGCCCAGCACAAATGCCAGGTGCACACCGCGGTGAGTGGTCTCGCGCAGCAGACCAAAGCCGGCCGTGTAGTAATGAAAGCCCGACAGGATGATGAGCAGCCATTTCACGATCACCGACGCCGGGGGCAGCGTGGGCCGAAAACGCATCTCGGGATCGAACTTCTCTTCGAGTTCCTGCAAATCGCGCATGTCGCGCTCACGGGCTTCGGTCATAACAGTCCTCAACAACACAGGGCGCACACGCGCCCTGCTGAAACATCCAAGGCGCCAGCACCAGCCTTCTGTAGGAGCCAGCCTGCTGGCGATGCAGCCCATCGTGGTCCGCAAGCCATCGCTTGCAGGCAAGCTCCTACAGGGAACCCGATACCGGACTTCTGTGGGAGCCAGCCTGCTGGCGATGGTTCGCCATCAGGCGCTTATTTCAGAACGCCGGCTTCCTTGTAGAACTTCTCGGCACCGGGGTGGAACGGAATGCCCACGCCTTTCACGGCGTTTTCCTTGGTGATGAACTTGCCTTTGGCATGACCGGCCGCCAGCGCATCCTGAGCGGGCTTGCTGAACAGCGCCTTGGTGATCTGGTAGACGGTCTCGGTGTCAGCCTTGGCGCTGGTCACCCACTGGGCGCCCATGGCCATGGTCTGCACGGCGGGCACGTCCTTGTAAGTGCCGGCAGGAATGGTGTCGACGGCCAGATACGGGTTGCTCTTGCGCAAGGCTTCGGCTTGGGGGCCGGCCAAAGGCACCAGCTCGATGCCTGCACCGCTGGAGGCCAGCTCGGCAATCGCGCCAGCAGGTGCGCCGCCCACAAAGAAGAACGCATCGAGTGCGCCGTCTTTGAGCTTGTCACCGGCCTGGTTGGGCTTGATGTACTCGGGCTTGATGTCGCTTTCTTTCACACCATAAGCCGCCAGCACCGTACGGGCGTTGACCAAGGTGCCAGAACCGGGCTCATCCAGCGCCACGCGCTTGCCCTTGAGGTCGGCCACCGACTTGATGCCCGAGCCTTTTTTGACCACCAGGTGGATGCTCTCGGGGTACAGGTTGGCAATCATGCGCAGGTCAGACACCTTGGGCTTGCCTTCGTAAACGCCGGTGCCATTGTAGGCCCAGGTCGCCACATCCGACTGCGAAAAACCCGACTCCATGGCGCCACCGGCCACGCCGTTGACGTTGGCCACCGAGCCATTGGTGGCCTGGGCCGTGGCCACGATCTTGCCGGGCTGGCTGACCGCGTTGGCGATCATGCCGCCCACGGGGTAATACGTGCCGGCCGTCCCGCCGGTGCCAATACGGAAAAACTGCTGCGCTTGCACAGGGGCCACAATGGCCGCAGCCAGACCCAGAACCAGAAAAAGTTGGCGACGTTTCATGACAGTCCTTTTTTCAATTGAATGACGGAACAAGGTTAAAAAAACAAGAACCCCATGTGTAGCACACCTTGTGCCCATTTCAAGGCCAATACGCGACGGCATCAGGGTAGACTCTGATATCGATGCCCCTTAAACGGGCGACATTTTTTGTTTCTTGCGCCAAAGGACCTGTCCATGCATGTGTGTGTCATGGGCGCGGGCATTGTGGGCCTGTCCACCGCCTACGCGCTCACGCAAAACGGCCACCGCGTCACCGTCATAGATCAGGCCCGCCCCGGCGCAGGGGCCAGCGGCGGCAATGGCGCCCAGCTCAGCTACTCGTATGTGCAGCCCATGGCCGACCCCGGCATCTGGGCGCAACTGCCCAAGCTCATGCTCTCGCCGGGCTCCGCCCTCAAGATCCGGCCCCAATGGGACCCGGCGCAATGGGCCTGGCTGCTGCAGTTTCTGAAAGCCTGCAACACCACGCAATCGCACGACACCACCGCACAGCTGCTGCGCTTGGCCGCCCAAAGCCGCGCGGCACTGGACGCCTGGCGCGAACGCGAAAACCTGGCCTTTGACTTTTCGGCCAGCGGCAAATTGGTGATGTTCCGCTCGGCAGCGGCCTTCAACGCGGCCCGCAGCCAGCTGGCCTTGCAGCAGCAGCTCGGTGGTTCGCCTCAGCAAGCGGTCTCGGCAGACGAAGCCTGCGCCATCGAGCCGGCCCTGGTCCCCCGGCGTGAGCTGTTTGCAGGCGGCATCTACACCGGCAGCGAATGCGCCGCCGATTGCCAAACACTGTGCGACGAATGGGTGCGCATTTTGTCGGCCCGTGGTGTGCAATGGTGCATGGGCCAAGCGGTGCAGCGGCTCGTGGTGCGGGGCCAGCAAGTGGTGGCCGCGCAACTGGCCAATGGACAGGACATCGGCGCCGACGCCTATGTGCTGTGCACCGGGCACACGGCGCCCACCTTGGCCGCGCAAGTGGGCATCCGTTTACCGGTGTATCCGCTCAAGGGCTACAGCATCACCGTCAACACCAACGGCAGCGCCCTCGCGCCCAAGGTCAGCATCACCGACAGCGCGCGCAAAGTCGTGTTTGCGCGACTGGGCGAACGCCTGCGCGTGGCTGGCATGGTCGAGCTGGTGGGCCGCAACAGCAACATCCCCGCCCAGCGCATCGCCAGCCTGAAGGCCGACACGCAAGACCTGTTTGGTGATTGCTCGGACTTTGCCGACCTGCAAGCCTGGACCGGCATGCGCCCGGCCACCCCCACCGGCCTGCCCGTGCTGGGCCGCCAGCCCCAAGGCCCCGCTAACCTGCACCTCAACACCGGTCACGGCGGCCTGGGCTTCACCCTGGCTGCAGGCTCGGCCGTGCAAGTGGCTGCAGCCATCGGCTGAGACGGGCGCTGTACGCAACCGCCCCATCGCCAGCAGGCTGGCTCCCACAGCAAACGCCCTGTCATTGTGGGAGCTTGCCTGCAAGCGATGGCCTGCGCCTTGTCTTTGTGGGAGCTTGCCTGCAAGGGATGGGCTGTGTCCTGTCTTTGTGGGAGCTTGCCTGCAAGCTGGCTTCACAGCCATCCAGCGCACTCAACAGGCCGGCTTGACGGGCGTGCGGGTGATCAAAACGTGGCATCCAGCATCACGCCGACGCGCAGATTTTTCCCTTGTGTGTTGAATGCAGTCGCCGCTTGCGACCAGCGCGTGTAAGCCAATTCGGGGGTCACGCTGAACGACTTGAAAGCCACCGTTTGTGCCGCGCTGACCGCCCAGACATTGCCGTTTGGCGCCGCTGCGCGCGGGTCGTAAGCCCCCAAGCTGGTGTGAATGCGCCCAGCGTGCAATTTCAGGACACGCAAGTTCTCCGCGTCCATCCAGCCCAGCGTCATCACCTTGGAGCCCGAGCCCTGCGCGCTGCCCACCCAACGAGCGCCCTGGGTATAGCCCTGCCTGTAAACCCCGTTCACATAACCCGGAAAGCTCGGCTTGCTGTCCCACGGCAAGCTGTAAGCGTTGGTGTTGGCCCACTCGGCAAACACGCGGTAACGCCCCTGACCAAACGAACTTTCCACACCCCACAAACTCATGAACTTGAAAGGCAGCGGCACCTTGCCCGCCGCGTCCTCGCCCATCCACTGCGTGTAAGCACCGCAGCTGCCCAGCCACGCGGCCCACGACGCCGGGCACGACAAGCGCACGTCATAACCGGCGATCTGCGCACTGCTGTCGACAAACGTGTCTTCGGGGTTTTTATTCAGCTCCTGGCCTAAAAAAGCCTTCACCAAATTGGCCGCACCGCCAGGCCGTCCGGCCCCGCCAGTCTGCAAACCCCGGCTCAAACCCAGCTCCAGCCAAGGCTGCGGCTTCATCGTCAGGCGCATCCCCGAAAACAAAAACCCACTGGGCTGCGCACTGACCACCAGCGGGTCTTGCGCCTTGGCCACAAACACATCCAGATTCCAGGGCCCCATCCAGCTCAGCCAGCCGCTGGTGGATTCGGCCGCACTGCCACGCTGCACGCCCACGCCGGTCCACGACGGGTTGTTGTGCCCATTGACCAAACTGCTCTGCCAGCCCGGCCCCCACCAATGGCGCTGGCTGAAAGCCTGCAGGTTCCAGCCCGCAACACCCAGCACCGCTGCGCTGCCATCCGGGCGAAACTGCACACGGCCCTCGGCTCCATGGCCGCTGAATTGCGTCTGCAAGGAATTGGGGCTGTGCTCTGCGCGGCCCCCCACACGCATGGCAGCTGTGACCGCATCGGCAGGCTGGCCCCAACGCCACTCCTCGGACTCGATCTGCACACTGCTGCCCGGCGTGTAGTTGTCATCAAAACCATTGAGCGCTTCGGTCCGCGACCTGGCCTGCGCCCGCAATCGCCAGCCCTCTTGCCGATCACGCAACTCGCGCAACACCTCTTCACGCGCCCAGGCCACCTGCTGCGCCACGGCATCGGGCTGCACGCGTGGCAAACGGGACAAAGCGGCCTCGACGGCGGCGGCAGGCAAAGGCCAATGGCTGGTGGTCAACTGCAAGCCCGCATGGTCCGACAGCCACTGCAAGTGGTGCCGCGCCTGCCAGCTGGGGGTGTAGGGCACACTGGCTTGCACCTGCGCCACGGCGGGCGTGGCCACCAACAAGGCCCCGCACATCACTGAAAACTTGCCCATGGACTCACCCAAATAAAGTTACAAAAATAACATTCATTTTATCCATGAATACCTTGGAAATATGATTCAGACAATGCGCCTTGCCTGAAGAGAAAGATCAGACCAGACACCCGCCATCAAAACATCGACAGCTCGGGTGATTCGGTCCCTCTGGTCTGCCACGGTGCCAACGCGACGCAAGCTCGATCGCCGTACAGCGGCCATCAGGCGGGTGGCAAGCACCCATGGCTTGCCATCGTGCAGCAGTTCCGGATTCAAGTCTTTCACCGCTGGGTCGTCAGCCAAAAGAGGAATCACCACCACGGCTGGGTCGGGTGGAAGCAGATCGCTCTCGACCACCACCATCTTCACGCCGTTGTATTCGGCCACATCGTACCGGGTCAAGCGCTCCACGAAGCCCCCCCGGGCGCACTCATGATCTCGGCCAGCGGGTGCCCATGGCGCTCGTGCCAGGCCGCTTGTGCCGCAAAGGCCTCAGCGTTTTGCTTGAACCATTGCGCTTGCCGGGCACTGGCCACGGCGCTCCTGAGCGCCGCCTCGGCCACAGCAGACACGTTGATGTCCAAGGCCTTTGCACCCTCCAGCACTTCAGCATCCAGCGTCAAAGACGTTTTGCGTTTGATTGTTGATACCATGATCAAGTGCTCCGAATCGATACCGCAAAACCATACCGCAATATCGGCAATTCCAAGCAGTTCACCGGTTCTGCGCCACACAAGCTTGCCGCCCCCTCAAAAATAAGCTTCCAGCTTCTTCCTCACCATCGAC
>JACCDG010332044.1_pt1 | contig 11389 bp, 12 predicted proteins | sample 7442471 | NCBI WGS metagenome assembly JACCDG01 (sample SAMN15323444, study PRJNA562643) | freshwater metagenome | isolation source: river surface water | place: USA:Blue River Watershed | collected 2017-08-17
ATATGGCACTGTTTCTGTGGCCTCGGGAGTTGGCCCACACCAAATCGGTTGTGCGCCGTAAATCTCGGAAATTGCTAATGCGTCACGGTTTCCAACCACCACAGTATTTGTGACTGGCTCGATCTTGAGAACATAACGTGGTTCGCCGCCCTTGGCCGGAACAGTCAGTCCCAATCCTTTACGTTGTCCGATTGTGTAGGTATATGCACCTTTATGTTCTCCGAGCTTATTTCCTGACTCATCAACTATCGGTCCGACTTCGCTACCTAATCTCTCACGTAACCATCCTGCGTTGTCTCCTGATGGAACAAAGCAGATGTCATGGCTATCGGGCTTGAGAGCAACTGATAAACCGCGATTCTGTGCCTCTAAACGGACATTCTCTTTGGTGGTGTCGCCCAAAGGAAAGAATGCACCTTGAAGTTGCTGGCGGTTTAGGACAGCCAAAACATAAGACTGATCTTTTGCAGGATCAATTGCGCGATATAAAAGTCTGCCTTGATCTGAATCTTGGGTTTGTGCGTAATGCCCCGTCACGACACCATCAAAACCCATAGCTTGGGCGCGATCGAGGACAGCCGCAAATTTAATCTTCTCATTGCAACGTAGACAAGGGTTCGGAGTATTGCCCGCAGCATATTCAGCTAAGAAATTCTCAACGACACCTTCGTGAAATTCGTCTGACATATCCCAGATATAGAACGGGATTCCGATGACATCGGCCGCGCGACGTGCATCATGAGAATCTTCAATAGTGCAACAACCACGGGCGCCAGAGCGATACTTCTTGGGATTCTTCGAGAGCGCTAAGTGCACACCGATAATGTCATGGCCAGCTTCTTTTGCGCGCGCAGCAGCCACAGCAGAGTCGACCCCGCCACTCATTGCTGCGATTAGCTTCATAATCCTTACTTCTTCTCTCGAACCATCCCTCGCGACTAAACGCGATAGGCCGCGCGCGCCCGATCAATCACGCGCTTAATGCAGGTACGAAGATATTCGATATCGCTGTCAGTATTGCTCGTACCCAGGGAAAATCGCAGAGATGAGCGTGCTTCTTTCTGGCTTAGCCCCATAGCCATCAACACGTGGCTCGCTTCTTGGACTCCCGCGCTACAAGCAGATCCCGTCGAGCACGCAATCCCCTCTGCATCAAAGAGGACGAGAAGTGCATCGCTCTCGGTGTCAGGAAAAGAGATGTTAGCAATCCCGGGAAGCGTCGCTCTGTGTTCTGATCCATTGAGTCGCGCATTGGGAATCTCACCACGAATGACCTCGATTAACTTCTTACGCAGTTGATCTACTTTTTCGCGATTCGATTCGATGTCATGGAAAGCAGATTGAGTTGCCGCAACAAAGGAGACAATTCCTGCTGCATTGAGAGTCCCGCTTCGGATATCTCTCTCTTGTCCACCACCATGAAGGACTGGAGTAATGTCCACGCCTTTTTCTAAGATGAGTGCACCGACTCCGACTGGCCCGCCAATCTTGTGAGCGCTAATAGTCATGGCAAAAACGCCAAGATCTTTAAAGGAGAGCGGAACTTTTCCTAGACTTTGAATTGCATCGGTATGGACTGGAATCTCGTATGCATCAGCAATGGCCACAATTTCCTTGATTGGTTGGATTGTGCCGACTTCATTATTGGAGTGCATAATGCTCAGCAGAGCAATTTCATGACCTCGAGCAGCAATGATCTCTGTCAGTGCATTGAGATCGATAAATCCATCAGGCGTGACAGGTGCCTTAATTACTTCAGCGCCGCTGAAATCTGAGAGCCATTGGGCTGGATCCAGGACTGCATGATGCTCAAAGTCAGAAATCACAACGACCGTGCGTTGCGGATCGGCTTGATTGCGATGCCAATAGATTCCCTTGAGCGCTAGGTTATTTGCTTCAGTACCCGAACCAGTGAAGATGATTTCAGTTGAATGGCATCCGATGAATCCAGCAAGCTTCTCGCGCGCTTCTTCCAACTCTTTTCGGACGGTACGACCATAAGTGTGAAGGCTTGATGGGTTGCCTAGACGGCGCGATTGTTCGATGAGCGCTTGGAGAGCAACCTCTGAAATAGGCGTCGTGGCAGCATTATCAAGATAGACGCGGGACATACGCCAATTCTAGGTGACGATCGAAGAAATCAATTATGAGCGCTTGGAAGCGATGGCTTCACGGGCTTGCGGCAGAACCGCAAACAAGTCACCCACTACTCCGAAATCTGCCAGGTCAAAGATAGGCGCCTCGGGATCTTTATTGATCGCGATGATGGTCTTTGATGTCTGCATACCTGCGCGATGTTGAATCGCACCGGAGATTCCGCATGCTACATATAGTTGAGGGCTAACTGTCTTGCCTGTTTGCCCTACTTGATGTGTGTGTGGATACCAACCAGCATCAGTTGCAGCTCGCGACGCACCGACTGCTGCGCCAAGAAGATCAGCCATCGCTTCAACTTGAGTGAAGTCACCATTAGTACCGCGACCACCTGAGATGACAATCTTTGCTTCGGTAAGTTCTGGACGACCACCCTTAACAGCTGGTTGGGTATTTGAGATTGTCACTAATTTCGCTTTCTCAGAGATCGTAATGCTTACTTTTTCAATAGCAGGAGTCTGCGACGTTGCAGCTGGTTCGATGGCACTTGGTCGAAGAGTGATGACGGGGATTCCAGTCTTGACTCGTGATGAAACAGTAAATGATCCTCCGAAAACAGATTGGGTTGCTCCGAGGTCTGCTGCAAGATCAATCGCATCTGTGATAACGCCACTGTTGATGCGAACTGCAAGTCGACCGGCAATCTCTTTGCCACCCGCTGATGAAGCAATCAGCACAGCGCTAGGTTTCTGAGATTCAATAATCTGAGCTAGAGCATCCACCATGGCAGCGATTCCGTGACGAGCAAAATCATCGCTCTCGACTGCAATGACTTTTTCGATTTCAGTGTTAGCAAGTTGAGATCCGAGCGCATCGGCCTGGCCGGCAGGAGCTAGAAGTACAGCTAGAGGTGACCCTCCTCGCTTAGCAAAAGTCGCTAATTCAGCCGCAGTTTTTGCGACTTTTCCTGCCTCGTGATCTGCAAGTATCAAGATATTTGTCATCATCACACCAATCGCTTCTCGGCAAGGTAATCCGCTAATTTGCTTCCGCCATCGCCAGAATCTTCAATCTTGATTCCTTTATCTCGCGGTGGTCGAGCTTGTGCATCAGCAACGATGCTCCATGCTCCAACGCTGCCCACGTCAGAAGATGAAATTCCAAGATCTGCAAGTGACTTGTTTTCGATAACTTTTTTCTTTGCAGCCATGATGCCCTTAAATGATGGGTAGCGTGGCTCATTAATCTTCTCAATCACGCTGATGACACAAGGGAAGTTCGCCGACATTGTCTCGACGCCACTTTCTGTCATGCGTGCAATTTCAACTTTTGATGCAGCGGCATCGACTTTGACAGAACCGGCGAAGGTGAGTTGGGCCCAGCCAAGTCGTTCTGCCAACATCGCAGGGATAACGCTCATGCGAGCATCGGTTGATTCTGTTCCACAGAAAACTAAATCAAATCCACCTTTACTGATTACTTCGGCCAAAACTCGAGATGTCGCAATTGCATCCGATCCTGCAAGCGAAGCATCAGTAACAAGAACGCCGCTATCGGCTCCCATGGATAGACCTTTGCGAATCGCTTCTGTGGCCCGATCTGGTCCCATCGAAATTAATGTGATGGTGTGTTCCGGAGTCTCTTTACCGTCATTGAGGGGCTCTACGATGCGAAGTGCTTCTTCAATCGCATACTCATCGAGATCATTGAGAACTGCATCAACGCTCTCGCGATCGAGCGCACCATTGACCATCTTTTTTTCAGCCCATGAGTCGGGAACTTGCTTGACGCAGATTGCAATCTTCATGGCGGTTATGTTACTGGTCAGTAACCTCGCCCTCCAGCCGAGTTTTCTCGGGTCTTGAAGAGGCGATAGACCACTCGATTGATGCTTGAATAGCAAGGTGAAGCCGGCCAATCCCCACATCCTGGGAAACCACCCAACGGAAGGAGGGACCGACTTTGCGCTCTGGGCTCCTGCGGCCGACGCGGTCGAAGTCTGTCTCTTTGATCAATCCCATGGACGATGGGTTGAAACGAGATTTTCACTGGCCCATAGAGATGGACCTATCTGGCATGGCTACTTAGCCGGCATTCGCGCCGGTCAACGATACGGATATCGCGTTTATGGACCATGGCGACCAGAGCAAGGATGGAGATTTAATTCTGCCAAAGTTTTGATCGATCCCTACGCGCACTTACTTGATGGCGAAGTTGTGTACTCCCCAGAAATTTTTGGTCACCGCGCTGATGATGCTCTGGGCAATGGGGATCCGATGCTTCGCGATGAGAGAAACTCACTCGGTTTTGTTCCCTTGTCTGTCGTTACTGCACATGCACCGCGAATCATTCATCGCCCACGCACCCCATGGAAGCGAACATTCATCTACGAAGCTCACGTTCGTGGATTGACTAAAAACAATTCTGAAATTCCTGAGAAGGAACGCGGTACCTACAAAGCACTTGGCCATCCCTCAACCATTCAATATCTCACCCGACTGGGAGTAACCGCGCTCGAACTTCTTCCCATTCATCACTTTGTTACAGAGATTCATACTCACGCTCGAGGCCGCAGCAATCATTGGGGCTATAACCCTCTCGCTTTTTCTGCTCCGCATCGCGGATATGCCGCAACAGATGATCCTGTGAGAGAACTACAAGAAAGTATCGATGCTCTTCATGCCGCAGGAATTGAAGTGATTCTCGATGTTGTATATAACCACACTGCTGAAGAAGGCCGTCAAGGACCTACCTATTCATTGAGGGGAATCGATAACAAGACTTTCTATCGTCATAGCGCTGATGACCAATACGACGATGTGACCGGATGCGGCAATACCGTAGATTCGCGGCGACCCTTTGTCACCAGAATGATTATTGATTCACTCCATTGGTGGAGTCAGATTGTTGGAGTCGATGGATTTAGATTTGATCTCACTACGGCAATCTCACGAGGTGATAATGGGATTGATACGTATGGGCCATTGATTTCGGCAATCTCTTCAGACCCAATATTGCGCGAGCGAAAACTCATTGCAGAGCCTTGGGATGTTGCAGGCTATGCCTTGGGCGACTTCCCGCATCCGTGGCGAGAGTGGAATGACGCCTACCGAGACGCTACAAGGCAGTTCTGGCTGGCAGACAGCGCCCGCGGCCACAGCAACGGCGTCTCAGATCTGGCTTCGCGGGTCGCTGGTTCTCACGACATTTTCTACTTCCGAGGACCAACATCATCAATCAATTTCGTCACAGCTCACGATGGATTCACTCTTCACGATCTTGTTTCCTACAATCACAAACACAATGAAGCCAATCAAGAAGAGAATAGAGATGGCAGTGACACTAATAGATCCTGGAATCTTGGTGTCGAAGGCCCTGCTGATGATGATTCGATAAATCAGAGACGTAATCAACTAAAGAAATCAATCATGGCAACCCTGATGCTCTCATCAGGCGTACCGATGATCTCTATGGGCGATGAAGTTTCCCGCACCCAAAATGGTTCCAATAATGCGTACTCACTCTCTCCGCATCTTGCAGATGACGCAGTAGAGAATTTTGGTGGCGGTTGGGCGCTCTCGTGGACGCGTGATGAAATCCAAGAAGACCTGATTGAGACTGTTGCGGCGTTGGCTCGAATTCGTTCGACTTACATGGTTGATGTGACCGAACAGTTCTTCACCGGTGAACTTGATCAAGGCACAAAACGTAAAGATATTGCATGGTTTGGCAGTGATGGACTTGAGATGACTTCTCATAACTGGCAAGACAGTTCGATACGACACTTAGCGCTCAGCGTTGATGCCACTCATAATCAAGGGCTCTTCATCATCCTCAATAGCGACCTTGAGGATCACACATTCACGCTCCCCAATCGCACATGGGGAGATTCTTTTAGAACGGTTTTTGATTCGACCGCTTACATCAATGATTTCAATCCATCATTGAAGAAGCCCAGCGACACTACGCTTGTGAAAGCGATGAGCGTTCAGGTCTGGTTGATTAACAGAAGTTAGTCAACGTTGAACATGACGCTCACAGTAGATGTGATCGTCTTGTCGATGGTCGTAGTGTCGTAATAACCACCAGAAGAAATGTCGACCGAATCCGGTGATGTCACTTGGAATGGGCCAGAACGCACGCTCATGACGCTGCCGACTTTGCCACCTGTCGCCTCAACAATCGCTTCGGCGCGTACTTGGGCATCTTCCATCGCCTGCTTGAGAAGTTCTGGGCGTAGTTCACTTAACTTGGAAACATAAAACTGTGGGCCATAGTTTGTAACGCTGACACCGGATTCGAGAAGAGCTCCGATTCCGTTGCTGAGTTTTGCAATCAACTCGACATCATCGCTACGGACTGTGATTGAACGCGATGCGCGGTAATTCAAAATTCGACCAGTGCTATTTCCGTTTGAATACTCTTCTTGTGGATAGGCGGAGACTGAACCGAGTTCAATCGACTCAGAGGCAACTCCCCCATCGGTGAGGTATTTTGTAACGGCCTGCGTTGCGATTCCAACCTTGCGGACTGATTCAGAGATAGTGGGAGCCACTTGTTCTGCATTCAAGGTCCATACAGCTTTATCCGCTTTAGCATCAACACGTGCAGAGCCAGTGACTGTGATGCCCTCATTTGAGCGAGACGCAAAGCCACTTCCAACTTGATTAAGTCCAAGCCCCATGGCGATTGCAACGATGGTGGCCGCAACAATCAGTGTTATTGATTTTGTTTTTTCGATTTCGCTCATACTGAAATTCTACCAGCGCAATCATCAATTCCATCTATCTCAATCTGTCGGAATGGTTCTAAAGATTGATCCCACGGCTTTCCAAGTAATCTCTCAAGTTGAGAAATGACATCACTTTCCTTGAGGTTTGCAGAAATAGCGTTTGTGACCTGATATTCGCTCATCATGATGTCGCCATGCGGACCAACATTTGCCCGATACAAACCAAGTTCTGGCGTAAACATAAATAACGATCCATCGCTGCCGTTTAATGCTGACTCATAAACTTCAAATCGAAGATAGTGCCAACCTCGCAGGGCGCTCGCGATTCGCGCACCAGCGCCAAAACTTCCATGCCACGCGATTGCTGCTCGCCATGTTCCAACAGCGAGTGGTTGTGGTGACCATTTCAATTCGATGGGAGCGCCCAGAACTTCATTGAGCGACCAGTTAATATGCGATAGAACGGGTTTCGGTGCAGAGTAAATATGAATCCGCCCATGAGTCGGGCCGATTCCGATCGGGTGTAGCAAGGACATGGCAGCTCCTGATAGACGAAGTTCGCATCTCCTGACAGATGCGACCTTCCCCAGTCCATCTATCTCGTCTGCGCTTCGGCTATCAATTGGCTGCCTGCAGCCAGAGCCGCATCCTCACCTATCTCAAGAGTCTTGCCAAGAGCTTTTTTGAGCACGTTTTTTTGGCCCGCTTATTCAGGGTACGCTTCGCCCTAGTCCAACGCTTATCAGTACCCGCTTGATAGCTCTTGCTTGAATCGGTATCGCTGTAGAACGGAAAGACTGGCGAACGTGGAATTCACGTTTGTCCCCAAAAATACCGAAGGAAAGTAAATGGCAACAGGTACAGTTAAGTGGTTCAACTCTGAAAAGGGTTTTGGTTTCATTGCTGTTGATGGCGGCGGACAGGACGTATTCGTTCACTATTCCGCTATCCAAGGAAACGGCTACAAGTCCCTTGAAGAGGGTCAGTCAGTAACGTTTGAAGTTGTCCAGGGACCAAAGGGTCCTCAGGCAGATGCAGTTACTGCTAACTAATTACACTAACTAGTTCTAAAAAAGCCTCGGGTTTCCCGGGGCTTTTTTATTTGTGTTAACCCTTAGCAGCTTTGGCCTTCGCCTTCTCAACAGCTTTCAACGGCGAAAGATCTTTTCCAGCTTTCCATGCATCCAAATATGGCCAAGGTGCGACTACTCCTCTTCGGATTTCCCAATCCCCCGGCACAGTTGGATATGAAATACCAAAATGTAAGTGCGGCTTTGGAATTCCCCGTGCACTTCCCGTTCGGCCCACTTCACCAAGTTTCTGTCCACTCACGACAACAACGCCAGGTGCGATTCCAGGTTCTATCTTCGATAGATGTGAACCGTAGTAGCGAACTCCATCTTCACCGATAATGGATATTGATAGACCTCCGCGATGTTGACCGAGATTGGTCTTGCCGCTCCATCGATCTTTGGTGCTGACATCTTCGACTACGCCATCAATCGGTGCAACAAATGCACAACCAAACTTCGCCTTGATATCGCTCGCTGGATAATCGTGATGATACTTACTGTAAGTTGTTTTACAGCCTGAGATTGGGAAGGTGTAAATCGGCGCTGACCAGGAAGGGGTCGCCAAAGAAATTGCTAGCAAGAGCGCAAGAAGTGCCTTTTTCATCGTAACGCCGCCTTATCTAAACGCGCCGTCACCATCATGTGAGGCACTGTCAGGGCCCACACAACTACGAGTGAGAGCCATAAGAATTCATCGCTAAGTTTTCCAGGAGTAAAGAGAGCAATAGCGAGCGACACTATGAAAGTGCCCACAAGGGCAGGTGTCCCCGGAATCACTGCTTGTCGAAAAGCACGACCTGCCAATCCCTGAGCAATCGACGCTTGGGATGTCCTGAGATTAAGAGTCAGTCGAGCGGTATGTCGCATCGCATGCCACAAACCAAAGTATGCAGCGAAGGCAACTAGGGGTGGAGTGAAGAAGGAGAGAGCAAGCAAGAGATTGAGATCCAAGAGATCGCGCCAACGTCGAGTGGCCGCTAAAACTAAAACGGCTAATAGAAATAGTGCGACAACAAGATTGATTAACTCTTGATTAAGGCCGCCATGCCAATCTATGAGATCAGAATTAACTGCAGCTAGAGCGGAGGTACTGTCGTCATTAACCAGTGGAATGACAACAGGCAGTGAACCTGCGCTCAGTGCATAGAATGCTTTTGCGAATCGGGAGGAAGTTTGCGCTCGCATACTTCGATCTGTCTCATTGATAAATGCAGCGTCTCCAATACCGAAGTGCAGTGCGCTCATAATCACTACGCCAATAAATCCATAAACATTCCATTGCAGAATCGCCAAGACAGCAAGAACGGCAATCATCACATACACAGCAATGAAAATACTCATGCGAAGAATCGAGGCTCGTGGCAAAGTAACAAGGTGATCGAGTGCGCCATGCGGAATTCCAACAGCTAGGGCGATGAGGGCAACAATCACCTGCCAAGTTAAGTCAGAGGCTTTAATCAATTCTGAGAAAATCACCGAGAGAAGAACTACTACCGCTATTGCGAAGCTAGAAAAAGTTCGCGTACTGGTGAAAATCTTGGCCTGAGCCGACGACATCTCCGCACAGTAGCAAACTCTCCATTGCCTCTTATGAGAAACTACTGATATGTCGCAGGGATTAGAGCTCATGAACTGGTCCTACGCCGCGATGTTGCTCTTCGTCATCGTTGGTTCTTGGTGGCTCGAGTTTGCATTTCGAATTCGAGTACTGCGGCGACCAAGACTCGCCCTCACCGCGATCTTTCCTGTCAGCATCTTCTTCTTAGCCTGGGACGCGTTTGCAATCAATCAAGACCACTGGACTTTTGATTCAGATCAGATCCTGGGAATTATTGGACCGTTAAATATTCCACTGGAGGAATACCTCTTTTTCTTCATCATTCCACTTGCGGCCATCCTCACTCTTGAGGGAGTTAAAGCGGTACAGAGGAAGTTCGCACGATGAGATTCGAACTTACCTATACCCAGATAACTGTCTATGCGCTCATCATCACGATTTTCTTTGACATGTTCGTAACAAAGAATTCGCTTCTCTCAACTCTGCGTTTCTGGCTGAGTTACGCGATCATTCTTCCCTTCCAACTCGTCACCAACTGGTGGCTCACCTCGCGCGAAATCGTGACCTATAACCCTGATTCCATCATTGGTTTACGCGTCGCAGGCGCCCCATTTGAGGATCTGATTTTCGGCTTTGCCATGATTCTTGCAGTCATGACTATGTGGGAAACTATGCTTCGCGTACGAGGGGGCAGTAGCTCAGTTGGTTAGAGCCCCGGACTCATAATCTGTCTCTATTTCTTCTTGTAACCCTTCGGACACTTGGGACTTACAGCGGTAACTTTCTTCGTGAGGTTACCTTTAACGCAGGTGATAGATACCTTCTTTTTCGCCGAATCCGCCTTGGCCTTTGCTTCGGCTTCTGCCTTGGCCTTTGCCGCCACTTCCTCGGCCGCAATTAGCTCGGCAACAAAAGCCTCTGCTTGTCTTATCAAATCTCTCTGCTTATAAATTTGCGAAGAATATTGGAAGCCGCCTTTTCCATCATAGCCTCCATTCATTCCACATCCGTAAGTCCAACCACCAGTTCCAATATTTGAGAGATACAGTAACTTGCCGTTATAAATTGTTGTAAGCGAGCCACCAGAATCTCCAGCACACATTCCAGTCTTTCCTGGACTAAAGAAAAGCAATTGATCTGCAAATCGCGCTGGTAGTGGATACGTCATCAATTGAGCAAAGTCGTTGGCAGGTCTCAGCGTTGCCTCAGCTGAACGTGGAACTAGTGATGATGTGAGCCTATTTGTTTTGCATGGCAAAGTTTCATTTGGTGCACAAAGGTCGATGTAATTTCCATAGCCATGCATCTTTACAGTCGCTCGCTTTTCCACAAGCTCTTTCTCAATCTCTGGAGTCATTAATTGCACAGGATCGGCCTTAATGAGGTCTCGCTCAAGTACGAGTATTGCAAAATCGTTCACATCTCCCTCGCGATCGGCTACATACCCGGCAGCAGCAAATCTCTTAATTACGCGGACGCCTGGTCCTGAGTTCGCCAAATTTGCGTTTGGTTTGCCGACAGAAAGTTCGGAGCGAAAATCAATCATTTGTCCTTGAGCATTGAAAGTAACCGCTGTATGAGCGGAAGTGAAAACTATGCGCGATGAATAAAGGAATCCAGAACCGGCAGACTCTTGAGAGTTGGGAAATTGCAGCAGCGGAACAATCCGCTCATTTGTGAAGTCCTCATTCCCAGGAAGGCTCGCCTGCGCTGGGTAGAGAAGCGACGAAAGCACTAGCGCCGCGATGGCCGCCATTCGACTTGGTCTCACAAGCTTGATAGTAGTTTCTTGAAGCCTTGAACGCCGTAAATCCAATCTATGATTAGGCCGTGCCTTTGAGCGTGACAGACTCAGGGGGCAGTAGCTCAGTTGGTTAGAGCCCCGGACTCATAATCCGGTCGTCGTAGGTTCGAGCCCTACCTGCCCCACTC
>JACCDG010579201.1_pt1 | contig 11388 bp, 10 predicted proteins | sample 7442471 | NCBI WGS metagenome assembly JACCDG01 (sample SAMN15323444, study PRJNA562643) | freshwater metagenome | isolation source: river surface water | place: USA:Blue River Watershed | collected 2017-08-17
ACCTTGGAGCAGCGCTAATGCCACGCATTGAGGTGACGAGAAACGAGTACATCGACCCAGCCGAGATGAATCTGGACTACGATTACCCCATGCCCGGCCTGCGCCCCGGCGAGGAGCTTCACGAGTTCCTTGTCGAGTTCGTGCGGGAGCGCGTGCTTGCAGGCCGCGCCGTGAAGGACGGCCACACCGACGAGTGGCGCGAGATGGAGTGGACCCAGCAGGGCTTCGTGCCCGAGAACTCCAAGAAGAAGGCGGGGCGCTCGCGCAAGAAGGAGAACGCCAGCGAGGGCCTGAACATCCACGTCCCCCTCTCGTTCTCCGCGCTGGAGCAGGCGTGCAGCTACCACCACAACGTATCGCTCGCCAGCCTGCCGATCCACAAGTACACCTCGGACGCTGGTGTCATGGGCAAGATTTCTGCTGGCCTACACGAGCGGGCGCAGATGAAGATTGACCTCCAGATGGGCAACATCCTGCCGCTGGACGGACAGATTCGCGACGGCTACCTCTACGGCTCCGGCTACAACGTGCTGGGCTGGCACAAGCGCCGTGGCGAACTCAAGCAGAGCGACCAAATTGACCTGATCACGCAGGCTGTCCTGATGGCGCAGCACGGCGTCGATATGGACCTCGACACGGTTGTCAAGACCGTTCAGGAGGGTGAGCTTGTCGCGGAGGGCACCAAGGACCGCAACCTCGACCCATGGAACGTCATCCGCGATCCCAGTGTAACGGTCAACGACTTGCAGGACGCCGAGTTCTTCGGCTTCATCGACAACATGGCAAACGCCATGATGATGATTGTGCGGGAGGCCGACCCAGAGGAGAAGCGGTTCAACGGCAGGGCCGTCAAGATGCTGTCCGAGCACGGGCTTGGCATAAGCGAGTGGTGGTACGGTGAGACCTCCGGCCATGACGCCCGCTCCTCCAGCCGCGACGGGCGCAACATCTACAGTGCCTACACGGGCGACACCGTGAGCCATCGCGTGGACGAGGTGACGCTGTTCGTCCGGCTCATTCCGAACGAGACCGGCACGGACGACAAGAAGCTGGGCGACAGCGACCGCCCAGTGGTCTACTGCATCTCGGTGGCTGCTGACCGCATCGTCACGCAATGCCACCCGATTGGCAGCATGATCCCCATCACGGGCCTGTCGCCCATGAACTCCGTTCACGACATCGTGCCGACCAGCCACATTGCCATCACGTACCCGTTCCAGAAGTACCTCGACCTCCGCATGAACGCGGCGGCTCGCAACGCCCTCAAGACGGCCAACAACACCACCATCGTCAATCCGTGGCTGCTCGAAATGGACACCGTGCTGAACTCACAGGAGGGCGGTATCTGGACCATGACGGAACTGGCGATGGAGACCGACGCGGGCAAGGTGGCCTACCAGCTTCCCGTGCAAGACCTTTCGCCCGCTACCCTCAATGAAGCCGCCGCCATCATGTCGATGTGCCGCGATGGCCTCGGCATCTCCGAGGCGACCAGTGGCGACCTGTCTGGCCTACCAGAGCGACCGGGGCAGGGTGGCGTCAATGCTGCCATCTCCGGCTCCTACAGCCGCATGGAGCGGGCCAACCGCATCATGGACGCCCAGTGCTTCCAGCCGCGTGCCCGAATGGTGGCGCGAAATAACATGAACCTGCTGGACACGCCCGTGTGGGTGAAGCTTACGGGTCGCTATGGCGACCTCCTCTCCAAGACCTTCACCGGCCAAGACTCCATTCCCGTCACCAAAGACATGCTCGACCCCAACTTCGATGTCGTGCCCAGCACCGGCAAGCTGTCGCTCAAGAACGACCCCGCGCCGGTAAACCAGATTTTTCAGATGTTGCTCGGTGTGCCCGGTCTCGCCCAAGAGATCGTGACGCGCATGCCCAACAGCATCATGGCCATTTTCTTCCAGTGGTGCCTGCGCAACGGCTTCGAGGACATCGAGGAGATTTCCGAAGCCGCCCGCAACACGACCGTTACGCCCGTGCCGGAGGAGCAGTTGCAGCAGGAGCAGGGCAACGGGAACTTGATTGACGCACGGGAGGCGTTCAGCAATGGCTGAGGAGATTGACGACTACACCAAGTGCCTGCTGGTCGCCACCAAGACCTCGCCCATCTACCTCGGTGAGCGCGAATTGGACGACCTGTTCAACACCCGCGCATTCACCAACCTGCGCCGTCAGGCGTGCCAGCACGTCGGCGGCATCATCACCAAGATGTCTGACCCCAAGACCACGCCGGATGAATGGCGCATGTTGCAGGGCGAGTTCCGCGCCCTCCACTGGCTCGTCAAGAGCCGCGCAAGGCTCAAGCAGGAGTTCGAGCAGCAGCAGAACCTCAAAGCCAAGAAACCGGGCGACCACGCTGAAAACGAGCGTCGCCTGACAACACTGCTTGACGGCAGGGAGATTGAAGATGGCAAAGAATAGTTCGACCGCGACGGCCCCCGCGCCGTCCCCGTCTGCGCCCGCCGCGACGGCCACGAAGTCCAGCGAGCCGGTGGTGCGCGAATTCCTCGCTCCACAGCCCAGCAGAGCGCCCGGATTCGAGATCAGGGAGGATAACGGACCTGACTTCTTTTCGTCGCTCATAGGGGCTTCTGGGCGTGCCTACACGCCTCCGACGCCGCGTGACGAGAGCGGAAAGTTCACTTCCACAAAAGAGACGCCAGAGCCTTCGCGGAAGGAGGAGCCGAGCACACCGGCTGTGGAAGCTAAGAAGCCCGAGCCGGAACCGCAGGTCGAGGAGGAAGCCGACGAGGAGGTTGACTCCGACATCGACCCCGACATCCTCAAGCTGGTGCTGGAGAAGGATCTTGCCAAGGAGGGCGAGGACCCGGAAGTCGAAGCCGCTGCCGCCAAGACCGCCGCTGCCAAGCAGGAGCAGGCCGACAACGAGTCGGTCGCGGCTGCATGGGCGGGCATCGTGGGCAAGCAGGTTCCTCTCGGCAAGGCGCTGTCCTCGCCGCCCGAGTTCGTCATCACCGAGGATCTGGCGGACGCCATGAACGCTGGCGACTACAGCGGCCTCGCCGCCGCCATCAACCAGCACAATCAGGTGTTCGGGGCGTGGGCGCTGGAGAATGCGTGGCACGCCAATGCGGCCCGCGTTCAGGGGTCGCAGGCCGCGATGGTGGCGACTACCAACGCGTTCGACGACTTCCTCAAGGATAACAAACAGTATCGCGGTCGTGAGTACGAGGAGGTTATTGGCCTGACGGTTGACGCCATCATCGCCAAGAACCCACGGCTCAGCGTGCGTGAGGCGCTCGAACAGGCCAAGCCGTACATCGACGAGGCCGTCGTCAAGGCCAAGCGCATCGCGGCCACCGCAAAAGGTTCCAAGGCAAAAACCCCGGCTGTGGTCGATCAAACCGGGGGCAGTAAGGGCGGCGGGTTCAAAGGCGGGGCAACGCGCCCCCGTCAGGTGGGCAATGCTCCCACCAAGCCCGCGAACGGCCCCGGTTTCAACTACGTAACAGACCCATTCGCATTGCTGATGGGGTAAGGAGATAACACATGTCTGAAGTATACGCAGAACAGAGTGCTGGCGATGAAGCCATTGGCGCGAGTGGGCAGACGGATTACGTCAACGTAACCGCCGCTACCACGCTTTCCAAGGCTGCGCGATTCGTGCGAGTCACGCCACCCGCATCCTCCAGCTACATCGTCAGCACGCCGTTGCTGTCCGAATGCAAGGGCGCGACCATCGCCTTTGTGTGTGTTTCGACGGCTGGCGGCGAAGTGCAGATCAAGAGCCGTGGCGATGGCGTCGGCGAGAGCGGCACCGCTGCCGATCTCGTTGGCGACAACCTGAGCGCCGTAGGGGATTACGTGATCCTCTACAACACGGGCCTCAAGTGGGTTGCCCTCAAGGAAGTCACCACCTAATCCGTAACACTTTCGCCTGACCCGCGAAGAAGGAGAAACGCCACATGCCAGTAACTATCGTGACCTCTCGCGGCCCGATCCAGATTGATGATCGCGTCGCCAATGTCCACCCCGAAGAATGGTTCAAGGAAGTCTACGAGCAGGCCCCGCGCCGCACCGCGCCGCTGACCGCCGTGCTCGACATGATGAAGCCCAAGACCAGCCGGAGCTACAAGTTCCACTACTGGGAAATGGGCTACGACACGCAGAACCTCGGCATCGCTGCGGCTTACAAGGATCCCGAACTCAGCACCGCTGCGGGCACGGGTTCCGCGTCCGGCAGCGTCCGCTACCTCAAGACCGGCTCGGCCAACGACGCCAAGCGCTGCATCCCGAACCAGCTCGGCTTCGTGTCGTACACGGACTCCTCGACGGAGATCTCGCTGGCGACCATCCTGCCGGTGCGAATCCTTGGCGGCACCCCGCTCTCGGACAGCACCAGCTACGTGCAGGTTCAGTTGCAGTCGGCGGACACGGCGGACATCCTGAACAACGCCAACTGCACCCTCACCATCGTCTCGAACTCGCAGGCGGAACTCTCCGAGCTTCCGGTCCCGCTGTTCTGGGATAGGGAGGAACGCTCGAACGTCACCCAGCAGATGATGGGCGCGTGGGCGTTCTCGGACCGCGAGATGAAAGAACTGTCCCGCACCGAGGGCGACGTGATGGGCGAGACCATGCGGATTGCCATCAAGAAGCTGAATGAGCAGCGTGAGTTCCAGAAGATCTTCGGCATCCAGAAGACGGACGGCGGTGAAGGCCGCACGGAGTCTGGCGGTATTCGTGAATACATCCAGACCTACGCGCCGACCAACATGCTGAACTTCCGCGCCGACACCGACGCCGCTGGCCTCACCTTCCTCGAAGGCTGGCTGGACTGGTTCCGCGAGCACTTCCTTGAGGCGTGCCGCTACAACGACACCGGCAAGGTGCTCGGGTTTATCGGTGACGTGGGCCACAACGCGATCTGCCGCGCCGTCCGCGAGAGCGGCTGGCTCCAGATCACCCAGCAGACCCGCGACTGGGGCATCAAGGTCACGACCATCCACGGGTTGTCGTGTGACCTTGGCCTCATCACCCACCCGCGCTTCTCGACCAACCCGCGCCTCCAGCGCTCGATGCTCGTCACAGACCCGACCCTGCTCACCCGCGTGGTGCGCGAGGGCGGCGACATGGCGATGATCCCGGCTGGCGACGGCGGCTCGAACGGCTGGACGTTCAAGACCGGCGAGAAGGGCGGTGCCTACATCGACGAAGGGTTGCAGATCAACAATGCCGACGCGCATATGTGGATCGACAACATCGGGATCGACAACGTTAGCGCCTAACGCATGGGAAGGGGCGGCAGGGGCCACACAACCTGCCGCCCCACACCTCACACATGACAAAGCTGCAAATCAGAACGGCGTTGATTGACCAGACCGGACGCAACTCGCTCGTCACGGACGCGGCGGGTGGCGACTACTCGGACAACGGTGCCGACTTCCACATCGAGGAGGGCCTGAGCTTCCTCGACGACGCTTTGCCGCATCCCGGCATCACCCGCCAGTTCGTCCAGAAGGTCCACTCGGCCCAGCAGTTGCTCTACTTCCCAGACGCCCGCTCCGCCGAGCGAGTGGTCGTCGTGGACAGCGACGGCATTGAGTTGACGATGGAGCGCGATGACGGGTTCGATCAGGCACGCAGCCGCGAGTCCACCGGGATGCCGACCATGTATACCGTCGAGAACTTCGACGGATTCCTCCCGTTCACCGCAGAGGTCTTGGTGGAATCCACGACGGCCTCCGGGAACGACACACTTTTTGACGGCGAAGTGACCCCCGGCTGGGGGCTCGTCGCCACCTCCACGGCCACGTCCGAACTCAGCGACGTTGGCACCCTGTCCTTCACGGTGCCCGCCAGTGCCACCGCCGTGGGTACTTGGAAGCTGTGCTACGGCGACCCCGGCGAGGACACGCCGTTCATCACCAGCCCGTTCCGCAAGATCACGGTTGAGTTTACGCTTGAGCGCTCCCTCGCTGCCGCTGTGCCCGCGTTCGTCTTGCGAATCCTTGGCAACGACAACATGGAGCCGGAGCAGCAGACCAACCTTGTCGCGCTCGCCAACGGGCGCTACAGCTACACCTTTGATGCGGTGACGCCCAACGGGTTCGTCTACGTGTCCTTCCGCATGATTGGCGATGCCGCCGCGATAAGCAACTCGACCGCCACTATCAGCAACGTGCGGGTCTACACGCACTGCACCGAGTCCATTCGGGTGTGGCCGGTGCCGAGCGAGAGCTACACCATATACGCCTACGGGCGCTACCTGAACCGCCGCCTCCTCTCGGAGTCCGACTCCAACTGGTGGACGAGCGAGTACCCGTGGGAAGTCATTCGTGCCGCCAAGATGAGCATCGAGGGTCAGCTTCACCGCAATGAAACCGGTGAGGACGGGCACCTTCGCCCGCTGATGCTGCGCGTGCGCCAGATCTACATGAACCGCTTTGTTGCCCCGCGCTATCGCGGGAAGCCACTGTCGAGGATGGGATAATGAAACGCTGCATCCCGAACAACCGAATCAGCCGCATGGAGCGTGAGAAGCGCGACGAGATTCGCCGCCTCCGCAACGCCAAGAGCAGGGCCACGAAGTTGGCCCAGAAGGCGCAGGCCAAGTACGAGATGAAGGACGTGACCGACGTGGTTGAGGAAGTTGACTCCGACTTCGAGGAGGTTCTGGATGGAGTCTCTCCGGTATAAGCAGCACCTCATCAACGGAATCTGCCCTGACTCCGACATGGACAGGGGTGCGCCGTTCCTTGAGCTATTGCAGAACCTTCGCTGCGACCGGTTCGGCGCGAAGCCGTTCGACACGCTCACGCAGCCGTGGAGCGACTCCTACCTCAACGGCCTCAACACGAAGCTGTACCCGTACCCGCAATACTTCCAACTCAAGACCGTGGGCCTGCTGTGCTTCGAGGATGAGATCTACACGGTCAATTATTCCGCTGGCACCGCGACCCTGCTGAGCGTCAAGGACTTCTCCGACCTCACGACCGCGTTCGACATTACCGGCACTGGCCCGTGGCACCTGATTGACCTGTACGGCACTTGGATGCTGTTCAACGGCACCTCCACCATCATGCAGATCGGCGTGGGTGGCCCGGTCTACGGTACCAACGAAGTCACCATCAAGACCGGCTGCGATTACCGCGAGACCCGCGCCTTCTTCGGTGGGTTCAACCCGTCCAACTGCTACGCGCTGGCCGACTGGGCCACCTACCTCGCCGGTTACGACGACAACATCCCCGACGACGTGCGCGACATGCTCGACGGTCTCGCGGGTGGGCTGGGGCGCAACTCTGTCTGGTGGTCAAGCTGGTACGGATCAGACCTGCTCTGGCTGTTCTCGCTCACCTACATGAAATTCAAGAACCTGACCGGCTCCACCAACAATGGCTACAGCGAGGCCGACCCGTTCTGGCGGCACCTCCGCAAGATGGGGCAGTCGGGCAACCGCGTCATGCCGTGGCAGGGCGACGTTGTTCGCATTCAGGAGCTTGGTGAGGGCGTCATGGTCTACGGAAAGACCGACTCATCCGTGCGGCCCGGTGGCGCGTGTGGCCTCGTTCCGGTTGACGCCGGTTCCGCCTCGACCTTCGGGATCAAGCGCACGGCATGGCCCACCGGCATGGGCATCGCAACCCGTAGTGCTGCTGGCGGCGACGCCTTCATGCATGTTGCGGTCTCGGAGGAGGGTGAACTCTGGACGATCAGCGCTGACTTCGTGGCCGAGCGGGCCGGTGGCTATGGCTACCGCGACGTGTTCTCGGACTACGTGAACGGCAGCGACGAGATCGTCGTGAGCCTCGACACCTCCCGCCGCGACTTCTACATCAGCGACGGCACGCAATGCCACGTCCTGACGCCGACCGGCTTGTGCAAGGCCCCATGGATGCCGACCACCCTGTACTTCCACAACGGCGACCGCACCTGCATCTACTTCGACGACATCTCCGCGCCCAACGAAGTGCTGGTCAAGCCCAAGAACGCCAACATCTCGCCCGACGGCAAGATCCGCACCGTCACCTACCTAAAACACACCGGCAAGAATAACGCCTCGCACCCCGTGCAGTTCGCGCTGGAGTACCGCGTGAACAACCAAGTGGACTTCACCACCACGGCCTATGTGACGGCGGAGGCGGATGGCGAGGCGTGGTTCAATATTCCCTGCACCGAGTTCCGGTGGATTCTCAAGGTGGACAACAAGACATACGTTACCGTTGAGGACGTTGAAGTCGGCATTGGCGAGGGTACTGCTCGCGGCACAAGCTGGCCCGCGTCCTCCGTAAGCGCAGCGACGGAGTAGCCATGCAGGAATACGGCAGAGAACAGGCAAGCGCCTTTGTCAACGGAATCGAACCAGATCGCCGTACGCCCCGCGATGCCCCGTACCTCATCTATGCGAAGAACCTAAAGCCGTCGCCCTACGGCCTCATCTCGCCCGAGCCATTCACTGACCCCACGGCCTCCACGGTGTCGTCGTGGCCGTTCCCCATGCTCAAGCGCGGAGGCCGCTCCTACCTCAAGCTAGGCTCCACTACCCTTGACGCCGGTACGACGGCGGGGTTCGCCTCGCTCGGCAGCGTCACGACCTACAACAGCACGACCCCAGCCTCCACGCTCTCCATTACGGCGGGAAGTTCGTGGCAGACCGCGTTCTTCCATGACGCATGGTTCGCCACCAACGGGGCGTCATTCCTGTTCAAGCTGCCATCCAACGCGAGCAGCAAGACCTACTGCAACACGACCATCACGGTCAAGACCATTACGCGCTACCGCAACCAGATTGCCCTTGGCGGCGTCTCGCTCGGTTCGTGGGGTTCCTCGCCGCGCTTCCTCAAGGCCGTGCAGATGTGGAAGGACAACCTTGCCGGTCACGAGTACAGCACGACCGCCATGACGCCCGACAGCACATGGGCGTTCTGGTCGCGCCGGGGCGGCGACTTCAACGACGTTCCGTTCCGCCCGATGATGGCCCTCATGGGCTTCCTTGGCGACGCCGCCTTCGACGCCGACTGGCCCATCATCGAGCGCGGCCTCAAGGAACGCTCGCTGGGCTTCTGGCCCGTGCAGCAACCGGGCGACATCCTCGCCATGGCCGAAATGGGCGACGACCTCGTGGCGTTCGGGGCGAACGGACTCCTCCGCATGCAGCCGACAGAGGCGGGCTTTATGCAATCGCCAGAGCGTCCATACGGGATTTACGGACGTGGATGCTGCGCTGGGTGGGAAAGGGAGTTGGTGTTTATCGGGAGTGGGGGAGACCTTTACAAGTGGGTGCTGGGTTCTGGAATCCAGAAGCTCGGGTTCCGCGACCAACTCCGCTCGCTCTCCGCCGCCAACACGGTCATCAGCTACGACCCCTACGAGGGCGACTACACCATAACAGACGGCACCCTCTGCTACATCCTGAACGCTTGGGATAAATTGGGCGGGCCGATGGGCTTAATGCCTACCTCCCTCGTGCGCGAAGGCACCAGCCTGTACTCGTGCTACAAGGGCACGGCCACGCAGGTTGAGTTTCACATGAAGGAAATGTCGTGGGGCAACCGCGACAGCAAGAGCATCCCGGTCATCCAAATGGAATACGAGGGCGTGACCTCGCCCGAGGTGAGCATCGGCTGGCGTGAGGACGTGGGCGTTGCCTACGTCAATGCCCCGTGGACGCCATGCAACAAGGAGGGCGTTGGGTTTCCCCAGTGTTCTTTTGTGGACGGCAAGATACGGTTCCGCGCTACAATAGACACAGATCCCAGCGTGGACGTTAGGATTGGCGGAGGCGAAATCAGATACCAGCAGGAGGGCAGGCGCTTTGTCCGAGGAATTAGCGGAGCAGAAGCCAGAAAATAAACCGGGTTACGTCAACGTCGTCGCCCGCAGACTGAACACCCATGACGTTCAACGGTGGCAGTCTGAGATCAAGGTTGCTGTGCTGGCCGCGCTTCCAATGGTGGACCGCACCGAGGCGCACCTCAACTGGATGATGTCGGAGTACGGGCAGGACCGCCTGCAAGTGTGGGGTCTGTTCTCCTACGACACCGAGAAGCCGCGCTTCGTGGGCGTCTTGACGACCCGCCTCAACTACTACCCGCCCTCCCGCAAGGTGCTCTACATCTACACGCTCCACGCCCCGCGCCACATCACGCGGCAAGGGATGGCGAGCGCGTTCGATTGCGTGATCAACTTCGCCAAGGAGATTGGCTGCACGGGCGTCGAGGCATTGAGCAAGAATCCGGCTGTCGTCGCGTTGTGCGGGGAACTTGGGTTCGATACCGAGGAACGCCACCTCTACAAGGAGATCTGACATGGGAGGACTTTTTAACGGAGGCGGCGGGCCGGTGCAGAGCAACTTCACGCTGGGCGATCACGTCAAGATGGAGTTCGCGGCCCTACTGAACCAAGTCGAGCCAGCGGCGGGCGGCTATGATACGTGGTCGAACTTCACCGAGTACGCCACGATGAACATGCGTGACATCGTTTACGATGCCATGTCGATGGGCAATAGTGGCAACACGCCATTCACTGGCGTCGCCGCCGTAGATCCCCAGTCGCACCTCGACATCATCAATGAGCGCATGGCTGACTTCCAGAGCGTCGCTGACGCCATGGACGTGCGTGACTTCGTTGACGAATCCATCACGCTTGCCACCCAGCTTGTGGACGACAACCTGCTCAACACCACGCAGATTGATGCGCTAGTGAGCGCCATGGACGCCCGCACGAAGGCGCGGCACTTGCAGTCGGTGTCCCGCGTGGTGGACGGCCTCAACTTCGCAATGGCGGGCATGACCTCCACTGTGGCTGACCGCATTGCCGACATGGAGTTTGACCGCCAGCAGGAAGTCAACGACTACGAACTCAAGCTGGTATACGGCGACCGCCAGCGCAGGACCGAGATGGTCCAGTTCCTCGCGGGCAACTACCTCGCCACGCTGGGCGTCAAGATTGACCTGTCCAAGAATGCGTTCGCCGCCGCGACCGACGCCGCCAAGATCAACATCAGCGCCCTGCAAGACCAGATCGACAAGGACGTTGAGAACACGACCAACGAATGGCTGTGGGACGTCCAGACCATCAAGCACGAGTTCGAGGCGTTGCAGGTCGGGTCGGGCATGCCGATGGTTCCGCGCTCTCCAACGAAGGCCGAGCGCCTCATGCAGCAGATCTCCAGCAGCATCAGCTTCGGGGCGCAGGCCGGTGCTGCGTTCGGTAGCCCCGCCGCAGGATTCCTGTCGGGCGCGGGCCTGCTCGCCACCAACTTACTCATGAACAGGATGGGATAACATGGCAAACAAGGCACTCCAAGCATACCAACTTTCCGCCGCCACCTCGGCCCTGACCAGTAACTTTGGTCCGGGCCGCGCAACAATCGGTGGTGCTTCCTACACGACACCCCAGCAGGAGTTCGCGGACAGC
>JACCDG011922932.1_pt1 | contig 11387 bp, 11 predicted proteins | sample 7442471 | NCBI WGS metagenome assembly JACCDG01 (sample SAMN15323444, study PRJNA562643) | freshwater metagenome | isolation source: river surface water | place: USA:Blue River Watershed | collected 2017-08-17
AGTTGCTCACCGCCTTGGCCTGCGTCATCGTGATGTTGACGTGGTGGCGCGTGTAGCTCGAGGTCTTGACGCGGATGCCGCGCTTCATGCCCTCTTCGCCCAAGTACGCACCCCAGGCGCAGGCGGCAACCATGAGGTGGATGGTGTTGCCTTTGGGGCTGACGCCGAGTTTGCGGTCGCCGATCCAGGTCAGGGGGCGCAGGTAGCCGGACTCCAGCTTGTTGTCGCGCACGACGGCGCGTTGCGCTTCGTTGACTTGCTCTTGCGTGAAGGGGATGGCCATGCGCAAGATTTTGGCGCTGTTGAACAGTCGCTCGGTGTGCTCTTGCAGGCGGAAGATGGCGGTGCCTTTGTCGGTTTTGTAGGCGCGCACGCCTTCGAAGGCGCCGCAGCCGTAGTGCAGCGTATGGCTGAGCACGTGGATCTTGGCGTCGCGCCAGTCCACCATCTGGCCGTCCATCCAGATTTTGCCGTCGCGGTCGGACATGGAGGGGATCACTGCTGTCATGAGTTTCTTCCTTCGTTTGGGGTGCGCTTTAAGCCGTTGATTTTACGCTGGCAGGCTTAAGCAGCCTTGAGATACATGTCGATATGCATGGAGCTGTAAGGGCACACAACGCCGCCACTTTCGGTACGCTCCAACAAACCGAGATCGGACAGTGTGACGACGTCTTCGTGAACTCGTTTAACGTCACGGTCAACCATGCGCGCCAGCTCCCGCACGGACAGCTCGCCCTTGCCCTGCGCAGCACGAACAATGTCCCAGCGCTTTTCGGTCAGTTGTCCGAAAAATTGGGCTGGAGTCTCGAAGTTCAACACTTCGCCTTGGTATGTGTTCGCACTAGCGATTTGGGCAGCAGCACGCAGCGCTCCTTTCCAGTCAGGCTGGAGCGTGATGGTGAGATATCGATCTGTCATGGCTTTCTCCTGGCAGCTACCGCTGCAATGAAATCTTCAACTCGTCAGGCGTCCAGCAACTCGAAACTGGTGGTGATGTCCGCGGTTTTGCCGAGCATGATGCTGGCCGAGCAGTATTTCTCGTGGCTCATGGCGATGGCGCGTTCGACCGCGCTGGCCGGGATGCCTTTGCCGGTGACAGTGAAGTGCATGTGGATTTTGGTGAAGACTTTGGGCTCGGTCTCGGCGCGTTCGCTGCTGAGCTTGACGCTGCAGCCGCGTACGTCGTGGCGGCCGCGCTTGAGGATGAGGACCACGTCATAGGCGGTGCAGCCGCCGGTGCCGGCAAGCACGGTTTCCATGGGGCGGGGGGCGAGGTTTTTGCCGCCGTTTTCGGGTTTGGCAGCGTCAGGCGCGCCGTCCATGGCCAGGACGTGGCCGCTGCCGGTTTCGGCAATAAAGCCCATGCCTGATTGGGTGCCGGCGGCGCCGGTCCAGCTGACGGTGCATTCCATGATGAGGTTCCTTGTTTGAATCGTGTACGAGGGTGTCGCGGCGAATTGTATTTACAGTTTTTTTACATGCACGCCCTTGCAACCGAGGGTAAACCCGTTACAATCTGTACATGCGTGCTTTTTTGCATGCACCGTTTGTCTCCTCCACCCTCCGAAAAGGTGGATTCTGCCCCGACCCGCAAGGCTCGGGGCATTTTTTTGCCGATATCATGCTATTTTTTGGCTTAATCATGCTAGATTAAGCGCATGTCTTTGAGTAGCGCCCTTTTTCCCGAACGCAAGTCACGCATTTTCAAGTGGCTGTTTGGCATGCCTGAGCGCTCTTTTCATCTCAATGAATTACTCAGGCTGACAGAGTTAGGGAGTGCGTCTTTGCAGCAGGAACTCAAACAGCTGACAGAGGCAGGCGTCATCAAGGCTGAACGGGTTGGCAATTTGCGTCGTTTCAGTGCGAACACGCAAAGCCCTGTCTTCGCTGAGTTGGTTTCATTGACACGAAAAACGGTCGGATTGAAATGGCCTTTGGCAACAGCACTGAAACCACTCAAACCGGAACTGTCTGGAGCCTGGGTTTACGGCTCCGTTGCACAGCATGCAGATCACGCCCAGAGTGATATTGACATCATGTTGGTCGGCAAGAATCTACGCCTGGCTCGCGTCATGGAGCTCCTGACCCCAGTGGAAAAGGAGCTTGGCAGAAAGATCAACCCCACTTGCTACTCGCCCAGTGAGTTTGAAGCGCGCCGCAATGACCCGTCCTCATTCGTGAGCAAGGTATTTGAACTGCCCGTGCTGGATTTACTGGAGGATAGCCATGAGCACTGATGCACTTGAGAATTTGGCACGGATTGGGCAGCTCAAAAAAGAAGCTTTCAACCCGCATGAATTTGAACGTCTGCTGAATTTGGCTGAAGCTCGATTAACCGATGCGCAGGTCCTCCAGTTATCTGCTGAAGGTCGGTTTATCAGCGCTTACAGCGCAGCACATGCCGCCGCCTTGGCAGCGCTGCGCTGGTATGGGTACCGCAGCGAAAATAGATTTACAGTATTCCAATGTCTGGAACACACGCTGCAATGGCCACCGCATCTGTGGCGCGTACTGGATGCGGCTCATCAAAAGCGCAATTTAGCCGAGTACGAAGGCTACATTGATGTATCGGAGGGCACGATTGATGAGCTGTGCGAATTGATTCCTGTCTTGCTGACCGCCACACGCCATTTGTGCTCGACGAAATAAAACACACCATGACCGCGAAACACCTCAAACCTGCCGATTACCTGAAAAAAATTCTGAACGCCCGCGTGTACGACGTGGCGCAGGAGTCGCCGCTGGAGTTGGCCAAGAACCTGAGCCAACGCTTGCACAACAAGGTGTTGCTCAAGCGCGAGGATCAGCAGCCGGTGCGCAGCTTCAAGCTTCGCGGCGCCTACAACAAGATGGCACACCTGACGCCCGAGCAATTAAAGAAGGGCGTGATTTGTGCTTCGGCGGGTAACCATGCGCAAGGTGTGGCGCTGGGCGCGACCAAGCTGGGCACGCGTGCCGTGATTGTGATGCCGACGACCACCCCGCAAGTGAAGATTGAAGCGGTCAAGGCGCTGGGCGGCGAGGTGGTGCTGCATGGCGACAGTTACTCTGACGCCTACAACCACTCGGTCACGCTGCAGAAAAAGCAGGGCCTGACGTTTGTGCACCCCTTTGATGACCCGGAAGTGATTGCCGGCCAGGGCACGATTGCGATGGAAATGCTGCGCCAGCACCAAGGGCCGCTGGATGCGGTGTTTGTGGCCATTGGTGGTGGTGGCTTGATTGCGGGTGTGGCCAATTACATCAAGGCCGTGCGCCCCGAGGTGAAGGTGATTGGCGTACAGATGAACGACTCTGACGCGATGATCCAGTCCGTCTCGGCCAGGAAGCGCGTGACGCTGCCGGATGTGGGCCTGTTCTCGGATGGCACAGCGGTGAAGCTGGTGGGCGAGGAAACCTTCCGCGTGTCGCGCGGCCTGGTGGACGAGTACATGACGGTGGATACCGATTCGGTGTGTGCGGCCATCAAGGATATTTTTGTGGACACGCGCTCGATTGTGGAGCCGGCGGGCGCGCTGGCGGTGGCGGCCATCAAGCAATACGCGGCCACGCACAAGACCAAGGGGCAAACCTACGCGGCGATTTTGTGCGGCGCGAACATGAACTTTGACCGCCTGCGTTTTGTGGCTGAGCGCGCCGAGGTGGGCGAGGAGCGCGAGGCGCTGTTTGCGGTAACCATCCCCGAAGAGCGCGGCAGCTTCAAGCGCTTTCTGGAAACCATTGGCGGCCTGCCGGGCGGCACGCGCAATGTGACCGAGTTCAACTACCGCATGAGTGACGCCAACAAAGCCCACGTGTTTTTGGGCCTGACGTCGCACGGCAAGGGCGAGAGCACCAAGATTGCCGCCAACTTTGGCAAGCATGGTTTCGAGGCGCTGGACCTGACGCATGACGACCTGGCGCAAGAGCACATTCGCCACATGGTGGGCGGGCATTCGCCCCTGTCGCAAGACGAGCGTTTGCTGCGCTTTACCTTCCCGGAGCGGCCGGGCGCGCTGCTCAAGTTCCTAAGCCTGATGCGACCGGGCTGGAACATCAGCCTGTTCCACTACCGCAACCAGGGTGCGGATTACGGGCGCATTCTGGTGGGCATTCAGGTGCCGGCCAAGGACGACAAGGCGTTTGCCAAGTTTCTGGACACGCTAGGCTACCCGCATGTCGAGGAGACGAACAACCCGGTGTACCGCCTCTTCCTGCGGGGGTAAGCAGACATGGCCGCTTCTTTGGATGGACAACTGGTGGTGGCGATTTCGTCACGCGCGCTGTTTGACTTTGAAGAAGAGAACCATGTGTTCGAGCAAGGCGACGACCGCGCCTACATGGACTTGCAGCTGCAGCGGCTGGAGGCACCGGCCAAGCCGGGCGTGGCGTTTTCGCTGGTGCGCAAGCTGCTGGCGTTCAACACGGCAGAGGCACAGCGGGTGGAGGTGGTGATTTTGTCGCGCAACGACCCGGTGTCGGGCATGCGGGTGTTTCGCTCGGCGCAGCACTATGGCTTGCCGATTCAGCGCGGCAGCTTTACGCGCGGGCAGTCGCCGTGGCGCTATTTGCGGCCTTTGAACGCCAATTTGTTTTTGTCGGCCAATCTGGCCGATGTGCGCGCTGCGCTGGACGCGGGCGTGCCGGCAGCCCAGGTGTACCCGCATTCGGCCCGAGCATCTGAGGCGCACCCGCACGAGGTGCGCATTGCGTTTGACGGCGACGCGGTGCTGTTTTCCGACGAAGCCGAGCGTGTGTTCCAAGCCCAGGGCTTGAGTGCTTTTCAGGCGCATGAGCGCGACAAGGCCGCCCTGCCCTTGTCGGCGGGTCCGTTCAAGCCTTTGCTGGAGGCGCTGCACCGCCTGCAACAAGCGGGCACTTCGGACATGCGCATTCGCACCGCGCTGGTCACCGCCCGCAGCGCTCCGGCGCACGAGCGCGCGATTCGCACACTCATGAACTGGAACATCGAGGTCGACGAGGCCATGTTCCTGGGCGGCTTGCCCAAGGGCGAGTTTCTGCGCGAATTGGAACCCGACTTTTTCTTTGACGACCAAACCGGCCACATTGAATCTGCCGCGCAGCATGTGCCTGCGGGGCATGTGGCCAGTGGCGTGACGAACGGCTAGGCCGCGGCTTCAGCCTCTGGCCACAAGTTGGGAAAGTAAAACCGCAAAGCGTGTTGCGGGACGCCCAGTTTGAGTTTGCCGTAAGGCGAGTCGGTCAACAGCAAGCCCCGTTTGAGCAAGGCCGACACTTGCGCCGTGGCCTGGCGATCGCCCAAGCCGAGCATGGCTTTGAAGTCCGCACGGTCGAGCTCGGCTTGCGCTGCAAACAGGTAGTGCAAAGCGCGCAAGGCCTCGGTCCGAACGCCTTGGCGGACGACTTGCTCTTCATAAGCCAGACAAGCGGCCATGCGGTCCTTCATACCGTCGAGCGAGAGTTGCTTACTCATGAAGTCCACCTGGTCCGTGCACACATCCAGCACGTACCCCATCCAGGCGAGCAAGCCTGCTTCGGTCAGATTGCCCCGTCCGTCAAGATCGCCCGCGCGGGGTTCGTCGGCCGCAGAAAGGTGCGCGTAATAGGCCTCTTGTGTGCGCGCAAATCCACGCAGAGGTGACCACAAACCGTTGGTCAAGCCCAGATGGCCCAGGACCAAATGGCTATGCAGCCGCGCCACGCGACCATTGCCATCGGGGAAGGGGTGAATCCAGGCCAGGCGTTGGTGTGCAGCCGCCATGGCCAGCACCTGCATTTCGCCACGGCGGGCACCTCTGTAAAACTGTGCCCAACGGCTCATGAAGTCAGGCAAATGAGTGGCTGCGGGCGCGGCGTGGCGACCAACGCTGACTTCATGCATACGCCACTGCCCCGGTTGCAGCACTTGGGGCCCTTGAACAGCGTCGAGCACGCGGTCGGCTTCGGGCAGGCGAGCGAACAAGTCCTGATGAATATCCAGCACTGTTTGCGGCGACCAGACCTGTGACGTGGACCACTGCGGCGAGAGGGTTTCGAGCTGCGATTCGGTGGCCATGTGTGCCAGCGCCAGGCGTTGACGACGGGCCTTGTCGCTGTCCTGGGCGTATTGGTTGTGCAAGGCCTGTTCGATCTCCAGCGGCAGGGTGTGTTGCCCTTCGATGCGGTTGGAGTAGTAGGAATTCATGGCGCGCAGCAAATGACGCAAGCCCGGCAACGCGGTAGCCGGGCTCCAGCCGGCCAGCCGGTCGGCCTTGCGGATCAGGTCGCTGGCGCGTTCGAGCAAAGCACCCAGGCGATGCTCTGCAGGCAGCAGCGGCTCCATCTGCGAAGGGTGGTCGTAGAGCTGAAATTTTTGCGACTTTGACATTTGTCTTAAGTATATATTTATAAACAATATTTTTCAATATTTGCGTGATTATTTGCGACATTCAATGCATGGATGTAATGGTGCTTTGGCAACTTGCAAGCGCTAAGGGATAATTCACCCCTCTGCTTGATAGCCACAAGCCATTCACCATGATTCGCATTTCCGAACTCAAACTCCCGCTGTCCGCCCTGCCGGTTGAGGAGCGCCGCGCCGTCGATGCGCCCGCCGAAACCGACGAGGACCGCCTGCCCCCGCCCCACCCCATTGCAGCTCTGCACCAGCTGGCGGCCAAGGCTTTGGGCATGGCTGAAGGCGACATCGCCACCCTGGATGTCTTCAAGCGCAGCTTTGATGCGCGCAAGGCCGAGTTGCTGGCGGTGTTCATCGTAGACCTGACGCTCGCGCAACCCGAGCGCGAAGCGGCCTTGCTGGCACAGTTTGAAAACAACCCTCACATCCAGCCTACGCCCGACATGACGTGGTACGCACCCGTGCAGGCGCCTGCCGACTTTGGCTTCAAGGAAGGCGAGCGTCCGGTGGTGGTGGGCTTTGGCCCTTGCGGCATGCTGGCTGCGCTCACGCTGGCGCAAATGGGCTTTCGGCCCATCGTGCTCGAACGTGGCAAGACGGTGCGCCAGCGCACCAAGGACACCTGGGGCCTGTGGCGCAAAAAAGTGCTGCAGCCCGAAAGCAATGTGCAATTTGGCGAGGGCGGTGCGGGCACGTTTTCGGACGGCAAGCTCTACAGCCAGATCAAGGACCCGCGCCACCTGGGCCGCAAAGTCATTGCCGAGTTTGTGAACGCGGGCGCGCCCAGCGATATTTTGTTTGCCGCGCACCCGCACATCGGCACCTTCAAGCTGGTCAAGGTGGTGGAGAACATTCGCGAGCAGATCGTGGCGCTGGGCGGCGAGATTCGGTTTGAACAACGCGTGACCGATGTGGTGCTGGATGCCGAGCACCGCCTGCAAGGCCTGCAGGTGCTGGACCAGGCCAAAGGCGAAAGTTACACCCTGCCCGCCCGTCACGCGGTGATGGCCCTGGGCCACAGCGCCCGCGACAGCTTTTTGATGCTGCACCGCCGTGGCGTGCAGATGGACGCGAAAGCGTTCAGCATTGGCGTACGCATTGAACACCCGCAAAGCGTGATCGACAAAGCCCGCTGGGGCCGCCACGCCGGGCACCCGCTGCTGGGTGCGGCGGATTACAAACTGGTGCACCACGCCAACAATGGTCGTGCGGTGTACAGCTTTTGCATGTGCCCGGGCGGCACCGTGGTGGCCGCCACCAGCGAACCGGGGCGTGTGGTCACCAACGGCATGAGCCAGTATTCACGCGCCGAGCGCAACGCCAACGCAGGCATGGTGGTGGGCATTGACCCCAGCGACTTTCCTCAACACGACCGCGCCGCCTGGATTGCCGCTTTTGGCGACACCGACGGCCCCTTGCTGGCCGACGAAGCCGCGCAGTACCAAGCACGCGGCGAGGTGCATCCGCTGGCTGGCATTGTGCTGCAGCGTCAGTTGGAGAGCCGCGCGTTTGAAGTGGGGGGTGGCACCTACGAAGCACCAGCCCAACGTGTGGGCGACTTTCTGGCCGCCATGCCATCGACCGCATTGGGCGGGGTGCAGCCGTCCTACAAACCCGGCATTCACCTGACCGATCTGGCGCAGGTGCTGCCCGACTATGCGGTGCAAGCCATGCGCGAAGCCCTGCCCGCCTTTGGCCGCAAGATCAAAGGCTACGACATGGCTGATGCGTTGATGACCGGTGTGGAAACACGCACCTCGTCACCGCTGCGCATTCCGCGCGGCGAAGATCTGCAAAGCCTGAACACCCCTGGCCTGTACCCGGCAGGCGAAGGTGCCAGCTATGCGGGCGGCATTTTGTCTGCGGGGGTAGACGGGATCAAGGTGGCCGAGAAGATGGCGCTCAAGCTGGTTTCAAGCTGAGCGCTTGAACAGCGACAACAAGCCGGCAGCCACAATGAACAAGCTGCCAAACACGCGGTTCATGGCGCGCACATGGGCGCTGGACTTGAGGGCACGCAGCACGCGCGAGGCCAGCGCGGTGTAGCCGCCCATCACCACCAGATCGGTAAAGCTCAGGCTCAGACCCATGATCAGGTACTGCAACCACAGCGGCTCGTGCAGGTTTAAAAACTGCGGCAACACGGCCAGCAAGAACACCGTGCCCTTGGGGTTGACGGCGTTGATCATCCAGCCGCGCGCAATCATCTGGCGCGCACTCACTTGCTTGCGCTCGTGCGGCACGTCCACCAAAGGTGCAGCCGGTGCGCGCCACTGCTGGACGCCCAGGTACACCAGATAAGCCACCCCGCCCCACTTGATGAAGGCAAACGCCGTACTCGACGTGGCCACCACAGCTCCCAGGCCCATGCCCACCACCACCAGCTGCGTCCAGATGCCCAGCACCAGACCGATGGTGGTCATGTAGCCACGCTTGAAGCCGTGGTTAAGACCCGCGCTCATGGCCGCCACAGCGCCCGCGCCCGGCGAGATGCTGATCGCCCAGCACGCCGCAAAGAATGCCAACCAGGTGGAAAACGTCATGGCCGATCAGCCCGGATTGCCCAGCAGTTTGGAGATGGCCGCGATGTGCGCAGCCGTCGGGATTTGCGGCGGCATGTCGTCTTCTTCAGCCGTGGCTTTTTCGTGGGCGTTGATGGCGTTGACCATCGAATACTGATCTTCCCAGACCAGGGTCTTGCCCTCGGGGCACATGTCGCGCAGCGTGCCGTACCAGTAGTAGCCGTCTTCGCCGCCAAAGAGCTTGTCAATGCCGCCCGCGTCGCCCGTGCCGAGCCCTTGGGCCTTGAGCACGAGTTGGAGTTTGTGGTGTGAGAGTGAATATTGCATGGCTTGATTATGGCTGAGGGGACCTATGCCAACGTGCCCGACATATGGAAGGGCAATACCTGCACACCGGTGCGTTCCTGCAACGCATCGCCGCCATACACCAGGTATAGCTTCTTGACACGCGCTCCCAACAAAGCGCTCACAGTGCGTAGCCCCTTGAAGAGCGGGGCTGCCACAGTTTGCGAGGCCTTGATTTCGACCAGGACAAGTCCCTCTGCGCGCTCAAGCAAGAGGTCCACCTCAAGCCCATTGCTGTCGCGGAAAAAGTACAAGGGCTCCCGCAAACCCTGATTACGCTGAGCCTTCATCACTTCCAGCACAACCAGGTTTTCAAACAAGGCACCACGCAGAGGATGGTATTGCAACTGCTCGACCGTCTTGATACCCAGCAACCAACATGCCAGGCCCACGTCATAAAAGTAAACCTTGGGACTTTTCACCAGACGCTTACCCAAGTTCGCACTCCACGGCGCGAGTGTGAACACCACAAACGATGCCTCGAGAATGCTGAGCCATTGCGTGATGGTGTTGCTGCTGACACCCACCTCGTTGCCCAGGCTGGACTGATTGAGCAACTGCCCAGTACGCCCAGCCAGTAAACGCACGCACTGACCAAACTCGCGCAAATGTCGCAGATTGATCAACTGACGCACATCCCGTTCAACATAGGTGGCGAAATAGTCCGACAGCATCACCTCGGGCGACATCTGCTGCGCATGGATACGGGGATATCCACCTTGCAGCATCCATTGGTCAACAGTGCCATCGGTGGGCATACTGACATTTTGTGATATCAGCTCCGACAAACTCAGTGGCAACAACTCTATCACCGCTGTCCGCCCCGCCAAGGACTGCGTCAGCTGCGCGCTCAATTGCAACTGGTGGCTGCCTGTCAAAACAAAACGTCCGGCGCGTGGATCTGAGTCGGTCAACACCTGAATCCAGGACAGCAAGGACGGCACATTCTGAATTTCGTCCAGCACAGCCCCGTCGGGGTATTGCGTCAAAAATGCCTGCGGGTCTTGCTGGGCAAACTCGCGCACATCGGGTTGCTCCAGATTCACATAAGGTTTGTCTGGAAACGCTATCCGACACAGCGTGGTTTTGCCCGACTGACGCGGCCCCAATACAGTGACAACAGGGTACGCTTTGGCGCGTTCGAGCAATACCGTTTCGGCTTGACGTCTTATTTTTTCATGCATTATTTAAGTTTTAGTTAAATTTTGCATGATTTTATTCAACGGTTACCGATTTGGCAAGGTTACGTGGTTTGTCCACATCGGTGCCTCGCGCACACGCCGTGTGGTAGCTCAGCAGCTGCAGCGGCACCACGTGCAGGATGGGTGAGAGCACGCCATAGTGCTCGGGCATGCGAATCACGTTCACGCCTTCGCTGCTTTCGATTTTGGTGTCGCCGTCGGCCAGCACATAGAGCACGCCGCCACGGGCGCGCACTTCCTGCATATTGCTCTTGAGCTTTTCCAGCAGGACGTCGTTGGGCGCGACGGTGACCACCGGCATGGCGCTGGTGACCAGGGCCAGCGGGCCGTGCTTGAGCTCGCCCGCCGCATACGCCTCGGCGTGGATGTAGGTAATTTCCTTGAGCTTCAAAGCGCCTTCGAGCGCGATGGGGTAGTGCGTGCCCCGGCCCAGGAAAAGCGCGTTTTCCTTGCTGGCAAATTCTTCGGCCCAGCTGATGAGTTGCGGCTCCAGCGCCAGCACGGCTTGCAGTGCGGCAGGCAGGTGGCGCATGTCCTTGATGTGCTGGACTTCCTCGGCATCGCTCAGGTGACCCTTGGTCTGGGCCAGCGCCAGCGTCAGCAAAAACAGGCCGGCGAGCTGCGTGGTGAAGGCCTTGGTGGAGGCCACGCCAATCTCGGCACCCGCACGCGTGACATACGCATGCTTGCACTCGCGCACCATGGCGCTGGTGGACACGTTGCAGATGGTGAGCGTCTGCGTCATGCCGAGGCTTTGTGCGTGGCGCAGTGCAGCAAGGGTGTCGGCCGTTTCGCCGCTTTGGGTAATGGTAACGACCAAGGTCTTCGGGTCGGGCACCGATTCGCGGTAACGGTATTCGCTGGCGATCTCCACCGCGCACGGCACTTTGGCAATCGCCTCGATCCAGTACTTGGCCACGCAGCCGCTGTAGTAGCTGGTGCCGCAGGCCAGGATCAGCA
>JACCDG011524550.1_pt1 | contig 11386 bp, 7 predicted proteins | sample 7442471 | NCBI WGS metagenome assembly JACCDG01 (sample SAMN15323444, study PRJNA562643) | freshwater metagenome | isolation source: river surface water | place: USA:Blue River Watershed | collected 2017-08-17
CCGCCGGCGCGTGCTCGCCGTCTGCCAGAGCTGCGGGATGCGGTGGTTCCCCGAAGGCGCCGCCGTCGAGCCCCCGCTCGTCGCCGGTGGTCAAGGGCGCGACTCGTCGTCGCTGCTCGACACGGCGCTCTCGCTCGGAGTGGCGGCGGTGCTCTGCGGCATCATGTTTCTGTTCATGCTGGCGGTGCGCAGCGTTTTCTTGCAGTGACCGCTTGCGCGGCGGTAGACAAATGGCTATCGTCGCGCACCTACCCAAAGGAGTTCCCGATGTCTTTCTCGAAAATGCTGAGGCGCTACGAAACCGCACACCTGAACGTCGGCATCGCAAAGGACCGTCTTGCCGAGGCCGAGTCGAAGCTGGCCGCCGTGGAAGCCGACCTGATCGCCAGCTTCCCGAAGCTGGAACCGATCAGTCTGACCTACGCGCTGAACCGCGTGGTCGTCACGATCGACTCGGACGGGCTCACCACGAAGGTTGCCGCGCGAAAGCTGTCCTGACCCCTTGCGTGGCGGTAGCCGTTCGGCTATCGTCGCGCGCTCACACGGAGCAACACACATGACCGCCTACACGATCATCACGAAGAACACCGGGACCCCGACCACGTTCACGAGCGCGTTCCAGAACGACGCCGACGCCGCTGCGGTGCTCGCACAGTCGAACAACCGGTCCGAGTTCGCGCGGGACCTGATCCTGCTGCAGAGCCGCAACCGTCTGTCGGACGTCCAGCGCGCGTGGCTGCACAAGCTCGCGACCGAGACCACCGGCCGCGGCGTCCAGGCCGTCGTCGCCGGCCTGAACCTCGCCTCGATCGTCACGCTGATGGACCGCGCAGCTGCCGCGCAGAAGCGCGCGCCGAAGATCCGCCTGACCACGCCGCACGGCGACCCGGTCGTGCTGTCGCGCGCGACCGAGCGCTCGAAGGCCCCCGGCACGGTCCGCATCAGCAACGGCGCAGCCTACGGCTCGCCGAACAACCAGTTCTTCGGCGCGGTCAACCGCGACGGCTCGGTGTCGCCGTCGCGCGGCTGGAAGTTCGACGTCGAGGCGCTGCTGTTCCGCCTCGCGAAGGACCCGGCGGCCGTCGCCGGCCAGCACGGCATCGCCACCGGCCGGTGCTCGTTCTGCGGGCGCCTGCTGAGCACAAAAGAGTCGCGCAGCGTCGGCTACGGCCCCGACTGCGCCGAAGCGGCGGGCCTCCCTTGGGGCCACGTCGACCCCGCACTCGACGCCGCGGACGCCGCGGCGCGCAACCTGTGACCTGGAGACCCATGAACTCGTCCCTCAGCATTGCCCTCTCGCTCGACCCCAAGGACCCCAGCACCGCGCGCCTGCTGCGCGGGCTGGCCGATCTCGTCGCCGGCCTCGACGACGCCACCGGTGCGGCGCCGACCCTCGCGCTCGTGACGCCGGCAGCCGAGGCGCCGGCCGATCCCGAGCCTGCGCAGGAGCCCTGCGCGCCGAAGCGTCGTCGCGTCCCCAAGCCGGCCGCCGCGGCCAGCCAGACCGAGGCCCCCGCGTCAACCGAAAAGGTCGCAGAGGTGGCGGCTACGAACTCCGAACCTGCCGCCGAGGACGTGAACCCGCACGAGATCCGCAGCTTGATGGCGAAGCTCGTGTCGGTGCACGCCGGCGACACGTCGGGTCTCGAATCGCTCTACAAGAAGCACCAGATCCGCAAGGCGACGGACCTCGACACGCCGGCGAAGCGCACCGCGTTCGTCGCCGACCTGCGTGCCAGCCTCACCGCCGGGAAGGAGCCGAAGTCGTGAGCGACCACGCACTGTTGTCGCCGTCGTCCGCGCACCGGTGGACCCGGTGCCTCGGGTCGGTGCAGGCCTGCGAAGGCCTGCCCGACACCGAGTCGGAAGCCTCGCGCCTCGGCACGGAGGCGCATGCGTTCGCGGCGCAAGCTCTGGAGTCTGGCGGCGAGCTGTCGCCGGCCTGCCCGTTCTTCGAAGCGACCAGCGCCTACGTCCACTACGTGCGGGCTGTCCTCGCGATCGAGGCCGGCGCGCTCCACGTCGAGAAGAAGGTCGAGCTGATCCCCGGCATGTGCTGGGGCACCGCCGACGCGATCATCGTGGTCGACGCCGGCGACGGCCTCGTCGACCTGCACGTGCTCGACCTGAAGACTGGCGCCGGGCACCTCGTCGTCGCCGAGGACAACGAGCAGCTGGCGATCTACGCCGGCGCGGCGCGCCGCTGGGTCGAGGGCCTCGGCGCCCACAAGGTCCGGCACGTCACCGGGCACATCGTCCAGCCGCGCAGGCCGGACCCCGACCAGGGCATCGCGACGGTCTGGTCCCAGACGCGCGGCGAGCTGTCGGCGTTCCTCGACCGAATCTACGCAGCTGCCAACACGATCTCGAAGGCCCGCGCCAGCGGCGTCAAGCTCCCGGTCACCTCCGGCGAGCACTGCACGTTCTGCAAGGCCGCCACGACGTGCCCGGCGCTGCGCTCGGTGGTCGAGTCGACCGTGCAGCAGCAGTTCCTGTCGTCGCCGATCGTCGAGCTGAACCCGCCGCCGGTCGAGGTGATGTCACCGCGCGACCTCGGTCGCGTGCTCGACGCCGCCGACACGGTCGACACCTGGATCGGCGCGGTCCGCAAGGAAGCCGAGCGTCGTGCGCTCAGCGGCACGCCGATCCCCGGACGCAAGCTTGTCGAAACCGTCGCCAACCGGAAATGGGTCGACGAGGTCAGCGCGGCGCACGCGCTGCGCGCCGCCGGCGTCGAGCCCTACGACCAGAAGATCGTCTCGCCGGCGGAGGCCGAGCGCCGCGGTGGCCGCGGCGTCAAGCCGGTCGTCGCCGAGCTGACACACCGACCGGTGACCGGCGTGAAGCTGGTGCCCGAGTCGCACAAGGCGCCCGCGATCTCGTCGATCAACGCGGCGCAGCATTTCTCCGACAATCCCCTTCTCCCCGAGTAGATCCGCAGTTAGACACCCGTTTCGCGTTAGTCAAACGCAACCACACAGAACCATGACCACCAACACCGATCCGACCGTTCTCGTCACTCCCGCGGCCCGCCTCGCCTTCCCGTCGCTCTTCAAGATGCGCCCGCGCATCAAGGGGTCCGAGAAGCTGAGCTATCAGGCCGTCCTTCTGTTCCCGCCCGGCACCGACTTCAAGGCGTTCCTCGCCGCGGCCACCGCCGCGTTGACCGCGAAGTTCGGCAAGCCGGTCCCGCTCAACAAGCTGGCCGACTTCCCGATCCGCAAGTGCGAGTCGCTGGAGGCGCCGCCGGCCGGCTACGAGCCGGGCTGGCACTTCATCAGCCTGCACAACACGCGCCGCCCCGCGGTCGTCGACCGCAACGGTGACGCCATCGAGGAGTCGGACGCCGAGAAGCTCTACGGCGGCTGCTGGGTCCGCGCGTCGATCAACGCATGGGCCTGGGAATACACGTCCCGCAAGGGTGTGTCGTTCGGCCTGAACGGCATTCAGCTGCTGCGCGACGACGCCCCGTTCGTCGCGAGCGGTGCCGCTGCCGCGCGTGCCTCGTTCGGCGACCTCGGCGACATGAGCGACGAGCAGCTCGGGCTGCCGCCGGCGCGCGATCTGGCAGATGTCCCGGCGGTGAAGGCCGCCGGCGGCAAGCCGGCGAAGGGCAAGACCGCGGACTCCGGCCTGCCCGAGGCCGACGACGGCGGCTTCGACTTCGAGCTGCCGTGAGCCTCGCGGAAGGCACCCTCGCGATCGACTTCGAGACGCAGTCCGCACTGCCGATCGACGTCGGTTCACCTGCATACGCAGAGCACCCGAGCACTCGGGTGCACTGCGTGTGCGGCGCATGGTGGCGCGGCGGCGCGATCACCGACCGGTGGTCGTGGGTGCCGGGGCAGGAACTCCCTGCCCAGGCCGTCGCGCACATCGCCGCCGGCCGCGCGGTGGCCGCGCACAACGCAGGGTTTGAGTCCTCGATCCTGCGCTACCACCTGCACCCGAAACACCGGTGGCCGACCGTCCGGCACCAGCAGTGGATCGACACGGCTGAGCTGGCCGGGCTGCACGCGCTGCCTGCGAAGCTGGAGGGCATCGCCGCCGTGCTCGGGTCCCCGATCCAGAAGGACATGGAAGGGCACGCCCTGATGCTGAAGCTGTGCAAGGCCGGCGTCGTGCCGACGCCCGAGCAGCTGCAGCGGCTGATCGCATACTGCCACACCGACGTTGACGCGACCCTGCACGTCCTGGCGCGCATCCCGCGGGCGTCCTACACCGCCACCGAGCGGGCGGTGATGGCCGTCGACCGGAAGATCAACGCGATCGGCATCCCGGTCGATCGCGAGTTCGCCGCGACGATGGCGCGGTTCGCACAGAGGCGGCAGAGGCAGCTCAACGCCCGCGTCGCTGAGGTCAGCGACTACGAGCTGCTGAACGTGACGCGGTCGGCGGCAGGGCTCAAGGACGAGCTGACCAACCTGGGCCTGCCGGTCGACAAGCTCCCGATCGAGACCGTGCACGAGCTGCTCGCCCGATCGAACCTGCGCGACGACGTTCGCGCGCTGCTGGAGTGCCGCGCCGAGGGCAGCAGCTCGACCTCGCTGAAGAAGCTCGATCGTGTTGCCGAGATGGTCAACAGCGACGGCCGGATCCGGCAGATGTTGCGCTATGCGAACGCGCACACCGGCCGGTGGTCGTCGGGCGGGTTGCAGGTGCACAACCTGCCGCGGACGCGCAAGGCGGAGGGCTACGACGCCGACGCTCTGCGCTTTGCGATCGAGACCGAGGACTACGACGCCGCGGTGCTCGCGTCGACGAACCTGCTGCGCGGGCTGTCGTGGCAGCTGCGCTCGGTGGTCCGCGCGCCCGAGGGCTACGAGATCATCGGCGGCGATTACTCGGCGATCGAGGCGCGCGTCGTCGCGTGGCTCGCCGGCCAGAGCGACGTGCTGCAGCTGTTCGCCGACGGCGACGCCGCGGTCCGCGCGACCGGCAAGCGCACGCCCGACATCTACGTCGAGGACGCGAAGAAGATCCCGTCTGACGACCGGCAGCTCGGCAAGGTCGCGAGGCTCGGGTGCGGCTTCGGAATGTCGGCGTGGACGTTCGTCGGGCAGGCCGCGAAGGCCGGCATCGAACTCGACCTGAAGCAGGCCTTCACCATCGTCTCCAGCTGGAGGAAGTCCAACCCGAAGATCGTCGCGCTGTGGCGCGACCTGGACGACGCGGTGCACGAGAGCCTGCAGCAGATGGGCGCGGCGCGCGTCGTCGGCAGGTGCACGGTCACCTTCAACGGCAAGGCGTTGCGCATCCAGCTGCCGAGCGGCAGGTCGCTGCACTACTGGAAGCCGACCACCGCGTTCCGCGAGCGCAAGCTCCGCACGGTGACGCCCGAGGGCACGGTCAAGTTCAAGGTCGCGCAGATGCGCGAGCTGCACTATTGGGAGGAGAACAAAGCGCGCAACGGCATGGCGCCGACCTCGACCTACGGCGGCAAGCTGACCGAGAACATCACGCAGGCCGTCGCGCGCGACCTGCTCGCCGAAGCGCTGCTGCGGCTCGACGCGACCGAATACGTCGTGTTCCTCCACGTGCACGACTCGATCGCGGCGCTTGTGCCTGCCGGCACCGGCGACCTCGACGAGTTCGCCGCGCTGACGAGCGAACTTCCCGTCTGGGCGAAGGGCCCCGCCGCCTGGGATAAGGGCCTGCCGAACTTCGTCGAGGCCTACCGATCCAACCGCTTCAAAGGATGACCCTGATGACCACCGAGACCAACAACCTCGCGTTCCTGGCGCTGCTCAACGACGCGCGCGCCGTCGACAAAGGCCCCTTGCGCAAGCTCGACGAGATCGCCGAGCGGTGCGGCGTGACCCGCTACCACCTGTGGCGGATCGTCCACCGCGGGTGCGTGCCGAGCGAGCCGACGCGCCGCCGGCTCGCGAAGGGGCTGCGCGTGGCGCGCAGCGAGATCGACGCGTGCTTCAGCGACCGGTGATGATCCCGCGCACGATCGGCCACGCGCCGCTGGCGTCGGCCTTGCCGCGGTATGCGTCCAGGATGTAGCTGGTCGGCCGCGCCGCCGGCGTCAGCGGGACCCCGGTGGCCGCCGTAAGGACCGACGCGAAGTCGCGGGTCAGTGTCCCGGTCAGGTCCACCGGCTGCCCGGAGGCCGCGCGCTCCACGGTGCCGTAGATGCGCGCTACCGAGTCGACGATCGACCACGCCGGCGCCGGCGTGATCCGGTCGACGGCGCGCCGATCGGTGCGCGTCAGCAGCGAGCCGGCCGCCGGGCCGAGCACCGGGATCAGAGCGAGCCCGCCCTTGAGCTGGTCGCCGCCGAACTGCTTCAGATACTCGGCCGACAGCGCGCCGTCGTCGTTGTCGTCGTCCGGTGGTGGCGAGAGCGCCGCGATCACTGCCGACGAGATCAGCGACGGCACGATCAGCGCCTTCAGGATCGCGAGCGTGCGCGGGCCGGCGCCGCGCTGCGTCGCGATCTGGTTCAGCACGAGGTTCGAGTAGGAGCTGAACTGCAGCACGAGCCGCCACAGCGCGCTCGCGCGCTCGTAGCCGGCCACGTCGATCGGGGTCTGCGAGCCCTGCGACAGGCGCACGACCTCGTCGGCGTGGTCGACCGCGACAGCGACCGCGTCCGCGTCGCTCTTCGTCGCGCCCTGCTTCTCCAGCGACTCGGCGAACGCGCCGTGCCACGCGGCGACGTCGACGCGGTGCTGCGTCAGGCTCTGCAGGATGTAGCCGAACCGGTTCGAGAACCGGGTGACCGGGCCGAACCGCTCGGGGTCGAGGATCACCTCGATGTCGCTGCGCAGGTCGCCCATCCGGTGGTCGATGCGCAGCCGCATGAACTGCGACGCGTCGACGGCCTCGCGCACGGCGCGCACGAGGTTCGCCGACGTGTAGGCCGTCGCCGGCAGCAGGTGCTTCGCGCCGACGTAGATCGACGCGTTCGAGACGCCGGCGACCTGCTGCAGCGCGTTGCGAACCGACAGCATCATGATCCCGATGCCGACGTTGCGCCGCAGCTGCCCGGCCATCCGGTTGACGAGCCCGGCGAACCCGTTCTTCGTGCCCGGCGTCGTGATCTGGTTGCGCGCGGTGGCCTCCAGCATCGGCAGCAACATGTCGCGGATCAGCGACTGGTCGACACCGTTGAGGTAGCTGGAGAACTTGCGGTTCTTCAGCAGGGTCGCGGCGTCGCGCAGCGCCGGCTGCAGGTGCACGAAGCGCAGCACCTCGTCGATGTGCTGGAGCTGCACGCCGAGGTCGAGCGACAGAGGGCGCGTCGAGCGCGCGACGCGCTCGATCGTGTGCCCGGCCGGCTTGCTGCCGGGCATCGACGCGCGCAGGTTGGTCTCCATCTCGCGAAGCGCGTCGAGCGTGACGTCGGCGCGCAGCGACGCGTTGGCGGCGTGCAGCGGGTCTGGCCGGCGCGGCACGTAGCCGCCCGCGTAGGAGCCCCAAGGCGTCTCGATGGCGCGGTGCTCGATCGGCTTCCAGAACACGCCGAACATGTCCTGCATCGCCTTCTGCGACTGCGGCGCGAGGACCTTGTCGTTGAAGGTCCAGACGGCTTGGACGTAGTCGAGGTGCTCCTTGCGGATGCGCCCGTCGTCCAGAGCGTTCGCCATGAACTCGTCCCACCGCGAGGTGTCGAGTTCGCCGGTCTCCGGGTCGCGGTCCGCCCAGCCGTAGTTTTCGAGCAAGGCGTCGCGGTTGCTGTCGTTGCCGAGGTGCTGCAGCGCGCCGACCAGCTCGCGCCCGCTGGTGAACGTGTAGCCGATCTCCGGCGCCTCAATCGCCGACGTCGACAGCGTGGGTTCGAGGGTCTTCAGCAGCTGCTGCAGGTGGCGCAGCGGGCCGTCGAACGCGGCGAGGTAGTCGTCGTAGGCCTTGCGCAGCGGGCGCCACAGGAACCGGTGGACGGGCCCGTCGAGGCCGCCGTCGACCATGTGCACCCAGTGCTCGACCCGCTTCAGCGCCGAGCCGGCGAACCGGAACAGGAGCTTGCGCGCAGCGCCCGGCTTCGTCGGCGACACCGCTTCCGGGTCACCGTAGACCTTGCGCAGCTGCGTGATCGACTCGTCCACCGCGGCCTCGACCGCGACGCGCTCGCTGCCGGCCGCGACGGTGGCCTCGCGCTTCGACCGGTGCCAGAAGACCTTGATTTGGTCGACGAACGACTGGAACTCGGCGAGCGTGGCCGACTGGTATGCCGGCGCCTTGCCTCGGGCGTGCGGCGCGCGGGCGAGCAGCGGCGTCAGCTCGCGGTCGACGTCGCGCGCGGCGTCGGGGTCGTGCTCGCGCAGCAGGTCGAGGAAGCGGTTCGGGGCTTCGGCGTCACCGAACCCCCACGCGGCGAGCGCGGCGCGGGCGCCCTGGACCCACGGCATCGACCGGGTCTTCGCGATCTCCAGGTCGACGCCCTTACGGACCTCCGTGAAGAACCGCAAGTCCTTGCCGGTCTGCTCGCGGGCGTCGATCGCCAGCTTCGCCATCTCGTGGAAGACCAGCTGCTGGCGCAGGGCCAGGATGGCGTCGGACACCCGCTCGTCGCGGATCGCATCGCGGAACGCCCTGGCGGCCCGGCCCTCCAGATCGAGCATCCTGCGCGGGCTGAGGTCGCCTACGCGGGTCCGCCCGAGGATGCGGGCCGCCGCGTCCTTCGCCGCCGCACGCGTGATCCGGCCGGGCCGGTCCAGCGACGACAGCATGTCCATCTGCGCGGCCAGCATGCGGCCCCGCAGCTCGCCGTGCACGGCGCGGGCGACGGCCTCGCGGAACACGGCGGGGTCGGCGAGCGCGTCCTCGGTCTGCAGGCGGGCCTCGGTTTCGCGGTCGACCACCGCGTCGAGCGGCTCGGCCTCCAGGAAGTCCTGCAGCATCGCATCGCCGGTGGGGTATCCCGCCTGCATCGCGACGAGGTCGACGTGCCAACCGCCCTTGCGGGTCATGCCGGCGAACGTGCCCTCCTTCTCGGCCTTCCGGTAGAATCGGATGTCGGTCATCGAGTCCGGGTCGAACTTGGCCGGAATCGCGCCCTCGCCGGTGTCGATCGTGCCGGAGCGGACGAACTCCTGCGCGCGGTAGACCAGCCGGCCGCGAACGTCGGCGTCGACCTCCTTGCGGATCTTGGCGCGGCGCCGGTCGAGTTCGCCCTTCAGCTCGGCCTCGCTCTTCAGCACGGCGGCGCGCAACCACCTCGAATGCCGCATTGCCTCCACCGTGAGCTTGCCGACGGCGGCCTCGTGCGCGGCGGCGCGCAGCAGGTCGTAGCGCTGCCACGCGTCGACCGACACCCCGAGCGCGGTGGCCTGCTCGCGCGTGAGCACGCCGGCGACCTGATCGCGCACGGCTTCGGCGACCGCGACCTGCTCCTCGCTGGCGAAGATCGTGTCGAAGAACCGGCGCAGCTCGGGCGTGATCTCGGGCAGCTTCTGGCCGAACTCGTCCTCGTAGACGTGCGCGATGTCGCGCACCGACTCGTAGGCCCTGCGCATCCACAGCAGGATCTTGTTGAACAGCTGGCGCAGCGCCGGCGTCGGCGCCTCGCCGGATGCGAGGTAGCGCTCCCAGTTGTAGGTGATCGACTCGTGCAGCGGCTGCCGCTCTTTGAACGACATCGCGTCCCACTGCTCGCGCGTCACGCCCCAGAACTTCAGCAGCGTGTCGACCTGTTCGAGTGCGGCCGGCGTCGACGCCTTGAACAGGTGGTCGACGTAGAAGTGCATCATCTCGTGCAGCACGGTCGCGGGCGTCGCGCCGGGCCGCAGGAAGATGCGCGCCGTGCTCAGGTCGTAGGCGCCGAGCTGCTGTGCGGCGAGAACGTTGCTGCTGTTGGGGTCGAACGACCCACGGTTGTTGACGCTCTTGATCTGCGCCGGGTCGAGGACCATCACCTCTTGCTCAGAGCCGAGCCCGCCGGTGTCCGAGTAGTCAAGAATCACTCCATCATACCCTGCGGCCAGGATGGCCGCTGTAACGTCATCGGGCGTCGCCTCGCGGGGTATTCCGAGGGCCTTGCGCACCACGGCCTGCTTCACCCAGCCCTGCCCCTGCGGGCGGATGACAAGCGGGTTCCTGATCGACACCCAGAATGCGCCAATCCTTCGGCCGTCGGCGGACTTCATCCAAGCCCCGTCGATTGATCCGGCCTCACCGCTTCGGAGGTCGCCGGCATACCACCGTGCCGTAGCCTCATTTGTTGAAAAATAGAACCCGCGACCTAGCCAGCCGGAATCCGTGCTACCCGATCGCGACAAGTCGAACTCGCTGAACCCGTAACCGGCCCGCGTTCCGTGGAAAACGGGTTGCCGGACCTTGCTGTCGCCGAACCACGCCTTGAACTCCGGCGTCTGCGTGACGGCGCGGACAGACTCCAGAATGTTGCTGCTGTTGGGATCGAACGACCCACGGTTGTTGACGCTCTTGATCTGCTCAGGCAGCAGCGCCACGTAGATGCGCCCGCCGCCTTTGCCTTCCCCACCGAATCCTTCGCTGACGATGCCGTCGAAACCTGTCACCTCGACCACGGCGCGGTTCAGGTATTCGGGACTAAGCCCGCTACCGACGATGCCGCCGAGTTGGTCGACGGCGCGCTCGTCGGTCGCGATCAGTTTGGCCGCTTCGTTGATAGCTGCGTTCAAGCCAACCCCGTGGGTGTCCCCGAAGTTGGCGAGAAACCCGTCGTTGATGTCCGATCCCTCTCCTTCTGCTTCGAGTTCGGCAGCGCGCCGAAGGATCTTCTTCAGCTGCGCCGTCTTGAACCCCGGATGGTCCAGCTGCATCGGCTTCTTGATGCTGAGCCACGCCTCCAGCAGTCGCCCTTTGGCGTAACCGGCCGCGGTGCTCCGGTCCGTGGTGAAGTAGAACCCCGCCCCCTCCGCCCGGCCGTTGCTGCCGATCTTGGAGAAGTCGAACGCCATGTCCTCGGTCGCGGACACGGTGCCATGATAGACAACGCGCGGGTTGCCTGCGTCGTCAACGACCACGCTGTCGCCGAACCACGCCTTGAACTCAGGCGTCTGCGTGACATCCCGCACCGGAGCGACTGCATCGGCGAAGGCCGCGCCCTCTCGGGTCAGGGATTTCGAGAAGTCCAGCCCAGGGAAGTCAGCTGCCGCTGCAGAGAACAGCGATCGAGCGACGCCCTTTCGACGCGCCGCCGGGTCGGTGAAGACGTTGACCACCCGCGGCGCGGCGCCCGGACCAGAAACTACCTGCAGGACGGCCACCGGGGCGCCGTCTTGGCTCGCGAGGTATCTCGTCGAACCGGTGGCAGAGCGAATGCGCTGCACGCCGGGGGACACGTCTTCCGGCGCCGACTCGGCTCCGATCGACTTCGACTTGCCGGCTGGCAGCAACAGGTCCCGCATGGCGGGCTCGTTGACGCCTTCCTCGGTCACCGTGCGCGCCGACA
>JACCDG010813777.1_pt1 | contig 11385 bp, 9 predicted proteins | sample 7442471 | NCBI WGS metagenome assembly JACCDG01 (sample SAMN15323444, study PRJNA562643) | freshwater metagenome | isolation source: river surface water | place: USA:Blue River Watershed | collected 2017-08-17
ATTTACCCTAACTATACACAAAAAACAGCCTTTGTACACTGGTGTATAGAAGCTGTTTTTATAAAGGTTATTTTACTCGGAATGTAGCACGGACGGTTACCATAATGTCTTTTTCGATTTTACTGGTATCATATGATCCATAATCTGATACATCAACCGATCCGCGAGATAATACCTGTACGACACCACTGGATGCGGTAGATAGTTTCCCTACAGTTTGATTACTCGATTTTGCCATAGCGTTTGCGCGAGCCTTGGCATCAGAGATTGCATCGGTGAGCAGACTGATGCGGGCTTCGTCGAGTTTCGTATAATAATAATCTACGGCATCACTCTGGAAAAACACACCTGTTGCTACGACTTGATCAATATGTTTTGCGCTCTCGGTAATACCGGTAATATTACTACTTGCGATTTCTACATTTTGACGGAGTGTATAACGTTTTGGATTGTTTTGGTTTTGTTGCCAGTCTTCGTTTACAGTAATCGGTGTGATAGTAATTTCAGTTTCAGTAATGTTTTCAGTCGCGAGGAATTTTTTAACATTTACCAAGTCACGCGCCATATCGGCATATCCTGTTTTGAGTTGACTGGCTTCTACATTACGACTGAAACTGGTTCGCCAAATCACACGGTCTGCTGTTACTGGTGTTCGTGCTGAACCAGTTACGGTCAATGTATCATTATTACTGCTGCGACCTGAGAGATAAAATACTCCACCGCAAGCTACTGCAATGATGAGTGATATTCCGATAATTGCTGCACTGCTATTTCTTGAAAAAAAATCCATATAATTTATTGTTTATTATTTAATACTAAATACTACACTCACTGATTTTACTATTTTACCCTCGCCTACTGGGATTACTGGTGTAGGCATTGATTCTGCACCGGCTTTCATCATGTATGAACTATCTGCCATAGCTGACATCGGCATAGGATATCCACCATCATTAGTATAGAAACTCACCACACGACCAAGTCTGACTCCTAAATCACGAGCCTTGATCTGTGCTGTTTCGCGAGCATCGGCAATAGCGAGTGATTCTGCCTCATCGCGTAATTTTTCGATATCATCTACCTCAAAATTCGGACCTGTGAGATTAGAGACTTTTGATGTTACGAGGAGTTTTGAAATCTCACCTGTTTTTGTGATGTCACGAACCTTGACCCGTACATTATGACTGACAGTATATCCTGTGAGTTCATTCGTCCCGCCATTTGATGGTGGGCAAAATGTCGGTGTACAAGGCATTGACGAAACAACCCGCCATTCATAGTTTGGATAGGTTTGGTAATTTTCTGTAGTGATGTCAGCCTTGTCGATACCATTTTTTGCCAAGTCAGAAAGTAAACCATTCATTTTTTCTGTTACGGTTTTTTGTGCATCTGCCATATCACGAGATTTTTGTTCAATCGTAAAATTGAAACTTGCAATATCAGGAATAGCGACAACCTCACCAGTACCTGTGATAGTAATCGTATTCTCCATACCATTGGTTTTTTTGTGATTACTGAAACTCATCGTGATTGCAAGAATAGCAACAGCAAGTAATGCGAGAATACCTGCTCCCATAATGAGTTTTTTTAATTGGATTTCTGAGATTTTTTCCATAGATTAATATGACAAGTTTGGGTTAATGGATAAAGGGTCAAACTTATACTACTAGTATATCACAGAAAATCAGAAACAAAAAAGGCACAAATTGATAAATCAATTTGTGCCTTTCCATCCACAGGATCTCTTAGAAAATTTGTTTCTTTGAGATATATCGCCCTGTTTCAGGATTTAGAACCCGGAGTATGAAAACTCCTTGTCCTGATAAATTTAATTGTAATTTAGACATCTCATTTGTCTCAACGAGTCTGCCTAATAAGTCCCATGCTTCAATCTGGCCAGTATTCCATATCTCCTCCAAGTTTGTAAGACCTGAAGTCTGGCATCCTCCTGTTTTAAATTTCAAGATTTCTCCTGAAACAGGACCAATGCCATTATCGAATATTCCTACAACGGAATATTCATAACATGGAACAAGTCCGATAATGGTTACGCTCCCGGAAAAATTGCCAGCACTCGATATGAATGGAGTGCTCATGGTAAGAGGCTTTTTAGCTCCTCCTGGTAACAACTCGTAAAAGCTGAGACCTTTTCCTATGGTGCATCCACCATCTCCCGAAATCGGAATAGTTACGGAATTACTCGTAATATTTTGTGGTGGATTATTTTTGAAATCAGGCGCAATTCCTGCCTGGGTTTTTTCAAACCAAGGTTCAGAATCAGATTCAGAAGAATCTCTGTTCCATGACTCCGCCCAGTAAGCATACTCTACTGAACCAACAACTTGTTTATCACTGATTGGGCCCGTATTGATCGATTTATTTACTCCAAATATTGAACTAACAAAGGAAATGAATCCTGTTGCCATATTTTGTTTGTAAATAAACACATCTACCGTATCAGTAACTGATGACATGATGATCATCAAGTTCATGAGTTTGACCTCACCACAACTGACCTCTGCTCCGCCTGTCCAAAACATAGTTGTTAAGTTCGGCTTTTTCTGCTTTGGAGCAGGAACTAATGTCCTGAAGTTTCCTGATACAGAATCAGTCTTTACAACACCCTCGTAGCAATACACTTTATAAGTATAAAAACTATTAGGATTTAAATTTGTAAACGTTTTAGTAATTAAACCATTTGTCTGATTTGCAAATACTACTGATCCAGTATTAACACCAAAGGTATCATACAAATTCATAATAATGTTTGCAGTCGGAGATTGATTGCCGATTGTCAAATTTATTGAAAGCCTCAAACTGTCTATATAGACAACTGGAGCATTTCCAGTGATTCTGGAAAACATCACTGCAGGAGTAGTGAAACTATTCCCGTATCTGATATTTAAACCAGATGCTCCGCCTGTCACATATTTTGCTCCATAGCTCAACACAATATAATCGTACTGAGTATTTGGAAGTGTAACAGCCGGTAAGATAACCGAATCATTTACTGTTCCTGCTTTCGCAAAAAATGTAGCTGATTGGTTACTGTAATTCATTCCTGTTCCATACATAACATACACGAACATCGGATGATTAGTGCTCCCTGTGATTTTCAGTTTATTTGGAGCGACATAAGTCACTGATAAACCAGGTGTCACAGGTGTTGCTAATGTTGTGAAATTAAACGTTCCACTCAACGTATCTGTTGTTGCAGCCATTATAGCAATGTTTCCTGTCTGAGGTGTTCCATCAGGAAGTCCGAATGATCTGAATGATTTTTGTCCGTTACCAGACATAAATCCTGAAGTATCACTCCGAAAACCGTAGTTTAGGATGGCTTTAAAATTTCCAACTGTTCCGTTCACAATGAACGAAATTGAATTAGATGAATTAGTTAATGAGTCTGGATTCTGTGGCAGAATAAATCCTGTCGCAGAAAATGCAGTGATTGAAAAAAATAATGCAAAAATAATGCTAATTTGTCTCATGTTATATGGGGTTTAAATTTAATTGGAAAAATACTGATATTCTTATATATTATAGCAAATTCACAGGATTTGTCAATAGGCTCTAGTTTCCTCTCCTGTGATACAATAAAACATATGTTTACAGAAAAAATCTCCCCCCTACTGGTCAATGGACTGCTCATTGTAGCACTGATTATATTGTCTGTGTTTATCATGACTACAGCCAGCTCTATCTTGATCCCATTGTGTATCGGAATGTTTCTCACATTGTTTATTTATCCATTATCACGCAAACTAATAGCGATTAAAATCCCTAAATCTATTGCCTTGTTTTTAGCGGGATGTATTACCTTTATCACTGCAATTATTGTTGTCATGGGAGTCGGTATATTAGTAAAAGGATTTATTGCAACATTACCAAGTTATGCAGATACGGTAAATAACAATGTATCTGTTATTCAGCAATTCATTAGCCAAGTCTTTCAGATTCCTGTGCAATCGCAATTAGATTATATTACCACCAACGTTCCTGTGGCAGAACTTGCCAGTAATTATATTCCTGGAATTCTCTCTGGAATAACAAAATTATTTGGAACACTGGGATTGTCGATTATATTTTCTGTATTTATTCTCGCCTATCGTCATACGTTCAAGAAATTCATTCTCTCAGTTACAGCTCCTGATAGACGATCAATGACTGATACGATTTTTGAAAAATCAAATAAACTCATTCCGCATTATTTGTTCGGTATGATATTGTCTATTGGAGTATTAGCGATACTGAACTGTATTGGATTTACAATTATTGGTGTTCCTCAGCCTATATTCTGGGGAGTCGTAACGGCTCTACTCAATATTATTCCGTATATTGGAACATTGTTTGGTTTTATCTCAGTAATTATTTTTTCATTTTTCACCGCAGGACCAAGTACTGCTCTCTGGTGTGTTGCATTATTTATGATAATTCAATTTATCGATAATAATATCACTACACCATTTATCACAGGACGAGGTATCCAAATCAATCCATTGGCTTCGATACTCGGTATTATCATTCTCGGAAATATCTGGGGTATTGCAGGAATGATTCTCGCATTGCCGATTCTCGGTATTATTAAAATCATGGCTGATCATATACCAGAACTGCACCCTATTAAAATTCTCATTAGTAACGAATAACTTTTTAAATTTATGTTTTCATCAAATAACAAACAAACTATCATTTCAGCAATTGTATTACTACTCATTATAGGAGGACTTGGTCTTATCGCCAGTAAGACAGAGCGTATACAATCAACTATGAAATCTTCAAGTGTTATAATCACAGATACTACCAACAATACACAACAATTTCTCGTAGCAGGAGCAGTCAGTGCTGATACATTGACCAGTATTATTAAAGAACGAACATTTAACCAAACAGGAGCAACTACATTGCAAGCCTTGGTTCCTGCGGTGACTGACACAGATCTCATCTATGGAAACAAATCTGCTGAAACAATGATTATCGAATATTCTGATATTGATTGTCCGTATTGTAAACAAGTCCATCCAAACATTAAACAAGTCGTAGACAGTAGTAATGGAACGGTTGCATGGGTCTATCGCCATCTGCCATTATCAATACATCCCTATGCTGATGATAAGTCTATCGCTGTAGAATGTATTAAAACACTCAAGGGTAATGACGCAGGATTTACAGCAATAGGATTATTTATGAATCAAGCCGAAGCCTCAAACAGTACATCAATCACTACTGATATTAATCGAGTTGTACAACAATCAGGTATTACTGATACAAAAATGTTTGATACATGTATTGCTGATCCAGAAACTGCTGCTACTATAACCAGTCATACAACCTCAGGAAATACTGCAGGAATTACTGGTACTCCAGGATTGGTTATTGTACAGAAAATATAATATATCTAAATAATATAAAAACTCCTTCATACTGAAGGAGTTTTTATATTATAACAATGTCAGACTGGCGAGTGAATCACCTTCACGGAGTTTCATAACACGTACGCCTTGAGTAGCACGACCGAGAACAGGAATACTGTCGATTTCTGTTCTGATGACTTGAGATTTTGCAGAGATTGCAATTAATTCACTGTCATCATCAGTTACGATTTTAGATCCTACGATAGGTCCTGTTTTATCGGTAACGTTAGCGGTCTTGATTCCTGAACCACCTCGTTTTTGGATTTTGTATTCATCCATCGGTGTTCGTTTACCGTATCCACGATCACTCATTACCATGAGTGTCGGATTTTTCATAGTTTGTGTAATCACACCGAGTCCAACAACACTGTCGTTTTTATCCAGATCTATACCACGAACTCCTGCTGCGCCTCGTCCCATATCACGTACATCAGTTGCTGCAAATCGTATTGACTGTCCATCTGCAGTAATGAGCGCAATTGAATCAGTAGACCCTGTCATCATCGTACCGAGTAATGTATCTCCATCATGGAGATTAATAGCCAGTAATCCACTGCGACGAACACTGCTGAAACTGTCTGCAGAAACTTTTTTAATGGTTCCTAATTTGGTTACGAAAAACAGTGATTTATCTGCAATGTCAGAGCCTTTTGGTACTGGGAGAATACTCGTTACCTGTTCAGTATCTGATAACTGGAGGAAGTTCATAATCGATTTACCACGAGTAGCACGACGACCCTCTGGAATATCGTACATTTTCATTTGATAGACTTTACCGAGATTGGTAAAGAATAACAAATCACTATGAGTCGAAGCCGTCAGCAAGTGTGTTACTACGTCTTCTTCTTTGGTATCGAGATCCACCACTCCCACTCCTCCTCGTTTTTGAGATTTGTATTCTGATGGATTGGTGCGTTTAATATATCCACCTGCAGTATATACCAATGCTGATTCTTCATCTGGGATGAGATCTTCGTCACTGATACTGTCGATGGCTTTTGCTACGACACGAGTACGACGAGCATCTCCGTATTTATCTCTGATTTCTACTAATTCATTACGAATAACTGCGAGGATTTTTTTAGGACTAGCAAGGAGATCTAATAAATACGCAATGGTTTTTTTGAGTTCTGCTAATTCGTCTTCTATTTTTTGTCGTTCAAGTCCTGCTAGTTTTTGCAATTTCATTTCGAGAATGGCTTCGGCTTGGATTTGAGTGAATTTGAATTTCTTGATCAAGTTATCACGAGCCTCTGCAGTATCACGAGAGGCTTTGATGATTTTGATGACTTCATCGATATGATCTAATGCCTTTTTCAAACCTTCTAATATATGAGCGCGGGCTTCGGCTTTGCGGAGATCGAATTCACTGCGACGACGAACGATTACGGTTCGGTGCTTGATAAATTCGGTGAGCATATCAAACAGTGATAATGTCTGTGGAACACCATCAACCAATGCAATCATATTGTAGTTAAAGTTTTTCTGGAGATCAGTATGTTTATAGAGATAGTTTAAAACCTTTTGTGGATTCGTTCCTGTTTTTAAATCAATCACTACACGAAAATCACGAGTCGATTCATCACGGAGACCTTTGATTTCAGTTACTTTTTTCTCTTGGACCAAGTTGGCAATTTTTTCAATGAGTGTTGATCGTTCTACTGTATATGGAATCGATTTTATGATGATTTGGAAACTACCGTTTTTTTGCTCTACGATTTCTGTTTCACCACGTGCTGTTACGGGACCGCGACCTGTGGCATATGCATTGGCAATATCTGTTTTATTATAAATAATCCCCCCAATAGGAAAATCAGGACCGAGAATATGTTCCATAAGGTCTGCATTACTCGAGTTTGGATTATCGATGACTTGGAGTGTTGCATTTAATACCTCGGTCAAGTTATGTGGAGGAATATTAGTCGCCATACCCACGGCAATACCCATGACTCCGTTGAGGAGTAGCGACGGTACAGCTGTTGGCATCACCGTTGGTTCATTTTGTGACGCATCATAGTTTGGACGGAAATCTACGGTTTCTTTGTCCAAGTCTCGCAATAACTCTCCGGAGATTTTAGTCATTTTTGCCTCCGTATAACGCATAGCCGCTGCACTGTCTCCATCGAGCGAACCAAAGTTTCCTTGACCCCAAATAAACGGATATCGACTACCGAAATCCTGTGCCATACCTACCATGGTTTGATACACAGCAGTATCACCGTGCGGGTGATATTTACCGATTACCTCTCCGACAATACGTGCTGATTTTACAAATTTTGCAGATGAATGCAGTCCCAGTTCATGCATTGCATAGAGGATACGACGGTGTACTGGTTTTAATCCATCACGAACATCAGGTAGAGCACGCGAAGTAATAACCGACATCGCATACGCAATAAAAGACTCCTTCATTTCACTGGAGATATTCATTGATACACTATTGATATGTGAGTCTGGATTTTCTTCGGGATTTTTATAAGATGATGACATACTGTAAATAGTTAAAAATGCTGATTATCTCTATATTATATCATATAATTGAGTTATTCGACTACTTGACTGTGTGTGTATCTGTTGTTTGAAATTGTACTAAAATGCGGGAAAAGGCTACGCCTTTTCCCGCATTTTAGTTAATAATAATACCCCTAACTCTGTTCTCGCCATGCATCAATGTCTGCATGATTTCCTGATACCAGTACTGGTGGGACAGAATATTTTTTACCTTTCCAAACCAGTGTTTCAGGTCTCGTATAGATGTGACTCGATGCTATGCGTTCTTCTTCGCGGGAATTAAAATTCCCGAGTACTCCGTCTATTTGTCTGGCCATACAATCAATACATACCATTGCAGGTAATTCCCCGCCAGTTAGTACATAATCCCCGATTGAAATTTCGTGAGCCTTGAGTATTTGTACTACACGCGCATCGATACCTTCGTATCTACCGCAAATAAAAATCGTATCGGTAAACTTGTCGACAAATGTTTTTGCAGTTGTTGTAGTGAATAATTCACCACCAGGAGAAAAGAATACAATATTTGTTTTACTTTTCGTTTTGCGTTTGGCAATTGCTGTTGTTATTTTATCCACTGCTCGCAGTATCGGTTCTGCCATAATCACCATCCCCGGACCGCCACCGTACGGTCGTTCATCAACTGTTTTAGAAATATTTCCATCTGGCCACACCTTGCGATATTTACCAGTTACATAATCACGTGGATTATAAAACTTGATTTTGATTTTTTTGTTTTTTATTGCACGACCAATAATCGACTCAGTAATGTATGAATCGAAACTTTCTGGGAATAAGGTGATAATGTGAAAATTCATAGGGATTTAATTATTTTTATAATTCTTGTCGAAGGTGCACTTTGTATGAGTGTCTCGCGTGAGGCGCGAGTAAGCCGAGCGGGAACAAATTTTTCACGAGAAAAATATTGTGGTACTCAGACAAAGTAGTACCGAGTAAGAGAATTATAAAAATGATGGTTAAATAGTTAATTATATACTGCGTTTCTTGCTATAATATCTATAGATATACCACAGGGCCAGTAGAACCACAATGATCAATCCAATCTGTTCTCCATAGTTTACAATGTTTGTGATACTACTAACCGTACTGCCGATGAGCCAACCGATCAGTCCTAATCCTGTAGCACGGATGAATACTCCTGTTGTAGAGAGAATGAAATACCGTACATAGTTCATACGCACCATACCAGCGTACAATGCGAGCATTACTGATGGAATAACAGGAAATGCACGCATGCCGACAAATGCAATATCGTCCCAATGGGTCGTATGTGTTTTTTGTTCCAATTTTTCCAAGTCTGTTTTCGTGACTCCGATATACCGACCGTATTTTTCTATTCCCACTGTTCCATACCGACGCATGAGCCATACATACGGCAATGATCCAAGTGCTACACCGAGTCCTGCAGGTATTGAAACCAAAAACAATAATTTCATAAACCCTGCAAATGAAACTGCAGTCCCGCCCATAATAAATATCCCTGCCGTGGTTTGTACGAGCGATGCTGGTATCGGAGAAAAGACTTCTTCGATTACTGAAGCACCAAAAACACCCCAACCTCCTGCGGTTATAATGAGCTGTTGTATGATGAGAATAATTTGCTCCATAAGATATATACACTATACAGTAATGCATAATTCTTGCAATTTATCGTAATATCCGTATGATATGGATATATGCACAGGTGGCGAAACTGGTAGACGCACTACCTTGAGGTGGTAGCGCCCGCAAGGGCATGGAGGTTCAAGTCCTCTCTTGTGCACAAAGATATACCTTAAACAAAAAATCCCTCACGGGATTTTTTGTTATAGGCTTAGAATTTTAAAGTTTTATTTCTTGTCTACAATCGTATATTCTCCTGTTTTTGTTTTTGTGAAATATTTTGGATTCATAAGGTTTACGAGAATCGTATTTTTTTTCAAATATCTCTCTTTCATTACTTTGTCGATGATGTCTTCCTTGGTCATAGGACCTTCTTTTTTCAAAATATCCTCGATGACTTCACGGACAACACCGCCTTTGTATCCCCATTCTTTGAGAGCGTACACTCCACGACCAACCAATACAAAACGATCGTCTTTGATCAATTCATTATGACAGGTAGCGATATGAGTTTTCTTGCCAAATGTTTTTTCAATACCTGCAGATACTTCACGGAAATGCATCGGTGAACCATGCTGTCGCATTACGAGATATGCATAGTCTTTGACTCCACGGGTTTTAATATTCGGAGAACTTGCTCGTCCCCATTCACCCAGTTTGTTTTGAGAAACTGCTTTTGAGATTTTGAGCCAACGTTGTGCTTTATCTGCATCTACTTCTTGGGTATCGATTTCACAAATACCATCATGACACATGATACGATTAATCATTTCATTGTGTGAAATGAGATCGTTTTCTGCCAATCCTGCATGAATATCATCGAGAGCTTTATGAACACGATCTGCAACTGCTGATTCGAGTACCCATCGTTTGTGATATTTTGCGTCTTCTTTGTGGTCTGAAAATTCATCTCCGAGCGTTAGGTAAAAGGTTGCTTGATTTTGAGTTACTTTGTCTTTTGAGATGGTAGCTAATAATTCATGTTCTGCAACAATTCCGCCAAGGATTTTTAATAATCCACGAAGTTCTGTAAAGAGGTCTTCGGCTTCATGATAGAATTCTGATTTTTTGATTGAATTGAGGGCGAAATTTTCGATTTGACGAACTCGCTCTCTAGTAATGTCATATTTTTGTCCGATTGATTCGAGTGTCATTTTTTCTCCTTCTCCTTCGAGTCCAAAACGATTAACAATCACGTCTTGGGCGCGATCTTGAAGTCCTTTGAGGAGTTTTTTGGTTGTGGCTTTAGGTTTAAAATTGATAGAGACTTTTGACATAATTAGTTAAAGGTTAGAATAAGGAACACATAGCATTATTTCTCCATTTCAGAGATGACTGACTATTGCGTAGATGGCTAATAATTCATTTACCTCTCTATGGTATCATAGGCTTTACATATAGTCAAGACCCTGTTAGTTTAGATTTATAAATGTTTTTTGCAATCCCCACCCATTCCCCCATTTTAAAAGTCCAACATACGAAGCCACCACCTCAGATTTATTATTTGTCTTTTTCAAGTTCCGCATCATTCTCCTCCTCGTACTGGTTCGTAATACTCTATGATACGGAAAATGCACCCAGCCCAAGAAATCCACTCCACGACTAACTGTACTGATTGATACTTTATTTGGATGTAATGTTAGTTTTAGATTGTTTGTTAGGAATTGTTGTATAGTAGGAATCAAGTTTTGTAAGTGTGTTTTATCCTGTGACATAATCACAAAATCATCTGCATATCTGATGTAATATTTCTCTCGCAACATATGTTTCATATATTGGTCGAATATATTCATATATACATTGACGAGGAGCTGTGAGGTGAGGTTACCGAGTGGTA
>JACCDG010099210.1_pt1 | contig 11384 bp, 11 predicted proteins | sample 7442471 | NCBI WGS metagenome assembly JACCDG01 (sample SAMN15323444, study PRJNA562643) | freshwater metagenome | isolation source: river surface water | place: USA:Blue River Watershed | collected 2017-08-17
ACCAAACGCGGGTAATGGCATTGCGATCTGCTAAAAATTCACCGGGCTTTGATCCAATAATGGTGGCATTTGACCCGTCGATGCGAATACCTGCACAATTATTAATTAAATTGTCACGTACCCCTTCAGGTTCAATGAGAATCAATGACAATAAATCTTGCCAAATATCACGCCAGCCCTTGCCCCCTTTGCCATAATCATGGTCGGGCAAGAAAGAACATCCAAAGATACGTCGCAATACCGGTTGCAATGTGACCCAGCGCATCCAACCATTAAATGAGGCATCACCTGTTTTAAAATCAATAGAGCCAACTTTATTGGCCCAAAATAATTTATTCGCTTCTAAGCCTTGATCAAATTTAACGGATGTAGAAAAACGTGCAAATGCTTTAATGGCTTCATCTTTGGTCGCTGCAATACCAATGGCAATAATATACTCTTTGCTTTGTTGAGGCTTAAGCGTGATCGATGCAAAACGCAAGGCGCCGACTGCTTCTTTACCTTGTTTGGCACGATCACTTAACTTAATAGGCTTGCGGCTATTGACTACTGCATCTGGCTTAAGCAAGGAGCCTTCATCGCCATAAAAACTATCCACCGTCGGGAATGATCCAACAATGCCTGAACCAAAGACATAATACACTTGCTGAATATTTTTATGACCTTCTTCATTAAAGGCCATGGTTGGTTCTACCACAACACCTTGCGGGACCTGTTCGATGCGATTTAATAAAGCCGTGACATGCTCATGATCATGTTTATTAGCCAATGAACGCCCAAAGATCGGCACAGCGGCCGTAGGTGTGAATGTGACAGGCTTTGTTGAACGGTTTGTCACTGTGATTTTCATCACTTCAATGGTTTCATCGCTCGATGGGATATAATTAGTCGCACTGACAGCTAATCCATGCTTCTTAAAAACAAGGTCCACCTGATGCCAAATCTGGCCGACCGTGACTTGCTTGCTATCTGCCTCTTGAGATAATGCTACAGTCCCTTTGGACGTATGAATAAAAAATTCACGCATGGGATACCGTAAATCTTCACGCGCGGCAGGCTTGGTGAGGTAATGAAATTTATCAATCTTAATATCGCCACTTAATGAAGGTGTAATGGCTGATTTCAATGAGGTCGCTTGCGTTCCGCATAAAGGCGCATAGACATATTTTAATTCGGCCATTTGTGTTGTTTTAAATGTAACACCGTCGGGGAAATACTGAATAATAGGTTGGGAAGACATGGGTATAAATTCGTTTTAAAAAAGTTAATATAAATTTAAGCCACTCAATCATTTAAATTGGTGGCTGTACCTAACATATGTGGTGTGTATTGACTTAAGGAAAGACGAAGCGCATTAAATGCTGCATTTGCATTAAACGCACTTGAGGAAACTCAAGACCTATTTCCCACATCGAAGAATCCAAAAGTTTTTGCCATACGACAGTCCCATTAAGCACCATGGGATCGGAACGATCAGGTAATTTAACTTCTAATGATAAACGATCATTTAAAAAGAACCGTTCTTTACTTACGATCCGGACACCTGTAGCTGAGGCATCTCTTAAAAACACATCACTGCCATAATCTTGCCGTGAATCTTTAAATTTAGTTGGGAATTTAGCGCTGTAACGCTCAAAAATGCGACGATCATCAACAGTGCTTGTCATGCTCATGGGCTAATTACCTTAAAGAAACAATTAATCTTTAGATTGTTCTAATTCAGTTGATGAAAAATAGGAATCTAACCGAGTCGGGGAACCCGATATAATATCTGAGAATGTCATACCCACACGGTATTGTTCACCATCAGACAATTTACGCACCCATTTCACAACGCCAATCACTAACACAGGCTCTGTATTAGGTTTAAGCGCCAGCTCAATGGCAATTTTTTGATTTACTGGGATAGGATGTGTTGAAATAAAACCAATACCATGGCGACTGATGTCGGTGGTCTTGGTTTGATCAAATTCTGATCCTTCTTTACCTTCGACTGGTACATAACAACCAAAACGCTCTTCCGTACGCTTGTCTTTAGGTGATGTCATATGTTTAGCCCTTTGATCAGATGATAAGTATGTAAGAAACCGTTTTCTGTTACTAATATATACCATCCTAGCTAAAAGGCAAATGAAATGCAAAGTTTTTTCATGCTTCTATCTCCATACTCTTAAGCATGTTATGAATACTTGTTAAGATTATATTAAAAAAAATTTTACAATTATACGCAACGATTGATTTTGACTGTGATATACTAAGTTACATTTTAGATAAAAATAATACGTTTAACCTACAAAGAATACCTATGGCCACACCAAGCGCACCAAATAAAAAAGGCAAACAACTCTCTCTTGAAGAATATGCCAAGATTAAAGAAAAAATTGCAAAATCCCGACTCAAATTGCAATTTCCTTTAATTGTGAAGATTTGTTTCTTTGTACCATTGGCCTATTGCCTATTTTTAATCTTTTACTTTTTATTCTACCTGCGTTTCGTTGCCCAACGGTAATATTCTTATGATCAATGTTACAGATATCATTCTTACCTTAATAGCTGTGTATCTTTTCCTGCTGGGATTTACCCGCGGATTTTTACGTTCCATTTTTGGTCCTATTGCATTAATTGTGGGGACCTGGCTTGCCTGGATGTATTACCAAGCAACGCATCAAAGCTTTGCCTCCATTTGCATTGGCTTAATTGCTCCCATGGTGTTGAGCATTTTATTGCGTTTTGTCTTAGCAGGATGGCTTAAATCATTAAATCCGGATGAAAAACTTGGAATCATTAGCCGTTGTGCGGGAGCACTCATTACCTTTATATGGGGTTGGGTCTTTGTGATCCTTATGGTTGTCTGTTTGGAAGTTTTTCCAGGGATTAATCCTACTATAGAGAAGATGCAAACTTCTATTAATACATCCAATTTCGCCAAATTAACAATTGCGCCTTTTAAGTACTTTATTATTCCAGCACCCAAGCCGTCTGCCACCGCCAAACCGGTATCAATGGAAGAATTAGCCAAGGACCCGCGGCTTGCGGCATTACTCAATGACCCTGAAATTCAAGATGCTGCGGCTAAAAAAGATTTTGTTGAGTTATTGAAGAACCCTAAAGTGATGACACTCACCCAAGAAATGATGAAAGATCCTGAATTGATGCAGAAAATGATGTCCATGTATCAACATCTGCAAAAGAGTCAACAAATCCATCCTAAGACTGACAATTAATTATCAAACGGTAAGATAAATTGATCACCGGCAGGGCGTTTGAAATGTGCCGTGGATAAATGAAAATTACGTCCAGGGAAACCGGCGTGTTTATAACCTGTATCAAAAAGTGTTTCGATTTGCTTAGCCCACGTGCCTGTTCCCTTCATGCGTTTACCCCAACCTGAATCATAAAGCATGCCACCCCGTAAATCACGCACCCGATTTAAAACTTTCTCTTTACGCTCTGGAAAATAGTGTTGAAGCCAGGCTTCAAATAAGTCTTTCACTGAATATGGTAAACGTAACACAGTATACGAAGCGCTTTGTGCGCCTGCCTGGGCACAGGCTTTAAGGATAGTGGGAATTTCATGATCTGTTAATCCGGGCACGATCGGCGCCACATTGGCTGTAACAGGTATGCCTGCTTTAGATAATTGCTCGATGGCCTTTAAACGATTAGCTGGTGTGGATGCGCGTGGTTCCATGACGCGCGATACTTTGGGGTCTAACGTTGTAATGGAGACGGCAATGCTGACACCTTGATACGTTGCCATTTCTTTAAAGAGATCAATATCGCGGGTGATTAATTGATTTTTGGTAATAATACCGACGGGATTACAAAATTCTAAGAATACCCTCATGCATTGACGCGTGATTTCAAATTTCTTTTCAAAGGGTTGATAACAATCGGTGACGCCACTGACGACGACAATTTGGGGTTTCCAGCGTGGATGCATGAGCTCTTTTCTTAATAAAGAAGCCGCTTCTGTTTTAACGAAAATCATTGATTCAAAATCCACACCCGATGACAAACCAAAATATTCATGCGTGGGCCTCGCATAACAATAGACACAGCCGTGCTCGCACCCACGGTAAGGATTTAAGCTCGCATCAAAAAAAATATCGGGGCTATCATTGTAGCTGATGATGGATTTAGAGGTGTCTTTAAAGAATGTTGTTTTAGGCTGAGGGTATTCCTCGGAATCTAATTCTTCATCGATCGTAAATGAAATTTTCTCAAAGCGATTCGTTGGACTTACTAAAGCCCCACGATTGTGGAGTTTGGACATATCGACATGGGCCACGAAGCCCTCCTTTCATACGTCTGGCAACGTATGCTAATTATTTACCAATACAGAATTCTGAGAAAATGCGGTCGACTAAATCGGTGTCAATGTTGCGGCCGGTGATGGCGTCTAAACCATTCACGGTATTTTTAATATTGTCTGAGACGATTTCCCAAACACCATTGCGGTCAATTAATGTTAAAGCCTCGGTTAAATAACGATGCGCTTGTTGCAAAGCATCAATATGACGTAAATTACTAATCACCAAAGCATGTGGATCAATCTGATGACCTTGGGTGACAGCATTGACAATCGCTTGTTCTAAATCATGAATAGAGCTGTTTGTTTTTGCGGAAACATGCACCTGATGTTGAAATGGAATATCTTTTGCATTAATCACCGACGATAGATCAGACTTATTGAAGACAACTAAAACATTGCGGTCTTTTAATTTTGTGCACAGAATACGATCTTCCTCTTCTAAAGCGCGACTGCTATCAATGACTAATAAGACTAAATCAGCACTATCAATATAAAGATGACTGCGTTTAATCGCTTCTTCTTCGACTAAGTCACGTGGTTCTAAAATACCCGCGGTATCGACCAATTGCAAAGGCATGCCTTGAATATTCATGGATTCTTCGAGGACATCGCGGGTTGTTCCGGCGACATCGGTGACAATCGCTCTTTGCTGTTTTAATAAAGCATTTAATAAAGAAGACTTGCCGACATTGGGTTTTCCACATAAAACAATGCGAATCCCCTCTTTTAATAAACGGCCTTGATGGGATGTTTTGAGTAAATCATCTATGGCTTTGGCGTCTTTATCTAAACGTTTTTTAATCTCAGCTCTGCCTTGCGCATCAATATCATCCTCGGGAAAATTAATAATAGCTTCAATGGTGATATACACACTCATGAGCTCTTCGCGCATGGCATTTAATTGGGCCGATAATTCGCCGGATAATTGATTGGAGCTTACGCGTAAAAATGCAGTTGTTTTAGCATTGATAATATCCAAGACAGCTTCGGCTTGAGCTAAATCAAGACGACCTAAGAGAAAAGCTCTTTTAGTAAATTCACCGGGTTCTGCTAAACGCGCACCATGGCTTAAGCATAATTGCAAGACAGCCCGCACCGCCATAATGCCACCATGGCAGTTAATCTCAACCGTATCTTGCGTTGTATAACTCGTCGGAGCACGCATGATGGTGACCAATACTTCATCAATAATGTCTTTGCCATCAACGATCCACCCATAACAAATCTGATGGCTAGCATAGGATGAAAGCGACTTTTTGGATTTTAATTGAACAAACTTCTGCGCAATGTCAATTGCCCCTGACCCGCATAAACGCACGATACCAATCCCTGCTGTGCCAGGAGAGGTGGCAATGGCTGCAATCACATCGTCGATATTTTTAAATTGATACATGCTTACCCTGTTGAAATAGTTCTTTAATCTCAGCACAAATAAAAAGTGATCCCGTCACAATAATCACATCTGACTCTTCTACTAATTGTGTGGCCTTGCTGATGGCGGCAGCTAATGAATCAATAATAAAGCTCGGTTTACCAGGAAAAAGTTTTGCGGCCTCTGCCTGTGTAAATTGATAGGCACGTGGATGATTGGCCTTCGTTAAAATCACATCGGTGATAACGGGTGATAGATAATAAGCAATCGCTGCCATATCTTTATCCGACGATACTCCTAATATTAAATGAAACCGTTGGTGTGGAAACTCATTCACCAATGTTTGCGTTAAGGCTTGCGCAGACGCCCCATTATGGGCCCCGTCGATAATAATCAATGGTTTAAGGCTAATCATTTCAAAACGGCCAGGCCATAAGACATGGCTTAATCCTTGGGTCACAGCCGCATCAGTAATATTAAATCCTTGCTCACGCAATTCACCGACGACTTTAATCGCCACCGCCGCATTCATTTGCTGATGTTCCCCTTTTAAATTGATAGCCCCTGTATAAGCATCAGTGCTATTAACTTTTTTGGGAACAATACCAAATTGACGGCAACGCTCATCAATGACAGCCATCACATCAGGCTCTTGAGGTGCGGTGATCACATGTTGATACGAATCTTTGATAATGCCGCTTTTCTCGGTAGCAATTAACGGCAGTGTATTACCTAAGATGACCGTATGATCTAAACTAATCGGTGTTAATACCGCAATATGAGAATCAATGACATTGGTGGCATCTAAACGTCCCCCTAAACCTGTTTCTAAGACGACTAAATCCACCGCACTCTTGGCAAAATGCATAATTGCCAGCACCGTCAATACTTCAAAATAAGTTAAGAACTTTCCTTCATTAATAATACGACTCACACATGGGCGTAAGACACTTACCAATTGTTCTAAATTATCGTCGCTAATGGAGCCGAAAAATTCGTCTTTATTCTTCGATGCCGTGTTATCAAAAACACGAATGCGCTCATGCACACGGTGCAAATGAGGCGATGTGAATAATCCTACTTTATACCCCGCCTGATTCACAATGGAGGCAATCATGGCACAGGTTGAGCCTTTACCTTTTGTGCCTGCCACATGCACGACGCGTAATCCTAGTTGAGGATTATCTAATAAATCTAATAATTCGCGCACACGCTCTAAATTAAATTGATCAGAGGTCAGTGTATTAAGGTGTGATTCAAAATTAACAAAGCTATTTAAATAATCTAACGCGGGGGTTTTATTATTCATCGACTTAGCTTTGTCCTTTGAAACATATTTGAAGGATGTTTAATGTTTAAAGTGCCGAATGCCACTAAAGACCATCGCGATTTTTCTTTTATTCGCTTCTTTGATCACTTCTTCGTCGGCAATGGAGCCTCCGGTTTGAATGATCGCAGACACACCCGCTTTGGCAGCAAATGTGACGGTATCGGCTTTAGGTAAGAAGGCATCGGAAATTAATACAGCACCCTTGGCTTTAGGTCCAGCCTTGCGAATGGCATGCATGGCCGCATCGACACGGCTGGTGACACCACCACCAATACCGACGGCAGTTGTTCCTTGGATTAAAGCAATGGCATTGGATTTCACATGCTTGATTAATTTCCAACCAAACATCATGGCATTTAATTGCGCTTTGGTGGGTTTAAGTGTTGTCACAATTTTTAATTCATCGAGCTTTAGTTCACGGTTATCTTTCTCTTGAAGCAATAAACCACCATTCACTTTTTTATAGTCATATGTTTCTTGGGTAAGACCATAAATATCTAATTCACATAAACGTAAATTCTTTTTCGCTCCCAAGATCTCAACAGCTTCAGGATCAAAACCAGGTGCAATCACGCATTCCATAAAACCACATTTAGAAATCGCCGTGGCTGTCTTCACATCAACAGGTCTATTTAAACCAATAATGCCACCAAAGGCTGATAAGGCATCACCTTCGAAAGCTTTCTTAAAGGCGGTGGCTAAATTCTTATCTTGGGAAATACCGCAGGGATTATTATGCTTTACGACAACGACAGCAGGCTCATCATATTCTTTGATCATATCAACGGCTGCTTGCAAATCTAAAATATTATTGAAGGACAATTCTTTGCCATGCAATTTCTTTAAACCCGCTAAACCACTTGGTCTTTTGCCTTCACTGTAAAAGGCTGCAGCTTGATGAGGATTTTCGCCGTAACGCAAGTCTTGGATTTTACTAAAATGGATATCAATGTTCGCGGGCATCGACGTAAAGGCGGCATCAGATTTAAAACGATTATTGAGAAAATTAAAAATAGCACCATCATATTGAGAAGTACGTTCAAACACATCAATGGCTAAGTTTGTTAATACTTTATCGGATAATATCCCGCTATTATTACGCAATTCCGTTAACACTTCGCTATAGCGACTCGGATCAGCAATAACAGCGACTGATTTGTAATTCTTTGCAGCAGAACGTAACATCGATGGCCCACCAATATCAATATTCTCAATCGCATCTTCTAAGGTGACATTCTTCTTCGCGACCGTCTTTTCAAAAGGATATAAATTCACAACGACCATATCAATCGTATCAATGCCGTGTGCCGCTAAAGCAGCCATGTGCTCTTTATTTTCTCTTAAGGCTAATAAACCACCATGGATCTTGGGATGTAATGTTTTCACACGCCCATCGAGCATTTCAGGAAAACCTGTAAATTCAGAAACATCTTTGACGGGGATATTGGATGAACGTAATAAAGATGCTGTGCCACCGGTGGAGAGAATTTCAACACCGAGTAAATGTAATCCTTTGGCAAATTCAGCTAAACCGGTTTTATCTGAGACGGAAATAAGGGCGCGTTTGGGTTTGATCATAATGTATTCTTTGTATGGTATGTATGGGTTTAGAAATAAATACGGGCGGCTTTAGATAGGCCGCCCAAGGTCATGCAGATAAACAGCAAACTTAATTAATGTTTACCTTTTTTACGTTTTTTTTCTGAAGGCTTGGTATAAAAACGGCGCTCTTTAAGTTCGACTAAAAAACCGTCCTTTTGGCACTGTTTTTTGAAAATCTTCATCGCCTTCTCAAAACTTGTCTTGTCATTAATTTTGACTTCTAACATCTAATCTCACGCTCCTTAAAATGTTGTATTCCTTTAGCTTAGTTTACTTCCCTAGCAAAGGTGCGGTTATTATATAGATGAGATGATTTTTGTCAATCTTAATTGGCAAGCGGGACTGCGCAGGAATAATAAAACTGGGACACACTAAGTTTTGGAAAAACTTAGTGTGTCCCAGTTTCTCTAACGAAAGACACCATACTGAAACCCTAGTCCCGTACGTACACCCCCACTGTCTTTGTGTGAGGTCCGAATAGCATCTGTTTCATTCTTCAGACGTATATATTCCGCAGACGAAATTTCTTTGCGGCTGTATGAATCTTCTATTTCTTGGATGCGAGCTTTATACCAGGCGTTAGATCCAACGCCAGTAGAAGCAGCACACCCTACTAGGAAACAAGCCACTATACATGTAATAACTTTAGTCTTCATGGTCTTAACCCTCCTTGAATAAAACTTTAGCAAGAGTGACATGAAGGTATCATGAAGAAAAAAACTAGGGACAGAGCCCGGTTTTCTTAAAAATTTCAAGAAAACCGGGCTCTGTCCCTAGTTTTTAACACTTTGATTGAGGGTTACAAATTTTAATGAGTGAACTTTGAGGGGTAATATTTGGAATCTGTGCTTTGTCTGCGCACCGGACATAATACGTCTTAAAGAAAATACCAGAAGGAACTCTTGTTAATTGAGTATGGGTACGTTCGCCTGTTTTATCAAAAGTAAAACGCATGGATGTGTAGGAGACATTCTTAATGTCGTATTTACATACAGAGTCTTCGTCCGTTACCACTTTCATGATCACGGCAGGCACAGGCAATGGAAGACGTCCTTTAGGGGAAATATCGACGATGCGCGGCGGTGTTACATCTCGCGCCACATGGATGACTCTTGTTGCTTCATTATTATTCTCGAAACTCTCAATGACCTCATTATTCATATCGATGACAGCTTTAATCTGATGACTGCCAGGAGTTGCGACCCAAGGGACTGTGGTGACATATGTTTTTATTTGCCGTTTATTAAGTGCGGGGGTATTTAATGTTAAAGCCGGCCATAATTTTCCATCGATATAAAATCCAAGTTTATTCTCTTTGGCAATTCCTTCACCTTTATTAAAGAAAGTAACAGCTAATGCTATTTTATCCCCTTCTTTGGCTTTAAACTCATTGGCATCAATACCTCCTTGCGCCGGATAAGATGCAAAAAATTGTGTGATAGTCAGATCTGGCTTAACTTCCGCTGTTGGATCTATGCCTTTCGCAAAATAAATATCCCAATCCCCACGCCGTTCGTCATCCCATGTCACATACACTGCACCCTCTTGATCAACAGCCATTGCTGGATAATACCTGTCTGTTTTTGAATTACCTGCATCATCTAAACGTAAATTGGGACTAAATGTGTTTCCTCCATCAATACTTTGGGTAAAATAAATACCAAAATTACCCGTACGTTTATCTTCCCAAATCACATTGATATTTCCTTTTGCATCAACGGCAGCAATAGGGTAATACCTATCTGTTGCCTGCAAGTTTGGATCACTAATTTGTAAAGGCGGAGAAAATGTTAAACCTTTATCTAAGCTCTTTGAGAAATAGATGGCCTTAATATTCCATTCCACAATGACATATATTTCATCTTTTGGTCCAAGCAGTAAACGACTACTAGATCCTGAATAATAATTTAAGGGATGCTTAATTTGATTTAAGTATAGAAATGTCTTACCTCCATCGATACTTTTAACTAAATGAATCGTGCTTGGAGATAACTTTTCTGGAGGGGTCTCTTTCGCAGTAACATAGATAGCGCCATCTTTCCCAACTGCTATCTGAGGATAGGACTGTTCATTGCTAAGTGAGCCTAAATTGTCAATCAAAATACTGGGACCAAATGTTTTCCCATCATCAGTACTCTTCGCAAAATAAATATGTGATAAAAGCGTTTTTCTTTCCCACCACACAATATAAATTTCTTGATTAGGCCCAAAAGCCATGGTGGCATACTCTCGATAGTTTCGCGGCGATTCTCCCAAATTAACCCTCACGCTAGGCGTAAACGTCTTACCTCTATCTTCGCTCTTAGTTAAATAAAGACTATAAGGACCAGCTTCTCTTCCATCATCATAAAGAACATAGATATGCTCTTTATTATTGACTAATATGTAAGAATGTTTATGAGCAATTGAGGGTTTATCACTATCATTAACTTTAATATTAGGAGAAAAGCTCAATCCCCCATCAATGCTTTTCGCAAAATAAATGTCAGGTTTATATGGATCTTTATTACGCTCATCATCCCATGTTGTATAAATTGTTCCTGATGGACCTACAGCAATAGACGGGTGTTTTTGGTGATTTGGCGTATCTTTCGTATCATCAACACGCACATTAGTGCCAAATTTAATCGCTGCCCAAACCTGATGGGAGAAAATACCAAAAAGCACAGTAAGAATAACAATGGATCGCTTGATAGTCACACTACACTCCTCTAAGAATTGATTTGTGTAAAGGATACCACATTAAGGAAGGAAAAACAAAAAAC
>JACCDG010472008.1_pt1 | contig 11383 bp, 11 predicted proteins | sample 7442471 | NCBI WGS metagenome assembly JACCDG01 (sample SAMN15323444, study PRJNA562643) | freshwater metagenome | isolation source: river surface water | place: USA:Blue River Watershed | collected 2017-08-17
AAAAGGGTTCGTTCAAGGAAGTAATTCCCGATGCCACCGTGGGCAAGGACGGCGCCAAAGTGAAACGGGCGGTGCTCTGCTCGGGCAAGATTTATTACGAGATCTTGGAGGAGCGCGAAAAGAATTTCAACGACGGTGCCACGGCGATCCTCCGCGTGGAACAGCTTTACCCTTTCCCGGCCGATCTCATCGCGAAGGAAATGCGCCATTTCCCGAACCTCAAGCAGATCGTGTGGGCGCAGGAAGAGCCGCGTAATATGGGCGGCTACACTTTCGTGGCCCCTCGCCTGCAGGAAGCGTTCGCGGAGCTAGCCGGCAAGGGAGTTTCTTTCCGTTACGTGGGCCGTACCGAGCGGGCTAGCCCCGCCATCGGTTCTCCCAAAGTTCACCAACAAGAGCAGCTGGAAGTGATTAAGGGTTGTTTCAAATGAAAATGGACATCAAAGTTCCCGCCGTAGGCGAAAGCATCACCGAAGCCACCATCGGCGCCTGGTTAAAAAAAGACGGCGACCAGGTGAAGAAGAACGACGTGCTCATCAGCCTCGAAACCGATAAGGCCACGGTAGAGGTAGTGGCCGAGGCCGACGGCAAGCTCAGCGTGGGCGCGAAGGCGGGCAGCGTGGTGAAGATCGGCTCCGTGGTGGGCTCGATCGATACCGCGGCGGCGGGGGCCTCGCCGAGTGCCGCCGCGCCTACCCCACCTCCCGTTAAGTCCGCGGCGCCGGCACCCGTGGCCGCCGTTTCCGCCGCCGACGTAGCCGCGAAGGCGGGCGTGAACGATGTGCTTAGCCCCGCCACCCGTCGCGTGGTGGAGGAGCGGGGCCTCGATCCCGCTAAGATTCAGGGCACGGGCAAAGACGGACGCATCACTAAATACGACGCGGAATCTGCGCCGGCCGCGGGCGTATCGACGGGCGGCGGCGTGAGCCTGCCCGCTCCGTCGGTGGCTCGCGCTCCTGGCTCGGGCGGCGCCCAGGGCGGTAGCCGCCGCGTGCCGATGACCACGATCCGCAAGCGCATCGCCCAGCGTCTCGTGGAAGCCCAGCATACCGCCGCGATTCTCACCACCTTCAACGAAGTGGATATGAGCGCCGTGATGAAATTGCGGGAAGCCTACAAAGATAAGTTCAAGGAACGCCACGGGGTGGGCCTCGGCTTCATGGGCTTTTTCGTGAAGGCGGCGATCCACGCGCTGAAATTCGTGCCGGAAGTGAATGCCTTCATCGACGGTGAAGACATGATTTACCACGACTACCACAATATCGGCGTGGCCGTAGGCACCGAGAAGGGGCTCATCGTGCCCGTGATCCGAAACGCCGAAGATCTCACCCTCGCCGGCATCGAGCTGGCGATCCGCGATTTCGCGTTGAAGGCTAAGGACGGCAAGATTTCGCCGAATGATCTCTCGGGCGGAACCTTCACGATCTCGAACGGGGGAACCTATGGCTCGCTCATGAGCACGCCGATTTTAAATCCTCCGCAAAGCGGGATCCTCGGCATGCACAAAATCGAGGAGCGCCCCGTAGTGGTGAATAAGGAGATCGTGATCCGTCCGATGATGTATCTCGCCCTCTCCTACGATCACCGCATTGTAGACGGCAAAGGCGCCGTGACCTTCCTCGTGAAGATCAAGGAAGCCATCGAAGATCCGCAGCGCCTGATCCTGGAAATTTAGGGGGTAGATGCTATGAGCGATACGTTTGATCTCGTGATCATCGGCGCCGGTCCGGGTGGCTACGTGGGCGCCGTGAAGGCGGCCCAGCTCGGCCTCAAAACCGCCATCGTGGAGAAAGACGCCACGCTGGGCGGCACCTGCCTTAACGTAGGCTGCATTCCCTCGAAAGCGCTGCTCGATTCTTCCGAGCATTTTGAGCTCAGCCAGCATCACTTCGCCGAACACGGGATTAAGATCGAGGGGGGGGTTCAGGTAGACCTGCCCCAGATGATGGCCCGCAAAGATAAGATCGTGAAGGATCTTACGAAGGGCGTGGCTTACCTGATGCGGAAGCACAAAGTTACCGCCCTCGAAGGTCTCGGCACGATCACGGGCGCGAACACCGTGAGCGTGAAAAGCAAAGACGGCAAAGTTACGGAAGTGCAGGCCAAAAACATCTGCATCGCTACGGGTTCGGTGCCGAATGCTCTGCCTTCCCTACCCTTCGACGGGAAGTTCATTATTTCTTCCACGGAGGCGCTCAGTCTGCCGCAGATTCCTAAACACCTCGTGGTGGTGGGCGGGGGCGTGATCGGTTTAGAGCTCGGTTCCGTATGGCGTCGCCTCGGCGCCAAAGTTACGGTGGTGGAATATACCGATCGTATTTGCGGCGGCATGGATGGGCAGGCGAGCGACCAATTGAAGCGCATCCTCGAAAAGCAGGGTTTCGTGTTCCACATGGGCGCGAAAGTTACGGGCGCCAAAATCGCGGGCGCGAGCGTAACCGTGAGCGTGGAAGGCCGTGAAGGCCAAAAGATGGATAGCCTGGAAGGCGACGTAGTGCTCGTGGCCACGGGCCGCCGCGCCTTCACCGATGGTCTCGGCCTCGACGCCCTCGGCATCGAGCGCGATAAGGCCGGCCGCGTGGTGGTGGACGAACACCTCCGCACCAAAAAATTTCCCCATATCTACGCCATCGGCGACTGCATCGCGGGCCCCATGCTCGCGCACAAAGCCGAGGAAGAAGGTGTGGCCGTGGCCGAAACGGTAGCCGGCAAGAAGGGTCACGTGAACTACCTCACCGTGCCGGGCATCGTGTATACCTGGCCGGAAGTGGCGAGCGTGGGCTATACGGAAGAGCAGCTCAAGGAGAAAGGCATCGAGTACAAGGCCGGGAAATTTCCGTTCACTCCGAACGGTCGCGCCAAAGCCATGGGGTTCACTGACGGCTTCGTGAAAATTCTCGCCGATAAAAAAACGGATCGCGTGCTCGGCTGCCACATCGTGGGCCCGCGCGCCTCCGACATGATCGCCGAAGCCGTGATGGCGATGGAGTTTGGCGGCAGCGCGGAAGATATCGCCCGCGCCTTCCACGCCCACCCCACTCTCTCGGAAGTGATGCGCGAAGCCGCGCTCGCCGTGGACAATCTCTCGCGGCAGATGTGAGCCCGTGAAGCACCGGCTGCTTTATCTCTGGAATCTCTATCCGCCCTTTCTCGGGGCCGGCATCCGGATCACCAAGATTGCGCCCGATCTGAGTTCCGTGGAAGTGAAGCTCAAGCTGCGTTGGTGGAACCGCAACTATATCGGCACGATGTTCGGCGGCTCGATCTACTCGATGTGCGATCCCTTCCACATGGTGATCTTGATTGAACAGCTCGGGCCGGATTATATCGTGCGCGATAAAGGCGCGGAGATCCGGTTTCTCAAGAAAGGCACCAATACCGCCACGGCTCTTTTCGCCGTGGATCCGCAAACCATCGCGCTTATTTGGAATCATCCGGAAGATGTGCAGGAACGGCATTTCTTGGCGTTAGTGAAGGATAATTCCGGCGACGTGATCGCCGAGGTGAGGAAGACGCTTCACATCCGGCGGAAATCGGCGGCGCCGAAGTAACGGAGCAAGATCAGGGAAGTAAATACCGGCACGGCGAAGCCAAGGTATTGCGCGCGCAGGTAGAGAAGCGCCGCCACCGTAGATCCCAGCACAAACGACAGCAGAATACCCGCGCGCGCGAAAGAGGCCAGACGATCGTGTTGCACGCGCTCGGGCGCGCGCGCGGCTTTAGAAAAGAAAGTACGCACGAGCCCTACCCCCAGATCCGTGGTGATGCCCGTGAGATGAGTGGTGCGCACCACGATCCCGCTCGCGTTCGTGATCAGCGCGTTCTGCAGCCCACTAGCGAGGCAAAGGAGCACGAGCAGAAGATAGTCTTGGCGCAATACGATCTCCGTGCCGAAGATGCCGAAAACACCGAGCTTCCCGAGGAGAAGGGCGCACACGAAACACAAAAAGATCAGCGCGCTCGGAATCTGGTAATTCGCCTTCTGTCCTTGGGAAAGGCGAAGGTCAACGAAATAGGACGTGATCATAGCGCCCAGAAGAAAGAAGCCAGGCACGCTGAGCATTCCGAGCGCCAAGGCCACCTGGTGGGTAACGAGGTCGTAGGCAAAATGCGTGGCGAAACCGGTGGTATGAGTCACGAAGCGTCCGCAAGCCAAAAAACCGCCCGCGTTCACGGCCCCGGCCTGAAAAGCCAGCAAGCACCACACGAAGATATTGCGCTGGTTCAGATCGACGAAGCGATTGGGCATTTATTTCTTTTGATCCACCACCGCGAGCGTGCAGCGCGAGAGGCAAATGAGCTGGCCTTTCTCGTTCTTGATTTCGATGCCCCAAACCTGCGTGGTGCGGCCCACGTGCAGGGGCTTGGCTTCGCCGAAAACGCGCCCACCGCCGAGCGGGGCGCCGCGCACGTGGTTGGCGTTGATTTCTAAACCCGCGACGAATTGCTGGCTTAGGTCCACGAAGATCGCGCCGCCAAAAGAAGCCAGGGTTTCGGCGAGCACTACCGACGCGCCTCCGTGTAGGATCCCGTAGGGCTGCACCGTGCGCTCGTCCACGGGCATGGAGCCGCGAAGGCCTTCCTCGCTTACGTGAGTGATCTCGATGCCGAGGTGGTTCACGAGATTGTTCTCGCGCGCGCGAACCTTTTCCCAGATCTTTTGGATATTCAACTCGCGCATCTTAGGCCTGCCAGCTCTTCCAGTAGTCCTTTAATTCGAGGCCATCTACCGAAGCGTCACGCTGGAGGGGCCAACGAGTATCCACCATCACGGCGTACTCGTTGGTGAAGGTTTTGTCTTTCACTTTGGCCGCCGCCGTGGGGTGAGGCCCGTGCGGGAAGCCGGCCGGGTGGAAGCTCATCATGCCGGCGTGGAGGTTGGCGCGGCTGAAGAAGTCTCCGTTATGGTAGAAGAGCACCTCATCGTAATCGATGTTCTGGTGGTAGAAGGGAACTTTAAGGGCGTCGTCGTCGGTTTCGAGGGGGCGGGGCACGAAGGAGCAAACCACGAAGTTTGGCGCCACGAAGGTAGTATGCGCCGAAGGCGGCAAATGCGCGCGGTGGGAATTGAGCGGCATGAGCTGGTCCATATTGATCTTGTAGGGAAAGAGATCCCCCTTCCAGCCGATCACGTCGAAAATGCACTCTTCGTACTGGAAGCGGGTAGATTCGCCCCCATGTTTCACTTCCACGTTCGTGCACTGGAGCTTGTTGGTAGAGAGAAAATCCTGCAGTGCCTCTAGGTTGGCCACGTCGATTTGCGCCGAATCGTAAAAGGCGTTCTTGCCTACCATCCCGCGATCGGGCTCGCGGTAGTCGCCCGTGAAGTTTTCCATGAGCAAGAAGTGCGAATCGGTGGCAGTCACGAAGGAATGCGCGAAGCATTTCTGGATCACCAGGTAATCGCCGGGGCGGTACGTGAGCAAGCCGTATTCGGTGAGCACGGAGCCTTCGCCGCTGTGGCAGAAATAAAGGGAATCTCCATCGGCGTTACGGAACGCTTCGAGCGATCTTTCCTTGCGCGGAAACACCCAAAGGGAACTGATGCTGATGTCTTTATTGAAGAGAAGGCGCTGACGCTTGCCGCTGCGATCCGCTTTCACGAGGTCGAACATGCGGGGCTTGAGCGGCCCTTCGATCGTTTTCCAGCGGGTGGAGGGTTTCCTGCGGATAAGGTGCGAAACGTGGCCGTAAAAGCCTTTGCGCCCCTGCTCTTCTTCTACGCAGCCTTCCGGAATTCCCTTATGGGCTTGGCGAGTATGTTTCCCTTGCGAGGTGAAAAACATCGGAACCTCTCTTTCGCCGCGAGCATAGCATCGAAACCCACACTGCGCGAAGCGTCAGGCACGACGTTTTTTCGCGGCAAGCGTGGGCCATTTTTGCTAGTTTGGTGGGCCAATGAATCCCAAATCTCCCGAGCTCCATGGCTTCACGCTGCTGCGGAACGGTCTTAAGTACGACTATCCCTTTCGGGAAAGCCTGGCCGGCCTGCGCGCGCTTTGCGAATCCGTGGTGGTGGCGGTAGGAAAGAGCGAAGACGGTACGGAAGACGCCCTCTCCGCCTTCGACATCCAGCCGGTGCCTACCGTATGGGACGAAACCAAACGCCAAGGCGGGATTATCCTCTCCGAGCAAACCAATATCGCGCTCACGGAACTACGTAAGCGGCGGGTGGGTAGCGCAGCGTGGGGCTTCTATCTCCAGGCCGACGAGGCTATTTCCGAGCGCGACTTTGAGCGCATCCGGAGCGACGTGGCTCAAGCCGAGCGCGAAGGGTGCGACTGCATCTCCTTTCGGTACCTGCACTTTTGGCAAAGCTACGAGCAGATCTGCATCGGCAAGCGCTGGTATCCGCAGGAAATCCGCGCCGTGCGCCTCGATTCGGCGGCCGAAAGCTACGGCGATGCCCAGAGCTTTCGCGGCTGGAAGAAGCGCTGGGAGAGCGAAGCCACGATTTATCATTACGGCCACGTGCGTGAGGCAAGTGCGTATGACCAAAAGAAAAAAGATTTTCACCGCTGGTGGCACGACGATAAATCCCTCGCCGGCGTGATCGCGCGCGGGGAGAGGCAAGATCAGCAAGAGCCTACGCTCCGTTATCTCGGGCCCCACCCTTCCTTCATGAAGGAGCGCATCGAGGCCCACGGCGGACTTTCCCGCTCGAGCCGCAGCCAGGTGAAAGTATTAGGTGAGCCGAAGAATTACGCGCCGGAATTTTTGGGCCGGGTGAAGGCAAAGCTTGAATGGGTGCGCGCGGAGAACGCGATCTTAAAAGAGAAGGCCGAAGATATTGTATTGCTGCGGCCGGTATCCACTCTCACCTACGCTTTGAGCTTGGGGAGATTGCGCTCGGCCGTGCCCGAGAGCATGGGGTCGCCCCAAGCGCGGCCCTGGACCCCCGAGTTCCAGGCTTTGCTGCGCTTTTCGGAGCGTGGCGTGCGGGTGGAGTAAGCGTTTGAGCTAGGCAAATGAGCTGTGCAAATGAGTTATACAAATGAGTTATGCAAAATCCCGACCGTTCCCGGGAACGGTGGATCTAGCAAAAAATACAGACCTACAGATAATAATGCAGCATCAGGTAGGCATAGTCGTTAAATTCACGGCTATCCTTTAAGATCTTCTTCTTCGTAAACGCGAGCTCAAATTCAAAGTGCGGGCGCGGATACCAGATCACGCCTGGGCCCACCTGCACGATGAGGGAGCTTGGATCCGTCACCACCGATTTGGAAACATCTTCTAGCGCGAAGAGATGCAGGCCCTTTACGAGCTCATAGCCTAAGCGCGCGTTGTGAAAGATCCCGGTCTCGAAGGGCGGACGCTTCGAAGTGAGCGCTTGCCGGTGCTGCCAGGCGGTTTCGATCAAGAGATACCAATGCTCGCTGAATCCCAGGATCCCGTGGAGCGAGGCGAGCCTGCGTTTTTGCGCTTCGCTCTCGCCTACCCATAAGCTCGCGCCCACGCGGTAGGAATCGGAGAAGAATTTTTCCGCCTGCAGAGAGCCCGCGGTTTCCTTCTGCCGCAGCGCCGATTCCTCGCGCGAGCGGCTTAGGCCGGCAGCAATATGCCATTGCTCGCCGTTGTAGTGGCCTTCCACCATATTGCGCTCACTCGCGAAGCCGAAGCCCAAAGATTGCCGCGTGGAAAGGATATGGTGTGGATCGTTGATGCCAAAGGCGGGCAGGAAGCGTCCCGCCTTCACTTGGATCGTATCGGTGAGATTGCCGAGCAAATAGACGCGCGTGAATGCGCCATGGATATGGTTCAAGCGATCGGGCTCGCCGTAAGCGGCCACCGCCGTGAGCGGGCCTGCCGTAACCGCCGCTTCGAGCGAGGCCTGCATCAGGATATAGCGGCCGGCGCGAAGCGCGGCGCTTTCCTGGTGCACTTGAATGGCCCGCACATCGCCGCCGACATTGAGGAAACCCGGCACCTTCTCTGGCTTCACCAGGCCATGGAGAAAGAGCGATTCGTCCTCGTAGCTCCAGGTGCTGAGCACCTCGCCCGCCATCCCGCGCCCATACTCCGTGAGCAATCCGCCGCCGTTCGGGTTCACGTGGCAGGAATTGCAGTTCACGTAGTGGTGGCGAACCATCTCGGGGAAGGCTTCGGCTTTTGGCGCGGCGAACAGCGCGAGAGCGGCAACTGCGACGAGAGAAAATTTAGCCATGGTGGTCCTCTATTTTTTCAGCGGCAGCTCCACATCGAGATCCACCGTATCGGCGATCGTGATCCCTAGATACTTTGGCACATCGATGGCGAAATCGCTAAGCGTGATCGGAAACTTGGCTTTCACTACCCCATCTTTCGCCTCGAAGGTTCCGTTCACCTCTTTCTCCCGGCCATGGAGCGAAAGCGTGCCGCGAAACTTTTTCTCGCTCGTGGAAAGAGAATTCGCAAAATCCGCTTCCACGGGGGCGTCGAGCAAAGTGAGCTTGGCTTGCGGGTGCTCTTTTACCTGGAGGTATTTTTCCTTCATGTGCTCGTTGCGAAGGGCGATGCCGGTATCTAGCTTTTCGAGCTGGAAGCTCACCTTCCCTTTGAGCTGGGTTCCCTCTAGCCGAAGGTCCCCTTCGGGGCCGGTGGCGGTTCCGTGCACCTTGAGAGCGCTCGGTTTGCCGATGGCGAGGAATTTCACCTGGCCCGTACCGGGTGGGTTTTTGAGCGGGATCGCCGCTTGCGCCAGGGCGGGGGCCAGGAGCGCGAGGATGACGTGGAGCTTTCTTACTTTCGTTTTCATGGGTTTCTCCGGAGGGGCTGAGGGGGTGAATTTTATATCTCTTGGGCGCCGGTGCGAATCCACTCGAGCACGAGGTCCTTCTCTTCCGCCGAGAGCTGGGGCGCGTGGGGCGGGGGCATTTGTTCGAAAGCAAACTCGCTGCGGATGCGGGCGTCCATCTCGCGGATCCAGGGCCGCGTATTTTCAAAGTTGGCGAATCGGGTGGCGTGGCAGGTGGCGCATTTCCGATCGAACACCTTAGCTTTCACGAGCGCGAAAGGGAGCGAGGAAACGGGAGAATCGGGAAGCGAAGGCGGTTCGGGATCGGCGGGCGGCAAGGCCGGCGCGGGCGCCACCGCTCCGCCGGCCTCGAGCGGAGCTCCCTGCGCGATCCAGGCCAGAATCAGGGCCTTCTCTCCGGCCGTGAGTGGAGGGGCGCCGGGCTTGGGCATCATGATCGCGGGGTCCGTGGATTGGATACGCGTGGAAATTCCTTCGATCCGCGAAACGGTAGGCAGGTATTGCCCCACCCACGTGGCGTGGTCGTGGCAAAAGGCGCATCTATTTTCGAAGATCGCTTTCACGGAGGCAAATCCCAGGGGCCCCGTCACCTTCTCCGGCGCCTCTTCGGGGATCTTTCTCTCGTTATAGCTGCAGGCGGCGAAGAGCAGAGCCATGGCGCCCAGCGAGACTAATTTTTTGATCGTTCTCCAGGTGCACATGGCTCCTCCTTTCTGGCTGTGAAACCGCTCTTGGTGTTCGAATCCGGTTTTACTTATTTACGAAAATCAACTGCCAGGAAGGGTAATGGCCGAAGACGTCGCCGGGCTTTTGGTCGCGCTGGAAGTAGTAGAGAGGGAGACCCTTGAGCGTGAGCTGGGGCTTGCCATTATTGCCCATGATTTTTCCGAAGGGGCCTACCACCACTTCGTCCGCGCTGATGTTTAAGGGGGGCCAAACGGTGAGGCAGCCGCCTCCGCAGTTCGATTTGCCTTCGGTATCGTTGTCGAAGGTATAGAGGGAAATCCCCTGGGCGTCGGCCAGTACTACTTTGGCCTGCCCCTCAAAACGCACTTCTTGCAGGGCCACGGCTCTTACTTTATTCACCACTTCCGCTTCGGTAACGGTGAGGGCCATCGCCGCCTGCGTGGCCCAGGCTAGGGAAACTAAGGTAAACACTAATAATTTGGTCATGGAATCTCCTATTGGTTTTTCGCGGGCTGCCCGCGTTGTCGGGTTCGCCTCGTTGACGTCAAGCTACTCCCAAACCCCTTGTCTTTTTACTCACGGTATCTTAGAAGAATGATGGGATTTGAAGGGATATTACACAGGAGCTCCATTGGCCCTCTCGCTTCATAAAGATCTGCTCGCCGGACGCTACGGCGCCGTGGCCGAGAAACTACTCGACCGCCCGGGCGCCAAGAAAAGCCTACCGGAAGGCGATATAGCGAGCCTCATCGGGGCTTTGAGCTTCCTCGGTCGCATGGACGAAGCGGAGGCACTATTAGCCCGCCTGGAGAGCAAGCGCCCCTCCTCGGCCGCCTTGGTGGTGGCTCATTTCTTCCTCGGCATCGGCTGGACCCGCAAATCCGAATACGCCCGGGCCCGCGCTTTTTTTCGGCGGAACGATCGGGAGGCCGGCCCGAGCGCCCTCGAGCGCTTCTTCGTGGAACAGGGAAAAGTTTTCTACACTTACTATACCGGTCGCGTGCGCGCCGCTTCGATCCACGCTTCGCGGGCCCGACGCCACGCCCTCCGTTCGGGCGATCTCTTCACCCGCTCCCTCGCCACCGACGCCTACGGCCATTGCCGCGTGGTGGCCGGCGAGATCCACCACGGGATGCGCTTATTGCAGGAAGCCCGCGGGCTCGCAGAGCGTTTGGGCAATAAGAGCCTCGCCAACTCGATCGCCGTTTCGCTCGAACTATACGCCGCCGAATTTGGCATCTCCGGCAAAGAGGCCGTGGCCAAGCTCGAGAGTCGCTGGGAATCCGTGGGCACGGAAGACAATTACTCCCTCGCCAACGTGGGCCTCGAACTTGCGCGCCAGTACACGCGCCAAGGACTTTTCGGCGAGGCGGGGCGCATTCTGGAAGCCGTGGCGCCGAAGATCTACGCGCACCAGAACCGCCGCCAGGAGATCAACCTGAACCTGCGCCTCGCGGAACTCGCCTATCGTCGCGGGGAAAATTTTTCGGCCCGCCACAATTTGCGTTTCGTGCAGCGCTTGCTCCACGGCGAAGCCGATTCAAATTTCGAGCTCGCCACCCTGGGCATCGAGCGCAAGCTGGCGCTCGCGGAGGGCCGGATAGACCAAGTGACCGAGCTCGACCAGCGCTGGAAAAAGCTGGCCAAAGAAATGGCCAATACCCGCGACGACCACCTCAGCATTCGGCTCGGCGTTCGCCGTTCGGATCGCGAGAACCAGGAAGATCGCGTGCACCAGGTGCTGCAAGCCTCGCGCGCCGCCAATTCCCTTCCGGCCAAACTGCGTCCCCTGCTCGATAACAGATTTCTCTGCGCCGCCGCCGAGGTTCTCCGCCTTACGCCCGGGCGGCCGGCGCTCGTCGGGTTGCCACATTCGCTCGGCTTACTCGTGCAAACGAACCGGGAGATCACGTGGATTCCCTCGCCCCTCTCTTCTCTCCAGGCCAAGATCCTCACCCT
>JACCDG011238134.1_pt1 | contig 11381 bp, 9 predicted proteins | sample 7442471 | NCBI WGS metagenome assembly JACCDG01 (sample SAMN15323444, study PRJNA562643) | freshwater metagenome | isolation source: river surface water | place: USA:Blue River Watershed | collected 2017-08-17
CTCTTGGCGGATGTCGTTTATCGGTCCACACTGTTGGAATCACTTCGCTCTCTATCCAGTGGTTTAGTTGTGCAAAAGGAACTGTTAGCGGATTTGTTTCCGGAATAAAATCCCATGCACTATATAATATGGGGTTATATTCTGGCAAAGATCATGATAGTGATCTACAATTCTATCTGTATTATGAACTGCATGATCTTCCACATAAATCATTTGACGTTAAACATCGCACCGAGTATCCGACATATCAAACGATGGTAAATACTGACGGATCACTGTTCGTTGTACGTAACACATGGTGTCAGTTTATGGTATCATACACAGATGATACCGCGTGGTTAATCAGTATAACGACACGTATTCCATCTTCACAAATAGAGAACACAAAGGAATTAGTACGTATTGCAGTACAGGATGCTATCCAACGTGGAATGAAAAAACTCATCGTAGAAGATAGCATAACAGTATGTAGAGAAGATCGTTACCGATATGGTTGTTATGCTCTTTCAGAATATTATTTTATGATATGTGGGAAATCATGGTATGAAACGATTTATCCATTTACGTTAGTAGGGTTAACACAGTACCTGTCTCATAACAAAGAGTTGATTCAAGAAGTAACGTGGTTTGATATCATATGTAAAGACTTTAAATTTCGCAAAGAGACGCATCAGAAGATGTTGAGGGAATTACCGATTGATGTTTCAAATATAGATATTAATGCACCTGGGTCCGTAATGACCGTACTTCAAAATATCTCAATAATAGAACATTATGATTATTTCAGGGAATATCTTCCGCTTTTAATGATGAGTGCAGGGATAACATGTATGAAACGTAACACATGGGAATTAATACTCATATAATACCAAACGGATGACCCAAAAACCCTCCTTCCAAGACAAACCCCATAATCTTTCCACCCTCTCTCCTATATCTAACACTTCCCGCCCTTGCAGAGTACATAGGTGTTGAGCATCAACCAGAGCGCAGACAGAAATAGATAGAGAAGAACCACCTTCAACGGAATCTTCACCTGTAGATCAAGGTCAATAGCTTCTCCCTTCACCCCCAGGCCAAAGGAGAAACCATCAAACAGCGTTTCGTTCTCTTCTTCCTCCTCTTCCTCTTCCTCTTCCTCTTCGTCCGAACTATCGTTCTCAGGGAGTGGAGGGGCATCGCGCAGTCCATCCAGATCCGACGTATCCCAGTAATCCCGAATCGTCTTCCCGTTGGCCAGAGTACAGAGTCCCATAAGATCATTAATCGCTGGATGATCGTTACCTCCATAACGGAGATACTTCAGACAGCGTCCCAGAATCTCCGCACAGGTCCCCTCATAATCAACATCCTGGAAACCCGACTCATGAAAATAATATACAATACCGGCCGGCCAGTTGGTGACATCCCCCAGCTGTCCAGCTTCATCCAGAATGGCCGCATCCTTCACATGTTGGATGAAGGTCGGCGAAGTGAACCACTGTTTCAGTTCGCTCAGAATGTACTTCCGCTTCTCCCAGAGGAACATACCAGGTTCCGGCTTGATGAAGTAATCCGGTAGAATTCCCTTGTTCTTATGCTCCTCAACCGACGGAATATGAATCGGCGGGGGACGAACAATATCCTCTTCACAGAGTGTCAGCTGTCGGTGGGGGCGTACCGGTGCCCCAGGACAGACCGGCGACTGCGCACGACTCTTGGTCGGCGTGGAAGGACTCTTCGGACTCATCGGACTCTTGGGAATCGGTTCGATAAACTCAGGTCGGTTAATCTGCTGCTGCATTTCGTCGTTCTGCATTGTGTACGTCGTATAACACTGTTCGCCTGTATGTCAGATCAGCAGAACCATACCGATCAACTTTTTTTGCCGTCATAAAAATGACGTCACCTGCGGTCGACCACCATCCCAAGTACATGACAAATATCTCTATATCACGACGAACCAAATCTCTGTGACACAATGGATCAACCAATCACATATAGTAATACGCGCAGCCCTGGATACTTTATTGAATGTGGGTCAGTATATGATCCACAGACAAAGTGTGTAATTCTTGTATATAGAAAAGAACATACAAATGACAAATGGACTCCCGCCGACATACATATGACCGCAGTTTCTAATGGATCTGCCCGTATTTATTTATGTCCGACCTGGACAACATATTCCAGTTACAGCGGAAACGATATTATCACGATGGATGACAACAATAACTTTGCAAGATGGCCATTTATTAATAATCCAGAATGGGATTGGCCCCTTGAAAGAAGTCTCTTCACTCGTTGGCCAACGTACGGGTTTCCGATGCATATGATCCCGTGTTACTCCAATACCGACATTTATCTCCTGGAAGAACAAATCTGCAAACAGCGAAATACTCCTCAGCTTATCAGTGAAGAACAGATTCAACAGGAAATCCTGGCCGCGCAAGCGGAGGCCGCAGAAGAGGCAATGCGTCCGTCCCTAATTCCGGCCGAAGAAACCAAGCTCAAAAAGAAGAAGAAATCCATTCATATCAATATCAACAATATTGCTACGAATGGAGCCGAACGAACTGCTGCTGCCCCTCTTCCCACACCACAACCAATGCCGTCCGCCCCCCCGCTTGCGCCTCCGCCAACTCTTCCTCCCCTGATCATCCAGACCATGATCCAAAACGCCATCGCGACCAACGCGATCTGTCCATTGACCGACATGCCCATCCAAAGTCAGCAATCGCATATGATCGCCGTCACCAGCTGCGGACACGTGTTCTACAAACCGGCGATCAAAAAGTGGCTATTTCGCGATCCGACCTGCCCGTGCTGTCAGACCTATTGTCAGGTGCAGGAATGAGGAGCGGATGGGCTTGATGAGTTGGATTGTGTGCGAAGGGGTTTTTGGTTTCAGGCTACCGTGTGTGGTCAAACCAAGATATTAAAGATGTGATCTGGTAGTAGGAGTAATGGATGGTGTGATCACTATATCTGTTCAAGAATTAGAAGAACTGAAGCGTAAGGCAACGATAGCAGATAAATGTAATACACAAAAAAAGAAAGAGCTTGATAGACTACACAATCGCGACAAAGAACATCCAGAAAGAGTAAATGAACGTATGCGTAAGTATTTGGACAAAAATCGTGATGCATATAATGCCCGCCGCCGAGAACTCCGTCGGTTAAAGAAGGAGGCCGCTGCAGCCGCAGAACCCTCCGGTGATCTGAATAACGCAGGTGCGTAAAACCGCCAATTTAAAACCCCCGACAGTAAGTATAAATATCAATGACCGCGACACCCGCAGAAATCCTTGATATGTATAAACACCTGGAATTTGTTATATGTAGTGGCAGATTTGAACCCCGTATGAAATCTAATAGTACAACCGATTTTGACAAGAACTTCATTCACGATTCCGTCAAATGGTCCGACAATACACAACGGAAGTGTCTAATTGGGCGTAACGGGTATGCACTTCTTACTGGCAAGATCAGTAATGTTACTGCAATTGATATAGATGATGAACATTTACCTCATTGTCAAAAACTTCGGGATCTGATGACGGACTGTAACATGATTGCCAAAACACGTAAGGGGGTACATTACTTATTCAAATATGACCCGCGGATTCGTACCGTTGCTGTGAAGGAGTTAAGTTTGGATACCCGTAATGATGGAGGCCTCTTGTACGTTTCACCCAGTAATTATATCACACCAGGAGGTGAACATGTGGAATATTCGTGGGATGTTACCCCCAATGAAATTGGTGATTCAGAATTAAAGACAATTCCAGAATCTGTTATCACATATCTACAGAAACTATCTCCAAAATATATAAATGTCCCTGAGAAGAAAGATACTCCTCAAGTAACAATCGCGGACACACCAACATCTGTAACACCTACACCAGAGACGGAGGATATTTTGTACCGTTTAGCCGATGAAATTACGAACAATGACACTTATGATGACTGGTTACGAAATGGTATCATTTGTTTCAATGAAAGGCTGCCGTTAGAAGTGTGGGAATCTATGAGTAAAAAAAGTCATAACTATGACCCAGGAGCCTGTGCAAAAAAATGGGCGACATTCTCCTCATCCCATAATCGTAAGGTTACCCAGGCAACGTGGTGGAAATGGTTAAAACTCAATAAACCAGATCGTTATAAGGAAATTATGGAATACCGCAGCGATATTATTACACTGTTAGAACTGATTAATCACAATGATATAGCCAAATACTTCTACAATCTTTATCCAACGAACTATGTTTACAATAAAGCATTGGGGTGGTTTTCGTTAGGAGAAAATAATATATGGATAAAATCGGATAAAGGGGGTGTACCAAGTTGTCTGAAACGTCATTTATCGGATACCATGCAAGATCTTACCCGTGATGCGAAGATAATACAAACAACTAAACATAAACGGATGATGGAAAAGGGTACCGGTGGACAAGAGGATCGCACTGAACTGTTAGATCATCAGAATAAAATGAAAAATATTATAGCTGCGTATAAATTATTCGGTTCCAGTGATTTTTGTAATGGGGTAATATCCTTCCTTAACTCATATTATGAAGACGATCAGTTAACGGAAAAAATAGATATGTCCAGGACAGTGTTCGCTTTTACGGACGGTTTGTACGATATAGAAGCCGAAACATTTCGGCCAATAAAACCTACTGATTGGGTAAGTACTACCACTGGATATCCATATCCGCGCGTATCTGTACCATCCGTACGATCAGAACTTACATCCTTAATGTGGAATATTTTTGAAGATACAGAAGTTACAGAATATATGTGGAATGTCCTCAGTAGTGCTATATTGGGGACAAACCGTTGGGAGGAATTATATACATTTACCGGAAGTGGGGGGAATGGGAAAGGGGTTATCAATGAAATATTGAAAACTGCATTTGGAAAATATTATTATAGTCTTGATGTGACACTATTTACAAAACCAAGAGAACGTGCCGATCAACCGATTCCTGCCCTGGTTGAGGCAAGACCTTGTCGGTTATTAATGACTTCGGAACCTGAAGCAGATGGGACATTACAGGCCGGTCTGTTAAAAAAAATAACCGGCGGTGATCTGGTAGAAGCACGTACATTACATTCACCGCATATCATTTCGTATGTTCCACAATTCACGTTGATTCTACAAACCAATGCTATCCCACGGCTTAACAAAATAGATGGAGGGATTCAGCGCCGTCTTCGGGTTATTCGGTTCCCGTTTCAATTTGTAGCGTCCCCTACATTACCGCAGCACAGACACGGGGATCCCGATGTCAAGGACCGTAAGTGTAAATCCCCTGAGTGGCGCAATGAATTCATCCTTATGTTGATTGAGAGACTACAAGTCATTCGGAAATGGAAGTCGCTTGTTCCTCCCCTCAAGGTGAAAGAGGTAACCAACGGATATTTAGATGAACAGAATCCAATTAAAGATTGGTTAGACGAACACTATGTTATTACACATTGGGATGAAGATAGGGTTAGTGCTACCGAAATGCGGAATGATTTCCTCACATACAAGCCTGATTGCAATTTATCAACGGTTAAGTTCAAAGAATTAATGGGTTTCAATGGTGTGGAAGCAAGAAGAATAACTAAAGGTATTTTCTTTTGTGGAATTAAGAAAAAATAAATAAATAAAAGGGTATGTAGGGTTATGTAGGGTCTACCGTAAAGTTGTCTACGTGAGAAGGAAAAATACGCCAAGGCTAAACTCTGCGGTAGACCCTACATAACCCTACATAGTGATACATTATAACATAAAGAATTAAATATTTTACAAAAAACCTTTTCCCCTATTTGTCTCATTGTTGTATGTTACTATTTTGAAGAGGGGATGTATTCATTTGTATTCATCATTGCCTCCAAAAACTGTTTGATCGCCGAAAAAACTTCCCATGAAAGTTTCCAGACCACCTTCAATGAATACAGATAGGCGCAGTTCGGTGCAGTAAATGAGAACCGAAAAGTTTTTTGAGCCGGCCAAAACACTCTTGGAGAAGTTGTCAGACAATATTGTTACTGCACCGAACTGCACCGAACTGCACCCACCCCTTCCTCACACCGTCTTCTTAATCATATACAACGGCAGAATCCCTCCGCCTACACAGTCATCGCAACTCCACCGAACACTCTCCGGTTCATAGTGTTGGAGAATCCGATTTTCGGCACAATCGGTGCAACTCACAATCCGTGGAATCCGAATCCTAAGTTCTGATACCGGTGTATGGACTACCGGCTCCGGATCATTGTCACAGTATACCCGTCGGTCATCATTCTTTTTGTAGTTTCCATCCTGACGGAATCGCAGGAAACAATTCCCGAATGCCATGGTTACAAAGTGGAACAGATTCGTTCGGATCATCTTACTTCGTCGTGGGGGAGTTACGTTCATACCCAAATAGATATACCCTGTCATTTTTACACGCCGTACAAAAATAGCTGCACATAGTATAAAATGGCAGGACTTGGAACATCTGGAGCAAAGCCCATGGAAGGAGGACGTCGTCACCGTAAGACCCACCGCAAGGTTCGCAAGAGTCATCGCAAGAGTCGCAAGCAGCAGCGTAAGCAGCAGCGCAAGGATTAAAGGGGGGAGGTTCCATCCCCCTAGGCCCCCTTGTTGTGTGCGAAAGCACCGGCGACCGTAGGGAGCCGGTTGAGCTGACAAAACGGTTCTAAATATTCTTATAACTGTCCGAACCCACGAACAACTATAAGAATAAAACCAAAAACCAATCCACTTCTTTTACCTGTCCACTTCGTTTACCGATCATAGATATGTCCAATCGCGTTATATGTCCGGGAGTTGACGACTTCATACAGTTCAAACGTCGCCGACCAGTCCACTCCGCACATATCTACAATCTGTCCGAAGGGGTCGACCAACCGTAACCGCAGTTGTGCGATATTGACCGGTGTCAGAAACGTATATTCCTTACGTAACAGATTGGAACCATCATCAAACTGTACCGCATAGTAACCATCCCGCAGAATGAGTTTCGCCAGCGCAGGCACCGACGCATTCCGATCCACACGGTGTGTAATATTCTCAATCATGTCAGGGCATTCCACCTGGAGGAGATAATAGGGCGACGGACCAGTCTGGGCCACACAGTCACTCACGACCTGGAGAGTTTCCCCCGTGTATGTGGCTGTAATGGTTCCCTTCTTGAATCCCAAGTAGTATCCCAGACCCCAATGAGACCGCCGTGCTGCAATCATCGGATTCGCCGACACCAGATTGATCTCCGTGAAGTAACTGGGTGCAGTCAATGGATCCGTGGCACGAACATCCGGATTGGCGATGGTGACGCGACCGGTGTTCGGATTGTACGTACATGTAAAAAACTCACTGAAACTATCCAGAATCGTGCGGAGAGCCGTCTGAATCTGTGCACAGAGTTCCGTCGGCGTATAGTTGCCCGCGGGAATGGTCAGGGGATAGGTCGTAGCATTGTAGGTCACCGTGAAGTTGAGATTTCCGTGTTCTTCCGAAAAGGTGTATTCCACCAGGGGGAGTTCAACACTGGACAGGGCGATACGCATGATGTTGCGATATGTACTGGGCATTTTGATCATGTAATCGGCTGTTCCCTTATAGAGATTGTCAGCGAAGCGGCTGTCGACCGACACCGCCGATATGCGATAACGCGAACTGTTGAGCAACTCCTGATCCATTACTATGGATACAGATTTTCGGGATATCTCTTACCCGCGATCTGCCAGATCGGTCAGTTTGCGCAGGGCGGAGATCAGTGTTGGGGCAAAGTAGGATTCCATCGCCGTAATGAGGGTACGGACTTCCTGGAGACGAACAATGCGATCCCCGCCATAGGTTGGTGTCAGTTGGGATTCGGTCCACGGGGCAGTGGGAGATTCTTTGGTGATATTCACCTGATTGTGGAGATCCAGGAGCCACTGACGATAGAAATTGCGCATTTCTGGCATAGTTTTGATGGGTGTAAGAGGATGAGAATCGGTCCAGGCCACAAAGTGTGCACGGCAGTCCGGGCAGGGTAACGTGGTTCGCATGTTGCGAAGAAGGATTTGCCAGAAACGATTCAAATCAAGATGATTCGTGAATTCGGCCAGGGTATGGAGGATGGTCCAGAGTGTTGGTCCCCAGAGGGCAGTGTCATACGATACCTCAATGGGAATGGATCGCGGGACTTCTACTGGTGCCCTACGATTCTTGCCACAGTTGCACATTGTATCTCTGTTCTATGGATCTGTTAATTTTTTCAGAAAAAACATCAACGACAACGACAAAACATTTTACGAAGCCAGAAGGTCCCCAAGGTCCACGATCCTCAGACCTCAAGGACTTTCCAAACTCACATTTTTTGGGTTGTGACGTACGAACCGATTTTGGTGATTTGATTGTTGGTTGGTGATATGATTGTTAGGCGACCCATAAAACTTGACAACCACTACGATAGGATGATCATGTTCGTAAATCTTACAAAATGGTTTGCTCTATCTGTGGGACAAGTGGTCACAACAAGGCCACCTGCTCTAAAAACGACGTAAAAGCAGAGAAGAAAACGAATGAGATCATTCATGTGACCGCTAAGGAACCGTGTGTAGAAATACTTACAGTTGAACCAGTAATGTATCAATCGCCCCCGCCGATTGCTGCTACACAGATTCTTCTTCCTGAGGATGTGTGTAAGAAGATGTCGGTGATTGAAAACATGTGTATATCGGTTGGTCATACGCTTGGAAAGGGTTATGTAGAGGGTGTCTATCAACAGGCAATTGGTGTTGAACTACAAGAACAGAATATCAAGTATATAATGGAGGAACCAATGCCCATTGTGTATAAGGGTGTTATTCTGGGATTGCATACACAGCGTCTGGATATTAATATTCACACATATCTACCGATTATCATTGAGTTAAAAGCCAAATCTGGAATGATAACCCCTGCAGAGTTATGGCAATTGTATAGATATATGAAATATAAGGAATATTCGTATGGTATTCTTGTTAACTATAATCAGACTCAGAATAGTGATATTCAGACAATGTTCATCGTGAAGCATGAGGGTGGAGTGTATGTATACAATAATAAAACGAAAACTGGGGAGAAAATGATTGATTATACATACAATTAGAGATTATTCAGTGTATGTATGACGTGTTTGTGTCGTGCGATAGCACCGGCGACCGCAGGGAGCCGGTTTATACATCTTTTAAGAAAATCAAAGAGACAAAGTCTCCAAGGTCCACGATCCTCAGAGCTCAAGGACTTTCTAAACTCACATTTTTTGCCAAGAGACCTACGAACCGAATCTGGTGAATTGATTGTTGGTGGGTGATATGTTTGTGTCGTGCGATAGCACCGGCGACCGCAGGGAGCCGGTTTATACATCTTTCAAGAAAATCAAAGAGACAAAGTCTCCAAGGTCCACGATCCCCAGAGCTCAAGGACTTTCTAAATTCCATTTTTTGCCAAGAGACATGTGAATCAAAAAGTACATAAAACTTTCACGTTGGTACTTAAAAGAGAACAGAAAAGTTGACAGACTCCATTTGTCTCAATTCTATTTCTTACAATCATGACAACTCTCTGTTTGAAACTCTCTGATTTGGAAGAAGAGTATCAAGGGAAAGCGTATGAAGAACAGGTGATGATCGCAAATATCGGAGCTGTTTGTTATAGGGGGTTAGGAGAGTTGATGCGTGAACAACTTCAGAAAGAACTCACATTTAGTGATAAAGTGAAACAGGAAGTTCTTCGGGCAACCTTAGAAAAAGAAGTAATGCGCCCACTTCAGGATAAAAACAAAGATCTCCTTGAGTCACGTATGAAATGTGAACTATTAGAAAAACAGATAGATCTTCTAAAGAAGCAGATATCAATATCTCAAGAAGATATTGATAAGGAGATTCATCGTCGTGTTCAGTATGAATATGCTATACAGCTATCAGAATTGAATAAGGAGGTAGCGTTATTAAAAGTAGCCGATCAGTATCATCGTAAGAGAGAGGGTTATATTAATGATTTGGAAGAGACGAAGGCAACATTGTATGCACGTATTCAGCATTTGGAGGACAAACTGCAAACAGAAACAATTAAAAATATTAAAGAGAATACGAAGTCAAGTCACGAAATCGGGAAGCAGGGTGAAGCTATGGTGTTAGAGATGTTAGAAACAACAGTAAAGAAAGAATTTCCATATGTTGAAGTAACAGATATGTCACATGTTCCTCATTCTGCTGATTTCCATTTATCGTTGATGCGTTCTGATGGTAAACGGGTAAAGATATTAATAGATTCTAAGAAGTATAAGAGATCTGTTCAGAATGGTGATATTGAGAAGTTGAAATATGATATAGATAAGGATGAAGATGCGACTGCTGGTTTGATGATATCATTAGATTCTGGTATATGTAAGAAAGATCAATTTCAGATAGAAAAAACTCCTCATTCCAAATCAATCATGTATGTTACATTTGAAGATATGGACGATGACTTACGCAGGGAAATGCTTTGTTTAGCAATACGTATAATTACAACGATTGGTGCAGATTACACAAATATGGAAAAGAATATGATGATGGATAAGATTAGTTCATTTACAAAAAATATGATGAAAACTGCAAAGAATATGCATTCGTGTGCACTACAGTGCAAATCATTAAATGATCTGATCCGCGATATTCGTGATGAACTTATGAGCGATATTAAACAATTTCGTGCAGAAACGAATAGTATAGATGATGACACGGATGGTGGTGATGGTATAGAGCATATAAGTACGGAACCCCATGGTGTTGGGAGATGTAAAGGCACGAAACCGGATGGGTCCCAGTGTCGGTTCCGTCATATTGAAAATGGCCTATATTGTAAGAAGCATACAGGTAAGATAGAAGCTGATACTGTATAATAATTCATTAATAATTATTTTTTTGATAATTATTAATGATTTTTAGTGTACCAAGGGGGGTCGGGCGCGCCCTGCAGGGGAAATAAGCCGGTCGGACAAGGGGGGGTAGCATAGTTGGTGAGGTTATGATGTATTTTTGATGATTTTTACAGCGGTTTCCCATACTAATTAGGTCATGGCACTTTGACCGCTCATGAAGGGCTTACCATTTTGAGCGCTAAAAGCTCTACGTCACAAGTCCCATATGAAACTGGGCCGGAGTCAGAGGCTGGGAGAGTGCAGAGCCCTCAAAAAAAATATTTGGTAATTATATTTTAAAAATTTTAGTTTTCCGAAATTATTTTCTCCGGTCTAATTAAAAACCCCGATGATGCTACGCATCACCTGAAGGGTAACCTTTGGTTATCGGGGTTTTTAATTAGACCGGAGAAAATAATTTCGGAAAACTAAAATTTTTAAAATATAATTACCAAATATTTTTTTTGA
>JACCDG011872527.1_pt1 | contig 11380 bp, 10 predicted proteins | sample 7442471 | NCBI WGS metagenome assembly JACCDG01 (sample SAMN15323444, study PRJNA562643) | freshwater metagenome | isolation source: river surface water | place: USA:Blue River Watershed | collected 2017-08-17
CATTGGATTGCGGCACCACCACCACGCCGGGGTCGGTTGTGGGGTGGCCATGTTCGTCGATCAAGTAGCCCGGCGGCACTTGCTCGCCCTTGTTGTGTGCCACGCGCATCTTGCCTTGCGCCACGCGGCTGGTGGCAAAGTCGAGCACAAAGGGCGCACGGTTGCCCATGGGCACGCCGATGCAGCAGGGGTTGGTGCCAAAGCGGCCATCACCGCCACCAAAAGGCGCGACCACGGGGCGCGAGAGCACGTTCACAAAATGCACCGACACCAGGCCTTGCGCCACCGCCATTTCGGCAAAGTGCCCGATGCGGCCCAGGTGGTGCGAGCGGCTCAGCGCCACCGTGCACACGCCGTGCTGCTTGGCGCGTTCGATGCCCAACTGCATGGCCTGCACGCCAGTGATCTGGCCATAACCGCGTTGGCCGTCGAGGTTCAAGAGTGGGCCGGTGTCGAGCAGCACCTTCACACCCGTGTTGGGGCTCAAGCCGCCTTCAAGCACCGCGTCCACATAGCGCGGCACCATGCCCACGCCGTGCGAATCGTGTCCGCTCAGGTTGGCCATGACCAGGTTGTCGGCCACCAGCGCGGCCTCAGTAGGCTTGCTGCCTGCTTGCTCAATGATGCGGGCGACTTTGGTGCGCAGGTCCTTGGCAGAAATGGTGTGGCTCATGTTCTTGCTTCATTGGTTGGGGACAGAGCTAAAGATCTGTCCCCAAAAACATCAGATCGGGACAGAGCTGAAGATCTGTCCCGCAAAGTCATTACATTACCGCGCCGACTTGCCACGGCACGAATTCGTTTTGCCCGTAGCCGTGGCGCTCGCTCTTGGTGGGCTCGCCCGAGGCAGCAGCGAGGATCATCTCGAAGATGCGTTGGCCCATCTCGGCGATGCTCACCCCGCCGTCCACGATCTCGCCACAGTTGAGGTCCATGTCTTCTTCCTGCCGTTTCCACAGGGCGGTGTTGGTCGAGAACTTCAGGCTGGGCGATGGGGCACAGCCATAGGCACTGCCGCGCCCGGTGGTGAAGCAGATCAGGTTGGCCCCTCCGGCCACCTGACCCGTGGCGCTCACGGGGTCATAACCCGGTGTGTCCATGTACACAAAGCCTTTTGCCGTGACCGGCTCGGCATATTCGTAGACCGCCTGCAAATTGCTGGTGCCACCCTTGGCCACCGCGCCCAGCGATTTTTCGAGGATGGTGGTCAGGCCGCCGGCCTTGTTGCCGGGCGAGGGGTTGTTGTTCATCTCGCCGCCGTTGATGGCGGTGTAGTTTTCCCACCACCGGATGCGTTCGATCAGTTTGTGCGCCACTTCAGGCTTCACAGCGCGGCGCGTGAGCAAATGCTCTGCCCCATAAATCTCGGGCGTTTCGCTCAGGATGGCGGTGCCGCCGTGCTGGACCAGCAGGTCCACCGCTGCGCCCAGTGCCGGGTTGGCGCTGATGCCCGAATACCCGTCCGAACCGCCACACTGCAGGCCCACGGTGATGTGTTCGGCGCTGCAGGGCTCGCGAGAGATGGCATTCGCGCGGGGCAGCATCTCTTCGATCAAGGCAATGCCTTTCTCGACCGTGAGGCGCGTGCCGCCCGTGTCCTGGATGTTGAAGACCTTGAGGGTGTCACCCTCGCGCAAGCTGCTGTGCGCGAGCCAGGTGTTGAGCTGGTTGGCCTCGCAGCCCAGACCCACCACCACCACGCCCCAGAAGTTGGCGTGTGTGGCGTAACCGGCCAGGGTGCGTTCGAGCAGCTGGATGCCCAGGCCTTCGGTGTCCATGCCGCAGCCGGTGCCGTGGGTCAAAGCGACCACGCCGTCTACATTCGGAAAGTTGGCAAGAGCCGCCGGATTGTTGCGTTTGGAGAAATGGTCGGCGATGGCGCGCGCGGCTGTGGCCGAACAGTTGACGCTGGAGAGCACGCCGATGTAGTTGCGTGTGGCCACGCGGCCGTCTGAGCGTTTGTAGCCCATGAAGGTGGCTTGCTGACGCGCTGGCTCGGGTTTGACATCCTGCCCAATGGCGTAGTCGCGCTCGAAGTTGCCTTTTTCTGGGCCCATGTTCAGGTTGTGCGTGTGCACATGCTCGCCAGGGACAATGGCTTGCGATGCAAAGCCGATGATCTGGTTGTAGCGGCGCACAGGCTCACCCGCAGCGATGGCGCGTGTGGCCACCTTGTGACCGGGTGGCACGAGGCCGCGCACAGCCACACCATCGACGGTGCTGCCGCTCATGAGTTGGGCACGGGCGATGACCACGTCATCGGCTGGGTGTAGACGAATGAAGGAGGAGTTCATGTTTTCAATCGGTTGGGGACAGAGCTGAAGATCTGTCCCTCAAGGTCAATAGAATTGTTTGGGTAGCCACAGCACCAGGCTAGGGATATAGGTGATGATCGCCAGACTTCCCAGCAGCGGGAACATCCAGGGCAAGATGGCCATGGTGGTGCGCTCAACACTGAGCTTGGCCACCCGGGCCAGTACGAACAGCACCATGCCCATGGGTGGGTGCAGCAGACCGATCATCAGGTTGAGCACCATGACCAAACCGAAATGCACCAGGTCAATGCCCAGTTGTTGGCAAATCGGCACCAGAATGGGTACGAGGATGGTTATGGCTGCAGTAGGCTCCAGGAAGCAGCCGACAAACAACATGAGTGCGTTGGCCAGCAGCAAAAATACCCAGGGTTCTTTGGTGAAGCCCAGTACCCACTGCGAGATGGCTGTGGTGACACCTGTGGCCGTGAGCATCCAGCCAAAAATACTCGCTGCGGCCACGATGAACAGCACTGTGGCGGTGGTCTCTACCGTATCCAGGCAGATTTTCACGAACATCTTGAAGTGGAGTGTGCGGTACCAGAAAAAGCCCAGCACGATGGCCCAGACGCAAGCGGCAATGGCACCTTCGGTGGGTGTGAATACACCGGTGGTCATGCCGCCGATCAGGATCACGGGGGTCATGATGGGCAATACGGCCTGGAAGTTGAAAAATTTGTCAGCAACAAACAGTGCAATCAAAGCCACAAACACCGTGAGTTGAGGGGGCGTGCCCATGATCGTGACCAACCACCAGATGGATAAGGGCCAACCCACCACCACAGCCGTTTCGGCCAGGGCCTTGATCACTTTGGGCCACTCGAATTTCACATCGGCACCCCAGCCGTTCTTGTGCGCAAAATAAGCCACCGTCAGCATCATGAGCAATGCCATGAAGATCCCGGGCAAAATACCCGCCAGGAACAGCGCGCCCACAGACACGTTGGCCATCATGCCGTAGATCACAAAGGGCAAGCTCGGCGGGATGATGGGTCCGAGCGTGGCCGAAGCCGCCGTGACGCCCACGGCGAATTCGGTGCTGTAGCCATGGTCTTTCATGGCCTTGATTTCGATGGTGCCCAGACCTGCGGCATCGGCAATCGCAGTGCCGCTCATGCCCGCAAACACGACCGAGCCGACCACGTTGACGTGGCCCAAACCGCCTTTGAGCCAGCCCACCAGGGCCAGGGCATAGTTGTAAATGCGGTTGGTGATGCCCGCGTTGTTCATCAGGTTGCCCGCCAGAATGAAGAAGGGCACGGCCAGAAGCGGGAAACTGTCGATGCCCGACACCATGCGGTGGATGACCACAAAGGGCGGTGAGCTTTCGACGAAGAACAAATACAGCAAGGAAGCGCCTGCCATGGCGATGGCCACCGGGATGCCGCCGCTCATGAGGATGAGAAAAAGGATCTTCAGCATGGAGAACTTTCTAAAGGCGTTTCATCGGTCGGTCATTTCAGACTCAGGGCGTTGCAGCACGGTGTAGCCGCGCTGCCAATGCACCCGGGCCACCCAAATGGCGCGCAGGCACATGGCGGCAAAGCCGACCATCACCACGCCATAGACGATGTTCATGGGCAGGTCAATGATGGTCATCTTGTAGCTGCCCAGCTTGTCCATCATCTGGCCCGTCAGCACGGTGGCTGCGGCAAAAAAGCCGATGCGCAGCACATCGACGAGCGTGCCTATGGTGCGGCTGAGCCATTCAGGCATGAAGCGGTAAAAGAAATCGACCTGGATGTGGTTGTTTTTGGCTACGCCGATGGTGGCCCCGGTGAATACAGTGGCGATCAACAAATAGCGTGCGATTTCCTCAGTCCAAGAGGCCGAGTTGTTCATCACGTAGCGGGTAAAAAATTGGTAAAAAACCGTCAAGCCCAATGTCCAGAAAAAGGCCAATGCGACCCAGGCTTCTATGGGGGTGCCAGACAGATCTACAGCATCGTCGGTGGCGTGGAATTGGCCATCGTCCCCCATGACTTTGGGCATGGCGTCGAGGTCGGGGAGTTCACTCATGGTGGGTCCTTGGGGGCAAAAAAATCCAGCGCAGATCAGTCCCTTGTGGGGCTGATCTGAGCAAGCCGTGCGACGTGCACGGCTCAAAGATTACTTGGCAGCCTGGATCTTGTCGAAGTCGGCACGTGTGAAGCCCATGGACTCCAGCGGGGCGTTTTTCAGCACGGCGTCCTGAAAGGTCTTGCGCTCCACTTGAACGATCTGCAGACCCTTTTTCTTGAACTCATCGACCAATTCAGCTTCACGCTTTTTGATTTTGGCGGAGGAGCGGCTGGCCGCTTCTTGCGTCACGTCGGTGAACATTTTTTTCTCGGCATCGCTGAGTTTGTTCCACAGATGAGGTGCAATTTGTGTGGTCAAGCCGTCCACGATGTGGCCCGTGAGCATGATGGCTTTCTGGACCTCAAAGAACTTTTTGGCTTCGATGGTCGTCAGTGGGTTTTCTTGGGCTTCTACAGTGCCATTTTGCAAAGCCAGATACACCTCGGCAAACGCAATCGGGGTGGGGTTGGCGCCGCATGACTTGGGCGTGGCGGTGTAGGCCGGGACGTCAGGCACTCGGATTTTCAGGCCCTTCATGCCTTCGCAGGTGGTGAAGGCTTTCTGGGCGGTGGTGTGGCGCGCGCCATAGTAAGTGTAGGCCGTGACCTGAATGCCGGTCTTGGCGCGGTAGTCATTGACCATTTCCTGGAAAATCGGGCTCTTGGAGTAGGCGATCAGGTGGTCTGCATCGCGGAAGATGAAGGGGTAGTAGGCGATGCCAAAGCGGGGATAGGTGCGCGCAGCGAACGAGGTGCCGCTGATGATCATGTCCACCGTGCCGAGGGTCAGGCCCTGGTTGATGTCGGTTTCCTTGCCCAGTGTGGAGGCCGGGAAGACCTGGATGTCGAACTTGCCGTTGCTGCGCTTCTTGATTTCCTCGGCCGCCCACACCGAGTCGATGTGGTAAGGCTCGGAAGTTTCGTAGACGTGCGCCCATTTGAGTTTTTGCTGGGCTTGTGCACCGGTGTTCATCAGCAGGGTGCCCAGAGCCACGGCGCTCAAGGCTGCCAGGGTTTTCAGGGTGAATCGTTTGCTCATCGTTGTCTCCTCAGTGGTTTTGAAAAAAATGCTGACGCAAAAAAACTGCATACCCCTTTAGCAACCAGCTAACGGGCGGGAGCGCGGCGCCAGCTCGCGCTGTATCTTTTGTGGGCTTGTTTCAGGTGTTTTTGCATGGCCTTGCGGGCGGCGGTGGTGTCGTGGGCCTCGATCGCATCGAGCACGGCCTGGTGCTCGGTAATCGCCGCTTGCCAGGAGGCTGGGTGCTCAAAGTAGTCACCCAACCGTTCAAACAGCGGGCCTTTGCGGGCCAGCCAGAAGCGCTGCACGGTGTCGAGCAGCACGCCGTTGCCGCAGGCTTGCGCAATCGCTTCGTGAAAAATTTCATCGCCTTCGCGCGGTACTTCGTTGCGGGCCGCATCGCGTTTCATGCGTTGCAGGCCATCCCGAATGGCTTGCAGGTCTTTTTTCTGGGCGTTTTGTGCCGCGAGGGCCGCCACTTCGGACTCCACCAGGATGCGGGCACTCATGACTTCGAGTGGGCCCCATTCGGCCGAGGTGTCAACGCCTGTGCGGTTGAGTGCCTGCAGGGGAGAGGTGGTGCTCTGCACATAAATGCCCGAGCCGGTGCGCACTTCGATCAGGCCTTCGACCTCGAGCGCAATCAGGGCCTCGCGCACAGAGGGGCGGCTCACGCCCAGTTGCGTGGCCAGATCGCGTTCGGCGGGCAGGCGCGAGCCGACAGCGAACTCGCCCGAAGCCATCAATTGCCGGAGTTGTTCGGCAATTTGGCGGTACAGGCGTTGGGGTTCCACGGTTTGGATCGGCATGTGGCGAATCAGGGATAACGTGAATTGGACAAGTGGTCAGACCAGTTGCACAATCATCACACGTTAGAAATGTGCTGGTCAAGCCATTTCGACCCCGCACAAACCCGCATGCCGTCAACGCTGTCTTGGCTGCATGCCGTTCACAGAGGTCTGCGCTCCATGTCCCGCGTCACCATTGATCGTGTCAGCCTGCGGCAGGTGAATCTGCCGCCCAAGGTCTTGCGCACCGACGCCATCCAGTCCTTTGTCACGCAAGAAACCTTGCTGCTGACCTTGCACTGCAGCGATGGCATCGAGGCCACGGGCTACGCCTACACCATTGGCACGGGCGGCTCCTCGGTGATCGCCTTGCTCAAGGACCACCTGGCCCCCCGTTTGATCGGCCGTGACCCGGTGATGGTCGAGGCGATTTGGAAGGACTTGTTTTTTCACACCCATGCCACGGCCGTGGGGGCCATGACCAGCCTGGCGCTGGCCTGTGTGGACACCGCCTTGTGGGATTGGCGTGCACAAAGCCAGGGCCTGCCGCTGTGGCGCTTGCTGGGTGGGGCACAAGCGCGTGTGCCGCTCTACACCACCGAGGGCGGCTGGCTGCATTTGTCGCCTCAGGAATTGGTGAACCAAACCTTGGAGGCGCAAGCCCAGGGCTTCAAAGGCGCCAAGATCAAGATTGGCCGACCCCATGTGAGCGAAGACGTGGCGCGCCTGAGTGCGGTGCGCGATGCCGTGGGGCCAGGTTTCGAGCTGATGACCGATGCCAACCAGGGCTTCAACCGCGCAGAAGTCGTTCGCCGTGCGCGGGCTTTTGACGGTCTTGGCCTGGCCTGGATCGAAGAGCCCTTGCCTGCCGAAGACGTGTCGGGCCACTGTCAGTTGCGCGAGCACACCACCATACCGGTGGCCGTGGGTGAGTCCATGTACCACCCGATGCAGTTTCGCGAATATCTGGAGCAAGGCGCGTGTTCCATCGTGCAGCCCGACGTGGCGCGCATTGGCGGCATCACACCCTGGATCAAAACCGCACACCTGGCCGAGACGTTTGACGTGGCGGTGTGCCCGCACTTTTTGATGGAGCTGCACGTGAGCCTGTGTGCCGCCGTGCCCAATGCCACCTGGGTGGAGTACATCCCGCAGCTCGACGACATCACCACTTCCCGCATGAAAGTGGTGGGCGGTTACGCCCATCCACCCGAAACCCCAGGACTGGGCATCGCTTGGGACTGGGCGGCGATTCAACAACGACAAACGACCCACATGGAGATCAAGGGATCATGAGACTCAAAGGAAAAACCGCGCTGGTGACGGCCGCAGGTCAGGGCATTGGGCAGGCTGCTGCACTGGCCATGGCGGCCGAAGGCGCCACCGTGTACGCCACTGACGTGAATGCCGATTTGCTCAAAAGCTACCAGGGCGTGGCGAATGTCCACACCGCCGTGCTGAACGTGCTCGACAAGGCGGCCATTGCCCGGCAAGTCGCCAGCATGGACCGCATTGACGTGGTCTTCAATTGCGCGGGCTTTGTGCACAACGGCAACATCGAGCAGGCCAAAGACGAGGAGTGGGAGTTCGCCTTCAACCTCAATGTGCGCTCGCAGTTCTGGATGATCCAGGCGGTCATTCCGAAAATGGTCGCGCAATTTGAGAAGGACGGGCGCGGCGGCAGCATCATCAACATGGCCAGCGTGTGCTCCAGCGTCAAGGGCCTGCCCAACCGCTTCATTTATGGCACCAGCAAAGCGGCCGTGATTGGCCTGACCAAGAGCGTGGCCGCCGACTATGTCCGCCAGGGTGTCCGCTGCAACGCCATCTGCCCCGGTACGGTGGACACCCCTTCGCTGCAGGAACGCATCAACAGCTACGCCGACCCTGTGCAGGCCCGTAAGGACTTCATCAACCGCCAGCCCATGGGGCGTCTGGCCCAGGCGGTCGAGATCGCGCCCATCGTGACCTTCCTCGCGTCGGACGAATCCATCTTCGCCACCGGCAACGCCTACATGGTCGATGGTGGCATGACCATTTGATTTCTTGAGAAAGACAGAGATGAATTTGCTGGACATGAAAGGCCGCCACGCGGTCGTTACCGGTGGCGCAACCGGTTTGGGTTACGCCATTGCGCAGCGCATGCTCGCCTCAGGCGCACGGGTCACCATCTGGGATCGCGATGCAGCTGGCATGGGTCAAGCAGCCGAGCAACTGCGCAAAAGCCAGTTGGGTGCGGTGGTCAACACGGTGCAGGTCGATGTGACCGATCACGCTTCGGTGGTGCAGGCCACCGCGCAAACCACGGCCCTGGCTGGTGTTGCCGTATTGGTCAACAGTGCGGGCATCACCGGCCCCAACACCAAGGTCTGGGATTACCCGGTGGATGCCTGGAAACAGGTGTTTGATGTGAACGTGCATGGGCTGTTCCATTGCTGCCGCGAGCTGAGTGCGCACATGAAGGCGCGCAACTACGGACGCATCGTCAACATCGCCTCGGTCGCAGGCAAGGACGGTAACCCCAATGCCAGCGCTTACAGTGCGAGCAAGGCGGCGGTGATTGGTCTCACCAAATCACTGGGCAAAGAGCTGGCCGACACGGGCGTGCGCGTGAACTGTGTCACCCCGGCGGCTGTGAAGACGGCGATTTTTGATCAAATGACGCCCGAGCACATCCAGTTCATGTTGTCCAAGATCCCGATGGCCCGCTTTGGCGAGCCCGAAGAAGTCGCCGCCATGGTGACCTGGCTCAGCACCGAAGAATGTTCCTTTTCCACTGGCGCGGTCTTTGACCTGTCCGGTGGCCGCTCCACCTATTGATTTTTTTACACACTGAGAGGTTTTATGAAACTCGTTCGCTATGGCCAACCCGGCAAGGAAAAACCCGGTCTGATCGACGCCGATGGTCGCTTGCGCGACCTGAGCGGCGTGGTCAAGAACATCACCCCTGACCAACTGAACGACAAGGCCCTGGCCAAACTGGCCAAGGTCAAGACCGACAAGCTGCCCTTGGTGCGTGGCAAAAAGCGCTTTGGCACCCCCGTTGCCTCGACCAGCAAGTTCATCGCCATTGGCCTGAACTACGCCGACCATGCGGCAGAGTCGGGCATGCCGATTCCCAAAGAGCCGATCGTGTTCACCAAGGCGATCTCGTGCATTCAGGGGGCCAACGACGATGTGATGCTGCCCAAAGGTTCCAAGAAATCCGATTGGGAAGTCGAGCTGGGCATCGTGATCGGCACCCGTGCCCGTTATGTCTCGCAAAAAGACGCGATCGGCCACGTGGCCGGTTACTGCGTGGTCAACGACGTGAGTGAGCGCGAGTTCCAGCTGGAGCTTGGCGGCAGCTGGGACAAGGGCAAGGGTTGCGACACCTTCGGCCCCGTCGGCCCCTGGCTGGTCACACGCGACGAAGTGCCCAACCCCCAAGCGCTCAGCATGTGGCTTGACGTGAACGGCGTGCGTTACCAAACGGGCAACACCAAGACCATGATCTTTGGCGTGGCCAAGCTGGTGAGCTACGTGAGCCAGTTCATGACGCTGGAGCCGGGCGACATCATCACTACGGGCACACCACCTGGCGTGGGCATGGGCGTGAAGAAGGACGGCAAGCCTGCCCCTGTGTACCTCAAGCGCGGTGACGTGATGCGTCTAGGCATTGAAGGCCTGGGTGAGCAAACCCAGAAAGTGGTTGCTTTCAAGGCCTGAAGCAGGATGAAGCAGGCCTCAGCCGTCAAAAGGCCGTTTGGCCTCTGACGGCTCGCAGCCCCACGGTGTGTGGCTGCTGTTCTCAGGATTTACCCTCAAAACGGCAGGGGAATGGTGCACGGGATCGGAATTCGTGCAAAATAGCACGACCGTTCTATTTTGTGTGCCATGAACATCCGAAAAATCCCGACCCTGCCCAAACGTGCGCCAGACCCCGCCGAGTCGGGCAAACGCGTCATGCTCAAAGGGCAGCAGACCAAGGCCGCCATCATCGATGCAGCGCTGGGCCTGGCTTCGCAGATCGGACTTGAAGGGCTGTCCATCGGTGCGTTGGCCGAAGTCACCGGCATGAGCAAGTCGGGCGTGTTTGCCCACTTTGGCTCGCGCGAGGAGCTGCAGATCTCGGTCATCCGCGAGTACCACGACCGCTTCGAGTCGGAAGTTTTTTACCCCGCGATGCAACAGGCCCGGGGTGTCCCGCGCCTGCAGGCGATGTTTGACAACTGGATGGTGCAGACCTCCAACGAAATCGATTCGGGTTGCATTTACATCAGTGGCGCGGTCGAGTTCGATGACCGCAGTGGCCCGGTGCGCGATGCGCTGGCGTCTTCGGTGACCAGCTGGCAGGCCGCTGTGCGCCGGGCTGTGGAGCAGGCGCAGGAAGAGGGCCACCTTGCCCGTGAAGTGGACCCCCTGCAGGTGGCGTTTGAAGTTCACGGTCTGATTTTGGCGCTGCATTACGAAGCCCGCTTTTTGCAGGTGCCTGGCGCGGCAGACCGTGCGCGCCAGGGCTTTGCCCGCATCCTGGAGCGCTACCGCCCGAGCGTGGATGTGCCACTGCGCAAGCGCTGATTTTTCAATCCATCTTCTCTTCAATCTCAAGGAAAAACCATGCCCGTCTACAACCCCCCATTGCGCGACATGCAGTTTGTTTTGCATGAGTTGCTCAACGTCAGTGATGAATTGAAAGCGCTGCCCAAACATGCCGAGACCGATGCCGACACCATCAATGCAGTGCTCGAAGAAGGGGGCAAGTTCGCTGCAGAAGTGCTTTTCCCGATCAACATTTCGGGCGACACCCAAGGCTGCCAACTCAACCGGGACACGCACGAGGTGAAGGCTCCTGATGGTTTCAAGGCGGCTTACGCACAGTATGTGGCCGGGGGCTGGCCCGCGCTCAGCTGTGACCCTGAGTTCGGTGGCCAGGGCTTGCCTTTTGTGGTGAACCAGTGTTTTTACGAAATGCTCAATTCGTCCAACCAGGCCTGGACCATGTACCCGGGCCTGTCGCACGGCGCTTATGAGGCCTTGCACGCCCACGGCACGCCTGAGCAAAAAGCCTTGTTCCTGCCCAAGCTGACCAGCGGTGAATGGACCGGCGCCATGTGCCTGACCGAGCCGCATTGCGGCACCGATCTGGGCCTGATGCGCACCAAGGCCGAACCGCAGGCCGATGGCAGCTACTTGATCTCCGGAACCAAGATCTTCATC
>JACCDG011778920.1_pt1 | contig 11379 bp, 12 predicted proteins | sample 7442471 | NCBI WGS metagenome assembly JACCDG01 (sample SAMN15323444, study PRJNA562643) | freshwater metagenome | isolation source: river surface water | place: USA:Blue River Watershed | collected 2017-08-17
GAAGAGCCACTGATAGACGACCCATTTGTTAGCCCCAATGAATTGTTCAATGACAAAGTAGAAGGGCTTAATTTTGAATCAATAGCCGTGCCCGCAACTCTTACGCCGACCGTACCATCATTTCCTGGTGAAACATCAAGTTTGACTGTAGGCGTTGTTGTCCCTATCCCGACATTCCCACCACCAGTAATCCTCATCTTTTCTGTAACACTAGAGCCATTCCATGTTAAAAATAACAAGTTGTAAGAGTTTTCTTGTATTCGTGCATTACCAGAACCAAAATCAAAAATACTACTCGCAGGAATACTAATATTACCTCCTGTTCTTATCGCCCAAGATGAGTTTGGTGCTATACCGACACCAAGTCTTGTAGCAATCTGAGCTTCCCCGCTTGTATTAACATAAAAAGCACTTCCAGTGGGCGATGCAACAGAGAGAAGCTCTGTTGGTGTGGTGGTTCCAATACCCACATTTCCTCCATTTACTGCAAAATAAGAAGAACTAGCCACAAAAATATTTCTCCATAGTAAAGAAGCAGAGCCAAGACTGTACTTATTTGTTTCTGATGGAACTATGTTTGAAGCACTAGAAATCGCCACAGGAGCAAAAAAGTTTCCTGCAACACGAAGATTTCCTGTAATATAAACATCTCCTGCAAAAGTAGACGTAGCGTTTGTTGTTGTCGCTGTTATGAAGCCGAATGTAGCTCCTGCTACTCCTGTGTTTACTGTCCAAGAAGAACTAAGCGGTGATAGCGTAGTTCCTTGAAGTTTCCAGTAATTTGATGATACTTGAGCGTGTGCGAACCCTAGCGCTAGAGCTACACCTGCAAGTAGTGAAAGTATTTTTTTCATATTAGAACTGATAAATATAACTTACCCCATCGCCGTTTGTAACGCTGTCGATATAGAGAGCATAAAGGTCTTCAATGTAGAGAGTTACTGACTGACCTGCGAAAAGGGGGATACCCTGACTTGTGCCAGCACTTGCTACTACTGTTGAGCCACCGATTACGACTTCATTAGTATTAGCAATAAGAGCTGTAATAGTTACAAGCTTACAAGGAGTATTAGATGATACAAGACGTTCGCTTGTGCCAGCGCTGGCAACAGTTTTGCGTCCGTCTTTAATGTTTGGAAATGATTGCATAGTGGTTTGGTGGGTAATTACTTACCCTATAAAACCCCCAGTAGGGGGTTCTAAGGATAAGCAACTTATGAAGTCGCCTGTGAGATACAGATACCTTTTGAGTTTACTGCACCTAGTCCAAGACAAGCTCTCGCTGTCCAAGACATAAACCACTTATCTTGGTTTATTTCCACTGGAGCTACTTCTGGTGATAGCCACTTCACGTAGTACCACTGGAGAGACGTCTCTGGGTTTCCACCGAGAGAAGCCAAGAACCAGTTAAACGAAAGTGTGCTGTCTGACACGTTATAAGCGTCTACGTCGAACTCAATTACGAGATGACGAAACTTGTTCTTATAAGTGTTGTTTACGCCAGAGTTAGCGTTCGCTGTACCCTCAATCTTTTCTGGAGACATTGAGTTTAGGAAGCGATTAGCACGGTTCACCATTACCGCCTTGTTAGAGGTGATAAGAGTGTTCGGCTTCATTTCAATACGCTGACCGTTATTATCAACTACGTTGTAGTTGAAATAGTCGGTTGCAGTGTTGAGAGAAACTTCTGAAAGTGCCGGCGCTCCTGAAAGAATGTTCGAGTAGGTTGTACTTGAGTTCTTTAGGGTGTGAGCAGTGTTGAAGTTAGATAGACCGTCTCCACCTGTGGTGTCGATAGTGTATCCGCCGTTGTCCGTATATGAAGAAGCTGTACTCTTACCGAGGAAGTTTCTCATATCAAGCTCGATTTTATCTACAATGTCATCACCAGTACCCATTGCCATTGACGCAAGTTCGTGTGCTTCGAGAGCTTTGAAAGCTTCACCAGACACCTTACGTGTAACAGAAACAGTGTATCGGTTAATGTCCTTGTAGTAACCTTGAGAGACGCCACGTTGTGCAGAACCCTGCCCTTCGGCTTTTCTCTCTCCGAAGCGTTCACGGTCTACTTCGTAGATACGTTTCGCTCCTGATTTCCAGTCGCCCTCCTTTTTATGGAAAAGCTGACGGACATCTCCACCGTCTTTGAATATGGACTTTACGAACGACTTACGAACGAGGTCGTTAATCGCTGGTATTCCCATTGTTGTAACTAACATAGAGGTTTAGAAGAATGAATTGGCTAGTAAATTATGAGACTGCTGTCATCAAAGATACGAGTACCTTAGACGAAGCTAATATCTTTTCGACCCTTACGAGTGGATATGCAGAAAGTCCTACGTTGATAGTGAGACTGTCCACAAGTTCCACGGTTTCTCCCACATCTGTTTGAGCTGGTGTGGTGGTAACACAGTCAGCAATGAATAGGTCTTCAAGACGGCGTGGCACGTCTACTGGTATCATTGTGTTACTTGCGTAATCACTATCAGTAGAAGCGACATCTTGCATAATGACACCTACAATACCGTTAATCGTCGAAGACGCAGTAGCAGGGGCAAGATAACCGTTACTATCAAGCTCACAGAGCGCACCTTTTGAGAACGCTGTTGAAGCTTTCTTCTTGTAGACCTGAATGTTTGGTTCAGAGTTATATCTTACGAACATACAAGTTGTAAAGTTAAGTTATTTGTAAAAGTGCAGTGCCTAAACTTTTTTAATATGAAAAAGGCGCTGTTTGATACAGCGCTGACAGGAAGCAACGCTATATCGGTTGCCCCCTGCTGTTGATGACCGAGTTGCAAACTCGGATATTGTTGGAGGTTGTACTGTTTACCCAGCTTGCGCCCACAGTACTTGGGATAAGTTGTCAAAGTCAGTAGCGATTTCTAGTGGTAGACGGAATGTGCTTGCGCTTGCGCCGTATCGCTACCTACAATAACCTTTCGGTTACTCTCATTATACAACAAAAACACACTTGTCAAAGTACAAGTGTGCTTCTGGTGTGGATAAACTGTGCTTACAAGCGTTCCCAGATGTAGAGAACTACCCAAATTATCGGAGCGCCGATAAGAAATGTCTTGATGAGGTATGGTACTTCCCACAACTTATCTCCTATTTCTCTGTGCTTCTCTATTCTCATAGTTTTGATACTACACCTATCGGAATACGGTGTAAAGAGGTATTACCGTCTTCTTACCTCCGCTACTTATCGCCAGCGCCGTCTTCTTTTTGTGGTTCACTACTATCCGTTGGTTCGGATACAGTGTCTCCAGATGACGTAGCAGTGCTGTCTTCTTTGCTTTTTGCATTTTCTTCAAATACTTTTACCGTGTAATCTCTTGCGTGCATAAGGTTGAAGTCCCCTCCAAACTCTTTGCGAGCAAGGTGCATTAGCACGTCCATACCCTTGTTAAAGCCAGTAGTGCCAGCAGTTTCCACGATTTTGCCGATAATACCGCCTAGCTCATTGGCTACCTTGTCCACCATTCTGAACGATATTGCTCCGTCCTCGAATAGCTTTGTGATAGCGATACGAACGTCGTCATTGTTCTTAGCAATGCGCTTTCGCTCGTTTCTTGATGAGAGTTCTGGCATATATTCGAGCTTTTGAAGCTCTGCAAGTATACCTTTGAAAATAACGACCATTTTTGTATCGTGTTCTACCTGATACTCAAGGTCTTCTAACTCCCCTACGGTTGGGATATAAGAAAGCTTATTGAGATGACAGTATTCTGCAATACTCTCGTCTGTTCTTGGCTTTCCTTTGAAATGTTCTACAATTTGTGCCATTTCTGCACGTGGTATTTCGTTTGATTGCATATATTTAAGCGTTTACTATCTTGCTAGGAACTTCGACCTTTTTACCGTCTATATCTACTGTATAGAAGCGGTGATGATATACAGTAACCATTGTTACAAGTTGCCCTGTTTCGTTACTGATAGTTTCCCCCTCCTCGACTTCCTCGGTTTCTGTTCTAGTACCCTCTACCTTGAACTTACGGCGAGTACTTTCCATAAACTCTGAATAAAGCATTTCTTCTGGTTCTTCTTGTCCGAAGAAAGATACCTTGATTTTCACAGTAGGGATACGGCGTGTAGGTTCTTCTGGGTCTTGGATAAAGCCGTTAAAAGCTTTTGAAAAGTCCCTTACTACCTTACCGTTAATCTCCCTAAGCTGAATAACCATACCCTTATTCTTATTCGTAGGGCGGTCAGGCGTTGCGTTAAGCATACGCTTGAGGGCTTGGAGCTGTTCTTGGGTGAACATTGAGGGGTCGAAGTTTGTAGGAACTTCTGCTTCTGGGGCGTCAGTTTCTTCTTCTACCACACTTTCTCCGCCTAAACGACTAGCAATGTCTTCAACTGCTGGTTCTTCTTGAGTTTCTGGCGCTTCCTCTGGTGGGTTCTTGAGTGGAGCGTCCATAGGGTCGAGATTACCCATTTCGCCAGTTTCCTGTGCGTTCTTGATTTCGTCTTCTTTGTTGTTGTTAAAACCTAACATAGTTATAGTGAGAATGATTTACCATTTCGTTGCGAAGCGACTTCTTCTACGATTTTACTCGTACCAAATGGGTCATCTTTATCTGCTCCCTCCTTAATAGCACCGCCTTTCTTGGTTATTGGCTCTTTAGGGGGTTTATAATCAGGTAGCAATTTATGGGCTTCTGCTACTCTTTGCTTTACTTCTTCCTCGTTTAGCCCTGCGAGGTTGAACTTTTTAGCGCTTTCAATAATGCTATTGGCAAGTGTTTCATCACCTTTAGCAAGGGTCTTGGCGGTATCTCGTACAAGAGAGTTGAGGTCATCTACTTTCTTGTTTTCCGCTCCCTTTTTCTCATCAAAGCGTTCTTGAGCTTGCTTGTTCATAATTTCACGGTTCTGCATAAGCTCGTCGTGGAGCTTAATTTCGTTCTCCGTCATATCTTCAAGCTTTTCCTTTGGCAAGTCCTTTGAAAAGACAATGGTTTTAGGGTCAAATGGAAGATGAGAGACATCTTGTGCGTCGTCTTTCTTACCTCCTTTACTTGCTTCGATTTGTCCCTCAAGACGCTTAATCAAGTCTCGCTGACCTGATAAGTTACCACCCATTGAAGCTATCTTATCGTTAGCTTCTTTGAGTTGTTGCTGTAACTCCGCAAGTGTTGGCTCTTTACCACCCTTGTTTTTGTCATCAGCACCTTTATCGTCCTTACCCTTGTCATCTTCGCCGTCCTTTGGCGGTTGTGGGTCTTTGTTATCGCTACCAAATACGTCAATAACTACGTCGTTGTCCTGTTTACCTCCAGATGTATCATCATCTTTTGGCACGAATGGTTCTGGCATATATGGTTATGCTTATTTTATAAAGACCCCTCCTTACCCTCCTCGACAGGTGGGCTGGTCTGGGGCTGTGTTTCTTCTGGTTGTTTTGCTTTCTCGGCTTCTTCTCGGCGTGTATCGCTTTCTCTCTTAATTTTTCGTAGGTCGTCTACAAGTCCTCCTAGCTCTACAATAGCTTGACGAAGTACTACCACCTCCTCTGGTACGGCGTTGTGTACAAGCTCGTCTGCGACGCTATCTATGCGCTGTTGAATAAGCATAATAAGCGCTTCTTCTGAAATAGCTCCTACTTTACTTACTTGCTCGTCTGTAAGCGCTCGTTTTTCTCCGATAGGTAAAGGGTCGTATGAAAGTCCTCTTGTTTTTAAGTATTCTGAAAGTGTCATAGTTATTTACTCATTGCTTCCTGTGCCATTGCTTGTCGTACTGTCGGCGCTCGTGATTTACCCATAGAACCTGTCTGCTGTCCTCCTTGAGACTGCTCCTGTGCTTGTAACTGCTGTTCGAGAGACTGCAAGTCCTTTGAAACGAAGATATTATCTGGTCGTCCTGATACTTTTAGGTACTCCTGCTTGAGTGTGTCTGGGTTTACCTGTGTACCGAATAGCCCCATAAGCTTGCCGAACTCGTCCCACATCTGCATCATTTGAAGCTGGCTATCCTTAATCTTCTCTGGCATTGTCTCGATAATGACATTGTACTTGCCCTGTCGAATATAAGTAGGGTTTGCTAGGTAGTACTCGGTAGACATACCTTTCTTGCGGTTCATAAATGATGTTTGGAACAACTCATCACGCTTTGCTTCAAAGTCGTAGGTTTCTCCTCCTACTTCCTCGTCGAACATAACAGAGTGGTCTGTGCCACCTACTGAAACGGTGAAGTTTTGGTATACAGGAATGGTCTTTCCGTTTACTACTGTCTCCTTTTGCTTAATCGTGTACTTACTTTCGATAGTTTCTGCTCGTCTAAGCGCCATATCAGTAAAGCCGTTTACAAGTCCGTCTAGCATATATCCTAGCTTGTCTCGCTGGTTTGCTTCTGTGATAGAGATTTCCGTTGCTGTTGCGTCTGGTGAGATTTCCCCTGACGTTGTAGGGTTTAGCGTCTGGCTGTCGATAATCTGCTTGAGGAGGTTTACGAATGAGAACTCTGGCGCTGTAATACCCTTATTATCTGGGTCTGCTTTCTCGAAGTCCTGTGTTGATACGCCGTGAGTAACAGTACCAGCTCGGAACATCTGGCGTGTGAGAGTGTACTTGCCCTTTGAAAAGATAGCTGGGTCAATACCTTGCTCGAACTTGTTGGCTAACATCTTGAGCGCCCAGTCGATAAAGTCTGCATTGAACTTGGTCTTTGCTGGAATTGCACGTGCATAAATAGAACCTCGTAGGCGTTCTGCTGGAATGTTGGTGAGGTTGTAGTTGTTTCTTGGGTAGAAAATAGTAAACGGTGTCGTCATTGGTAGTAGCATTACTCCATTGGCGAATATATTGAAACGGTTGTTTTCCTTATCCAGTACTCGGTGTATAACACACTCGTCTGCTGGGTTTTTAAGGCGGTCTGCATTAAAAAGGGTTGTTTTCTCTCCTACAATGGTGAGTACTTCCTCTGCTGATTTAGGTACTGCACTCCAGCGTGATAGTGAACCAAAGACTGCTTCTGCGTCTGCGTGGGTGTAGATTTCCTCGATAGTGATACGTGGCTGGTCTTGTACTTCCTCGATTTCAGGGTTTCCGAAGATTACTTGGCGTCCGTCTAGCAAGCGTGATACTGCTCGGCGCTTCTGTACTTCTCCTCCGTCCTTGTGCTTCAAGCCCTCTAGGAACTCGTAAGAGTAGTCCATATTGTCCTTGTCTACTACCACCTCGTTGCCCTCCTCATCAGTGAAGTATGAAATAATCTCTTTCTCAAGGCGAACTTCCCAGTCTTCCATAACGAAAGCGTTACCTTGTGTGAACACTTCCCAGTAAATAAGGGCGATTTTCTTCTTGAACTGCTCAAGCTGGTATGAGAACTCAATGGCTAGGTCGTAAATATCTCCCAGTCTCTCTATCTGCTTTCCGTTCTCGTCGTAGCATTTTACCTGTCTTTTCCACACATATTTGAGGAATAAGGCACAAAAGCCGATAATCTTCTCGTGAGGAATACCAAAAGACACCTCTCTATCGTCTTTAGGGTTGCGAGGAGGTGCATAGTTGATAGCTTTTCTTTGGTTGTATTCGTAAGCTCGTGAGTAAGGGATACCGTTGAACACCAGTGAACTTGTTTCTCGAAGCTCTAAGTCCCTGTTTACTTGCTGAATTAGGTCTTGTGCGTATTTGTAAGTGTCTTCATCACCGTAAATGTCGATAAGTTTCCTTGTCTTATCGTCTTCTACTTTTGTTTCTTCTGTTTCTGCGAAGATAGGTTCTGGCATATGTTTAGAGTGTATCACTATTTGTCAAGGGTTGCGAATGTATATATCCACACAATTACATACTTGAGTACGTTTCCTCTCCTGTTTCTGTTGTTGCTCTCGCTTTTGCTAACCACTGTTGCATTTCTGCTGTCTCTAGCTCCTCTTTTTTAAGCACAGGTTTGACTGTTGCGCTCTCTTTGAAGAATGTGTGTATCGAAGCGTCGAAGCGGTCTGGTGAAAAGCCGTACTCTTTCTTAAACTCCACCTTACCCATAAGCTGAATACGCCCTTTTGCGTCTCGTTTGTACTTAATCTTCTCGAACTCTCGTAGCCACTCGTTCTGCTTATTGGTGATGATGATACCCCCTGCGTGTAGCCAGCTTCTTAATCTCCAAGCCATTTCTGCCTTGAAGTTGTGGAACTGGTCTTGTGTCTCCTCTCTCGGTTTGTCTGAAAGAATGGCGTTTACACTCTCGCCGAACTTGGTCTGTATCTCCGCTACCAGCTTTGCTCCCTCTCCAAAAGCGTCTATCCCTATATCGTTTGATGAACAGTTGTAGGCGTCTCGTATGGTTTCTATCTTTCTCGCTAGGTCTTTGGCGTTTGAGGTCTTTTCGTGCAGTACTTCCTTGAGGTATATGCTGTCTCGTGCCATTGCTCTTGTGCTGTCTCTACCTTGTCCGCTTGGGTCTACTCCGATAATGGCGTGGTTGATGTGTTGCCCTCTCTCTGGCTCAAAGTGTATCTTGACGTTGGCAAATAGAGGTATCCAGCCCTTGTCGTCCATTTCGTTTGTGCTGGCGAACAGTCCGTCTACACGGATACGAACCTCGTCGCTATCCTTTCCGTAGTCGTTCTCCATACCTGTAACGTAGTTTTCCTTAACGATAGGCGACTGTCTGCACGTGAAGTGTAGGCGTGTGAAGTTACTCCCTTTCTTCTGGCTCTCCCAGAACTCCCCTTCGTTTCGTGTAGGGTTTGATGTATAGATAACTACCCAGTTTTCACCTGTAAGCGCTCCTTTGGATACCTCGAACACGTTATCGTGTACTGCGCTGGCTTCGTCTACCAGTAGCATAACGTAAGGGGCGTGAAGCCCAGCAAGCGCTTCTGGTTTCTCTGGTCGTGCCACTCTAGCACGTAAAAACCAGTCTCGCTGGTCTTTGATACGAACCATATCGTCCATTACCTCTATGTTTTCTCGTAGCTCCTCCTTTAACCTCATACGCCATAGTGAGAACTCCTTTAAGAAAATATCCTTGAGCTGGTCTTCTGTGTTGGCTGTTACTCCTATCTGCGAGCCGAAGAAACACGTGAGAAAGTGTGTTGAGATGACTGATAAGAATGATGTCTTACCTATTCCGTGTCCTGATTTTATTGAAATGCGACGCTTACTCTCGTCGTAGCTGTCCTTATCGAAAGTGTTTATTGCTCGGTTATAAGCTTCTAGCTCTATTGTTTGTTGCCACGTGAACCTTGTGCCGTTGTATTGCTTGAACAAGTCCCTGCGCTGGTTCTTGAACATATCCATTGTATAGAACGTGAGGTCGTGATAGGTTAGGTTGCCCTCCTTATCGAAAAGCATAGTGCTGTGCTTGTTGCCCCAGTGGTCTTTGTACTCGATTACCTTACCTCGTAAGCTGTCTATTGGCTCGCTTGGGTACATTTGCAAGGCGTCTTTACAAAAGAGAAAGATGTCTTTTCTCCATTCTTCTATCATTTTTAAGCTGATATCTAATGCTTCTTCATTCATAAGTCGTCTATGTGTGATGTCATATGATGTCCTCCACACTTTGAACACTCATACGCTCTTAGTTTAACATTGCGACGGCGTTGGCTTGCTCGAATTGCGTCGTGAACTTGTCTTTTGCTATAACTTACTTTTCCGTTGCAAAGCTTCATAATGTTGATTTTTAAGGGTTTTTTGGAAAAAACGAGGGCTTATAATCGTTTTTAAGGGGTCTGTAATTTCTTCTTTGAACTCTGTATCGTCTTTTTTGCTTGCTTTATCCTTTGAATAATAAATATGCTTCTACCTCTCACTATCATCTTCCTATTGTTGTTGCGCTTGTGTTCCCTGCGTAGTGCTTTCATTTCGTTTTAGTTCTTGATGTTTTCTAAGGTCTGCAAGCGAAAATACTACGTGGGCGTGCTTTACTTCGTCCTTTTTAGCATAGTCTGGGTCTAATCTTTCTAGGGCAAAGGTCAGTCCTTTCACCTTAGCGTGTACCAAAGGTGCTGAAATGTCTTTAATTGTCGTCCTCGACATCTCCCTCATCACCCCCTCCTTATTCCTTTTCATAGTACGCATTACGCTTGTGTTGTGTATTGGCATATCTACTAAAGCGTCTAGGGCTTTGCGAGACTTGGCTATTATAGCTTCGTTTTGTTTGCGCCTTTGTATTTCTTGGCGTTTTTGACGAGCGTCGGCTATCATCTGGCGAAGTGTTTTGTTGGTATCTGGCACGATAACTTCCCTATATAACCAGCTATCATAAGTACCAGCAGGAAAGACAATTCCTAGCTCTGGCAAGCGTACCGTTTTGTCTTCTCGGTACGAATAAGGTTGCCCCTCTAAAATACGCTTACATATTGCAAGTGCAATATCTTTGGAGAGTTTTACTCCTTGCGTGATTTCAGTCCTATTTTCTGTTGTTGATGTCGCTTCCATAATGTGATTATACCTTAACTCCCTTCTTTCTTTCTCGGTATTCTTTGCTCTGCCTAGCTCTCTCTATGCTTCTGTGAAAGTAGCAAAGCTTTTTCTTACCTGATTTGATTTCTGCTTTTCTCCCTATTACCACGTTACAGTTGTCGCATTTGTACTCAAACATAAAAAAACTAACTCTTGTTTAGGGAGTTAGTGAGTTGAGGGGTACTTGGTGTTTCCCCCTGCTGTACGCTTCCACTGACATAGAGCTTCAAGTCGGCGTTGCCTGACATATCAGCGTAGTCTTATGTGGGTTGCGGTGGCTCTATTCGCCACGGTCAAGATTTAGACCACCTCCTTTCGCTCGTTGCTTCTGTATGTTCTCGACGTATTCCCTGACATAGCTTGGCACAATGGCGTGAAGCCGATACTGTACCACGTCCGTATCAGAGTTACATACCTTGTTGAACTTCCAGTAGTAAGCGCTACGAAAGAAAGCATACTCGTCGTTGCCTGACTGGGTAATCAGGTATTTGAGGTAGAGTAGCATTTCGTTCTCCTTGAGCTGGTGAGGGCGGAGAGGTATCAGCTCTCACTTGGTTATAAAAAGCCCTCGTTGTACTATCCACTTAAATTATCTCACTAACTCTATTGGTTTGTAATGTACTTTATACACACTATCCTATTCGTGTGTATCCACTTTCAAAAGCTTGAGCTGGTGAAAATGATTTATAGCCGTCTTCGTAGACGACATAGTAACCTCCTACTTCTGGGTTGTGCTTGTCCAGCCACTCTCTTTCCATTTGAATTGGAGCATACATCTCGTTTTCAAAAGATAGAAAGCCGTCGATAGATATTCCTGCTATCTTCAAAGCCCATACTTTTTTGTGTGATTGGTACTGTGGCATTGCCACACTTGCTGTTTGTTCCATAAGTTTGTTGTTATTACCGCTTATCATTCTGGGAAGCGCTACCCAGTTTCTTATATCCCCATATCTTCAAGCAGGTTGTC
>JACCDG010364624.1_pt1 | contig 11376 bp, 4 predicted proteins | sample 7442471 | NCBI WGS metagenome assembly JACCDG01 (sample SAMN15323444, study PRJNA562643) | freshwater metagenome | isolation source: river surface water | place: USA:Blue River Watershed | collected 2017-08-17
GCGCCCAAGGCTTTGACGTTGGTGGTGGAAATGCCACCCACGGTAGATGTAGAAAGCGATTGCACTTGACCTGTGGTCAAAGCTGCCACTTGGCTGGTTGTCATCGCATTTACCAAGCTGGTCGACAAAGCGCCCACAGCAGATGTGGTCAACGCTTGCACTTGGCTAGATGACAAAGCGCTGATTTGCGTGGTGGCCAAAGCCGCCACGTTGGTAGATGTCAAAGCCGTCACTTGGCTGGCAGACAACGCTTTGAGTTGCGCTGCGCTGAGCGCATTCACTTGGGCTGTAGTCATGGCAGCCACGGCATCGGTGGTCAGCGACTTGATTTGCGCTTCGGTCAGCGCCTTCACTTGGGCTGTGCCCATGGCAGCCACTTCAGAAGTGGTCAGTGCCTGCAATTGTGTTGCGCTGAGTGACTTGATTTGGTCAGACGTGAATGCAGCCACCTGCGTGGTGGTCATCGCCGCCACTTTGTCTGCAGCCAAAGCCTTCACTTGGTTCGCTGTCAATGACTGAACTTGCGAAGTGGTCATGGCCGAGACTTGTGTTGAAGTCATAGCCCCCACCACCGCCACTGACAAACCAGCCACTTGACCTGTTGTCAACGCAGCCACTTGGGTAGTACCCATAGAAGCAAAAGTGCTGCTGCTCAGGCCTTTGATTTGCGCGGCTGTCAAGGCACCCACTTGTGACGTGGTCATGGCATTGAGTTGGTTAGAACCCAAAGCGGCAACAGACGTCGCAGCCAAGGCACTAACCTGCGCAGTCGTCAGGGCCGCCACTTGCGCAGTGCTCAAAGACGCCACTTGCGCTGACTTGAGTTTGGCCGTGCTGGTAGCACTGAGCGCGCTAACTTGATCGGTAGAGAGTGACTGCAACTGCGAGCTGCTCAAGGCATTGAGTTCAGCCACCGTCAGCGAGTTGAGCTGCGTCGAGCTCAAGGCACGAATTTGCGAACTAGAGAATGCACCCACTTGCGTGGCAGTCATGCTGGCCAAATCAGCGGTTTCAATCGCTTTGATTTGATCGGTGGTCAATGCCTGCAGTTGGCTTGTCTTCAGCGCTTTAACTTGAGTCGCCGTCAGTGCCGCCACCTGTGAGGTGGACATGCCCACGAGGTCACGCGTTTCAATCGCAGCGACTTGAGCCACTTTCAAACTCGCCACTTGTGATGTACTCATGCCACCCAGCTGGTCGGCAATCAGGTTCACGATTTGATCCGTGGTCAACGCCTGAATTTGCTTGGAAGTCAACGCACCTAACCGTGTGCTGTCGATGTCCTTGATGCGAGACACATTGAGCGAAGCCACTTGCGTGACGCTCAAAGCTGACATTTGTGATGTGCTCAACGAGTTGATTTGCGACGAAGTCATTGCACCAATTTGCGCAGGCTTGAATGCTGCAATCTGCGTATTGGTAAAGGCACCCATCTGCTGATCGGTGAAAGCGGCCACATTGGTTGCGCTCAAGGCACCCAACTGACCCGCTGTCAAACCTGCCATGGCAGAGGTACTGATAGAGGACACCTGCTCGGTGGTCAGTGCCGCAGCCTCTGCCACCGTGAGGGCTTTGATCTTGGTCGCATCAAAGCCAGAAATATCGGTCGTGGCCGTGACCTTGGTGGTGGGCGTTGCAGCGCCGAAGGTCATCAATGTGTTGGATTGAAAACCAGTACTTAAGTTGTTGATCGTGGCCATGATTCGCTCTTTTCACTCATTTATTGAGGGTTGCAACGGCAGTGACTGCACAGCAATGCACTGCCCTTACAGGGATTCGTCTCATGAAGATCGGCTTCAATTTTGATAACTTGAGCGTCTTTATTAAAAAATGTGAAAGTTTTTGTAGATCAACAAAAAAGCGAGCACTCGGCTCGCTTTTTTGCTAACCCCAATCGCTTGGGGTATGGGCTTGATTACTTCAACAGTGACAAGACCGATTGCGAAGACTGGTTCGCTTGCGCCAGCATCGCTGTCGCAGCTTGCGAAATGATCTGGTTACGCGCCATGTTGGTGGTTTCAGTGGCGTAGTCAGTGTCCAAGATACGGCTGCGTGAAGCAGACATGTTTTGGTTCGACTCAGTCAAGTTAGACACCACGGCATCCAAACGGTTTTGGAAGGCACCGGCTTTGGCTTGGTCAGCGGCCACAGAAGTCAATGCAGCGTCGATGGCCTTGAGGGCTTCGGTTGCACCAGCTTGTGTTGTCACATCCACATCTTTGATCTTCAAAGCGTTGTCCGAGCCACCAAAGTTGCCGCGGCGGAAGCCCAAAGCTGCAAAGTTGTCGTTGCCTTCAGAGCCGCTCTCCACAGTGAACGCTTTGTCAGAGCTCAACTTGACAGTTGAGTAGTGAGTCACAGCATCTGTGTCATCGCCAGCTGTACCGATGGTCACACCAGTCAAACCGAGAGCTGCTGCATCCGTAGCGTCAGAGCTGATCGAGATGTTGCGGCCATCAGCAGCTGTCAAGGTGATACCTTCACCCCAAGCAGTGGCAACCACACCTGTCTTGCCTTGTGCTGCATTGATGGCTGTCATCACGTCATCACGGTTAGAGTTGGCATCCAAGCTGATGGCCACGTCCACACCGTTCAAGTTCAAAGCAGTCACAGTACCAGCGGTGAAGCCAGAACCTTTGAGCATGTTTGGCTCAGCAGTGGCTGTTACGCCTGTCATGCCTGACTTCTTGTTGATGGCAGCAGCAATCGCGATGGCGCTGGCAGCTTTGCTAGAAGAGTCAACCACTGTGTTCGATGATTGGTCATCGTTGGCATTGGCAGCATCGATACCGACGCCGTTCAAGACCAAGGTGTTGCCATTGAACACGCCAGTTTCTGTACCTGCGCTGGTGCCAGCCACAGGAGCAGCAGCAGTTGCTTGCGGCTTGCGAGTCAAAGACACAGCTTGTGCAGTGTCAGCCGAGTAAGAACCAAAGTTCAAACCAGAGTTAGACAACTTGCCAGAGACATTGCTAGACACATTGATGGCGCTGCCGTCACGTGTGTTCAATTCGTATGTACCTTCGTACACGTTCGAAGCACCCAAACCAGTTGCAGCAGCAGTCAAGCTACCGAGGTCGAGTTCAATGTTGCGACCATCTGCGGCAACCAACACGATACCTTGGTTGTCATCATGTGTGTTAACAGCCTTGACGCCAGTTTGACCAGAGATGTTGTTGATGGCAGTCATCACTGCAGCACGTGACAACTCTGCGTCGTCTGTGGTGTACACAGTCGCTGTGTCCACGCCGTTGATCTTGATGGTGCCGTTAGAAGCAGCAGCAGTCATCACTGAACCAAAAGCAACTGTCTCGTTGACTGTTGCGTACACGCCGCTTTGAGCAGACACGCGGTTGATGGCAGCAGCCTTAGAAATAGCGCTAGAAGCGTTAGCAGCAGAAGACTTGGTGTCATCCGTCGCCAAAGAAGCACCCACCACCACGCCATTCAAAACGAGGTCGCCATCAGCCAAAGCGGGAGCAGATCCTGCAGCGTAGCTAGTGGCCACAGAAGACAAGGAAGCGCGTGAACCCATACCGATGTCTTTGGTCTTCACAGAACCGAAAGAGATGTCCATGGTGTCATTGGCGTTGGTGCCAGTTTGCAAGACGATCTTGCCGGCGCTGCCGTCCAACAACTTGATATTGTTGTGGTTTGTTTTGTTGGCGATGTTGTCGATTTCAGCCTTGAGTTGATCCACTTCTTGTTGGATCGAACCGCGGTCTTGGTCGTTCACAGAACCAGTTGCAGCTTGCACAGACAGTTCACGCATGCGTTGCAGCATGTTGGTGACTTGACCCATTGCGCCTTCAGCGGTTTGAGCCATCGAGATACCGTCGTTAGAGTTGCGGATCGCAACTGCGTAACCACGGATTTGCGATGTCATGCGGTTGGTGATAGCAAGGCCAGCAGCGTCGTCTTTGGCGCTGTTGATACGCAGACCTGTGGAGAGACGCTCCATGGTCGTTGCAGTCAATTTCTCGACATTGCTCATAGATGCTTGCGCTGTCAATGCTTTGACGTTGGTGTTGATAACGGACATGGTGTTTCTCCTAAAAGTCCAGAGAGGGGGTTAAAGAGTTCAAGAATTTCATTTCCTGATACCCAGTGATTCGGAATAGGTGGTTGTTACTTGAGCGCTTTTTTGAAATATTTCAAGGAATCATGCATTTAGTTGCTTCTATTAGCGGAACTCGCTGACTTCAAGCAGCTTCGTTGTGCAACAAACCCTTGAAGTCTTCAATGCCATGCGCGACACGCACAACAACTTCACTGGGGATTTGACGCACCACGTCACCATTGGCCATGTTTTTGACAAACACAATCGGACGACCTAACTTGACATCCATGCTGAAGCTCAGCGTGCGGCCGCTGTCTTTCATCATGTCATTGAGCTTTTGAATGGCTTCTGCCAAGTTCTTGCGCGCATGCTCAGGATCGAACTTGATTTCAGGCTTTGGAATCGGCACAAGGGCAGGCGCTTTGACATCTGGCAATGATTGAGCCGCACCAGCAGGCTGCAGCCCAGCCGATTTAGCAACGACAACTGCCTCAGGCCGAGCAGATGCTGGCTGAGGCACTTTTGGTTGAATATCATTTCCCATAGAACCACCTTTACCCCTGACACATTGGGGGTTTCGCCTTGAATCGGCGTGAGGCAAGGGAACTTTAGGAAAAACTTAAAAAATTATTTATTGGTGTACACAGCCATCATGCCCTCAAAGGTGGACTTGAGGCTTGTTTTCTGGCTATTGACGCCGCCCACGATGCTTTCCATGCTGGAGAACTGCTTGTTATAGCGAGCCAACAAGGTGGTCATGCGGGTTTCGAGCTTACCCAAGTCAGCTTGGTATTTGCTGTTTTGAGTTTCGGCGTTTTGGCTGTTAGCCAACAATACACCACTGGGGCCAATCAACTTGGACAGTTTGCGCATGGCCTCCCCCGCAAAACCTGCTGGCTTGGTGCTGTATGCACTTAGGCCGTTGGTATTGCCGGTCATGGTTTGCACCACATCGTCAAAGTTATCTGCCAAGGCGGCATCGAGCTTGGTTTCATCCAAGCTCATGACGCCTGTGCGGTCAATGCTGATACCCATTTGCCACATGGTGCTGACTTTGGCGCCGGGTGTATTGGACTCGCCCTGCACCAAGGTGCGCATCATCGACTTGACACTGCGTGCTGTGGAATCACCAACCAAGGTGGCACCATAGGTTTCCATGGTGGACTTGGGGTCAGTCACCACATTGAGCATGGTCATGGCATCGTTGTAGGTGGTGACCAAGGTTTTGAATTTATCTTTGAGTGCTGTGGTGTCACGCACCAAGCTCAAATCAGCCGCGCCGTTGGTGACCGTTTTCAGATCAAGTGTGGCGCCTGGCAACACATCCGTCATGGTGTTGGTGCTGCGGGTGAAGGTGATGCCGTCAATCTTGACTCTGGCATCGGTGGCATCTTGGTTGGCTGCATTGCTGCCAAACGTCAAACCCGCTGAACCTGCATTGGGTGTGCTGCTGACACCGCCACCGATTTGGCTGTAAGAGGTCGACACACTGAACGCCCCTGCGGCGCCCTTGGCACCACTGAGCACGATTTGAAATGGCGCGGCAGAGCCGTCACCCGTATTCACCAAAGTAGCTGTGACGCCTGTTTTGGCAGCGTTGATGGCGTTGACGATGTCTTGCGGCGTGTCCTTGCCTTCAGCCAAACTGATGGCAGGCTTGGCCACACCGCCGACCGTGAACGACAAAGACATGGCGTTACCACCGTTGACTGACACGCTAGACGATGCAAACCCGCCACTGATGTTGCGCTGTGCTTTGGCCAGCTGCAACACCTCGACCTCATGACTGCCGCTGGTTGCAGTGGCACTGGTGGTGATCGAAAACGCATTGGGCTGGCTGTTGTTGGCCGTCAAGGAGCTGAAGCTGTTTTGATCTTTCAAGGCCGTGAAGGCGTTGTTCAGCTCATTTGAAACAAACGAAATGGCAGCGTAGCCAGACACACGCGCTTCGTTTTTACTGATCTTGGCGTTGATGGCATTTTGCTGAGGTACTTTTTCAGCATCGACCAAGTTTTGCGCCAAAGACGCCACGTCCACACCTGAACCCGCATTGAGCGAGGTGAGCAGTTTTTGAGCCGCCGCACGGTTGGCAGCAGCAATGTCCGCAGCCGCATTCTTTGTGGCGGTGGTTGTCGATGAGACTGCTGTGGTGGCCATAGTGTGTACGCTTTAAAAAGGCTAATCGTTAGCTAAATCGACAGTTAGTTCAGAAACTTGAACAAACTCAGTTGAGAAATCTTGGCAAAGCTGCTTTGAGCTGCTTCCAGCGCCAATTGATCTTTGTTCATGCGCGTGATGGCTTCGGTGTAATCCAAATCTTCGACATCCGAACGTGTGGTTTTCAAACGCAGCATCACTTGATCAAGCACAGTGTTTTGCAAATCGACCACGGTTTGGTCGGCGCCAATTTGGCCCAAACCTTCGCTGATGCCGTTTTGCAAAACATCCACTTCGTTCACGCCTCGCTGCATGGCGGTGCGGTCAGAATTTTTCACAGCACTCACCAAATCATCCAAGGCTTGGAAGAAGTCAACGCCAGTTTTATTGCCCTTACCGTCATCACGCACAACACGAGTGAAGGCATCAGAGCCAGGCATGTTCAGGTTCATGCGGCGGTTGTCCCCCACGTTGACCTGCATGCGTGCTTGATCGCCTTGGTAAAGAATGCGTCCTGCTGAATCTTTGCTAAATGCAGGCTCGCCTGCGCGACTGCCAGAGAACAAGTAGTTACCGTTGCTGTCTTGGCTGTTGGCCAAGCTCAAGATTTGTTCGCGCAAATTACCCATTTCTAAGGCAATGCTCTGGCGATCTTGAGCGCCCACGGTATCGTTGGCAGCTTGAACCGCCAACTCTTTGATGCGGTACATCACATCGCTGGTGTTTTTCAGCGCTGTTTCGCTGGCCGTCAAACGCACGTTGACCGCTTTGAGCGTGTCTTGATAGCTGGCTTGACGCGACAGCTCTCCCTCTAAGCGCGTGATGAGGGACGCTTTGTCGGGTTCATCACTGGGCTTGACGATTTGCAAACCGGTCGCCAACTGCTCTTGCACTTTGGTGAGGTTGCTTTGCACGTTGCCCAGCTGTTGTGTTGCACGGTCAAAGTAAAGGCCTGTTGAAATTTTCATGATGATTTACCTTGATCAGCGGATTTGAACGATGGCGTCAAACAATTCGCCAGAAACCTGCAAGGCTTTGGCGCAAGCCTGGTAAGCCTGTTGGTAGCGAATCAGCGCAGCCGCTTCGTCATCGAGGTTCACGCCTGACACTTTGTCACGGGCCTCGATGGCTTGCTCATTGACCACGGTCAATGCTTCTTGCGTGATGATGGCTTGTTGAGCCAAGTTACCAACGCTGTTGATTTGGTCGATGTAGGTATTGGCCAATGTTTTGCCATTGGCAGTGGGTTTTTTGTTCAAGTCCACCATGTCGAGCATGTTGACGTTGTTGCCCAAGCCATCAAAGTTGCCATCAATCTTGTAGCTGTCGCCCACAGCAGGCGCATGGCTGAGCTTGATTTGCAAACCATTGAACTCAACCACAGGCTCCAACACACTGGGGTCGTATTGACGATCAGCGAGCACGGTACCTGTTTTCACATCAATGATGTTGTAACGATCTGCGGCGGTGAATTTGACAGTCAACGACTGTGTGCGCAAGCTGTCGCGCACATTGTCGGGCTCACCCTCGAAGCCTACGGCAACATTGGCAGAACCCTTACCGGTCACAAACAACAGCAAGTCATCTGGGCACCCGCCTTCAATGTAGGCGCCGGTGCGCAGACCCAAGTTGGCCAAGTCTGCAGGGTCACCAAATTTGGTCACAGGTGGGAAGCCTGGAATGTTTTCAACATACGAGCCAAACGACACACGAACGTCATGTGCTGTTGAGTCGTCTTGCAAGAACTGTTGCAAGCGATAGGCCAAACCATAGTCAGCAGGGGCCAAACCTAAAGCATTGGCGGCGTACTGACCATCGGCACCAATGCGTGGGCCAATCGAAATATCACGCGTACCTTTGGCATCGGTGGTGCTGAGCTTCAAATCACCGTTTTGGTCAATGCTGGCAACCACGCCAGTTTGGTCTTGCTTGGCGTTGATGCGAGCAACCAATTCAGGCAATGTCTTGATGGGCGCATCGGGCAACACATCTTGTTTTTGCACCAAACCAGCATCTTCAACATCCGCTTTCAAAACGAAGGTGCTCTTCAAATCAGCTTCTGGAATATCGCCTTTCACAGACGAAATCACAACATGACCATTTTTCTCATTCACCGTCGCGTAGTAGGTGGCTGAAAACTTAGGCTCAATCGTGCCTGCGTCAGTAGAAACTTCTGGATTAGAGCCTGTCACCACCGCTTTGAGCGACAAAGGTGTCAGGCTGATCCCTGTGGTGTTAGAGAAAACCAAGCCACCCGTTTGAGGACTAACGTCCACACCCACAACACCTTGACTGGTGAGCTGTGACGACACGGAAGCTGCAAATGCAACCAACTTGGCTTGCGCATTTTCATCATCCGTTTTTGTGGGATCTGGCGTGAATGAAGATGGATTCCAGTCAAGGCTGATTTCTTTGCCATCGACCAGTACGTCCATGCGTAAAGTTTGACCAACATTGGGCCACTGAACACCACTGATCGTTGCACTTGAATTCAATGCACTGACTAAAGATGCAGAATCTGTGGCCGATACAGACTTTGCGGGATAACCGAACTCAACCGAATACACGCCAGAAGAAGCCAACTCGGGCAACTGATAGGTTGACTCGCTGAAATTGACACCATTGATCGTCAATGGTTTTTTGAAGTCAAGATCGGCACTACCCACGCGCATATCACGCACCACTTGCACCATGCGCACTTGCGCATCGTAGGTGCCAGGCTGCACATTCAGCGCATTGCCTTCGGGTGTGGAGCCAATGCGAATGGCCGTGCCTTGTGGGTTCTCAATGATCAACTGACCATCTTGCCCAATGCTTGCCAACAGGCCCGCAGGTGACTGGTTGATGGCATCGACCAATTGGTCCAAGGTTTCAAAACCTGTGATGAGTTGATCATTCAACTTCAATGGCTTGCCCAACTGCAGCTGAGCCACAGGCACGCGTACCTCAGAGAACACCTCTGCACGCACCCGCGATTTTGACAACACGCTGTTTTCAATGCTGACACTGCCAGCAATAGCATCTTCAGCATCGGTGGGCACAAGCGCGAAGTCTTTGAACTCGCGACCCATGGCATCGGTGATTTTGAGCTGGTCACCTTCGAGCTTCACACTGATGTCGGTGCTGTTGTCCTTGGCACGTAACGCATCTTGAAGCGTTTCAGCCAATTTAGACAGAGGACCCATTCTGAAGTCGCTGAGGTCGACATCAAATGACACGCCGCCAATATTGGCTGTCATGGCTTGGAAGCCTTCTAAACCAAAGCTTGGGCTGGCGATCGTCGCTTGCGACTTGCCATTCATCCATGCAGCAACTTGTGAAGCAGCTGAACTGACCGTCACATGTCCCACGGAAGCGCCAATGGCTTCAGCAGACGGCGTGAGCGAGACACCGCTGATGGCCTGACCTCGGGGATCGGTCACCACAATGTCTTTGTAGTTGTTGGTCAGGCGCGCTGTCAGGCCAGTGCTAGCCAATGCCGTTTTCAGGTTCTCTAAAAACTGTGGCATCGAATCAGACGCTTCCACCTCCGTGCGCACGACCTTGCCAGACAACAACGCTTGAAATTCAAATTTGGCAGAGGGCACATCGCCCAAGTCAATGCCAGCAAACGTCATTTCGTTTTCAGTTTGGCCATTGAAATCAGCCAGCGCAAAGCCGTTGACTTGAATCGCACCAGCGGGAATGGAAAAGTCAGCACTGGAGATGCGCGCGCTTTCCAAAGCGGCAGGCAACGGCAATGGATTGCCGGCTTGGCCGAATTGGTCAAAGTTTTGGCCATACACCACGGTAGCCTTGGCACCGTAGAACATGTCTAAGTCGCGGTAAGCGTATTCGCCACTCTTGTTGAGGTAGGTGTCGCTGTAATTCGCATTGGCAGCAAACCCATTTTCGGGTGTGAAGATTTGGAACTTCTCTGTTTCGCTCAATGCGGCACCCAACAACTGACGACCATCACGGGTCATGACTTGGAGTTGTTGGCCTGGCTCTGCTTCGTCCAGATAAAAAGTTGCGCCTACGCCTGCTGACAAGGTGGTGACAGGTGTGTAGGTGCGAGCGCCATCCACCTTAAAGGCAACGCCAGCAGCTCTGTTGGGGTTGTTCACCAACGTCGTGTTGCTGAGTTGCGTGGTAGGGGTGGTGCCTGTGAACTTGACTGTGGCACGCGTGGTGGTGATGTTGGTGTTGCCTTCGCTCACACGGAACTGTGCCGCAGTGGCCACACGCATGCCATCGTTGGTCGCCAGGCGCATACCTGCTGCGGGACTGGTCACCTTAGGGTCAAACGCAAAGAGTTCAGCACCCATTTGGCCGTAGCCATCAATGCCGTTCTTTTGAATGGTGTTGGCTTCGGCCACAAAGGTTTGGGCCAAAGCGGACAAGTTCTTTTGGGCGGGTTCCAGCACTTGGCTGATGAAGCTTTGGTAACCACCCAGCTGACCACCGCTGGCACTGGCCAGTGATTCGGTGCTGCCGTAGGGATCGAGCACCAATTCAATCTTGCCTGCCACACTGGTGTCGACACCAATGGGGCGCGCTTTGTTGCCGTTGACCACCAAGCCTTGGGTCATGGTGGTGCCCAAGCTCACATTGACTGTGCCATTGGTGGTAAAGCTGACTTTGGTACGCACCAAGTCAGACAACTGACGCAAGGTCAAATCACGACGGTCCAACAACTCGGCAGGCTGGCCTTCGAGTGTGGGCGATTTGGTCAAGCTTTGATTGATCAAGGCCAGTTGGCTTGTCAGGGTGTTGACCTGTGCGGCCACACTCTTGATGCCTTCACTGGTTTCAGTGGCGATCAAATCAAGCTGACTGTTGAGCTCGCCAAAGCGAGAGGCCACGCCCTCGGCGCTGCGCAAGAAACTGGTGCGTTGCACTGTCGATGCTGGGTCTGCCGACAAAGCGCTGGCAGAGGCAAAGAATTGATCAAATGCAGAGCTCAGACCAATGCTTTTGTCGCCCATGATGTCCATCACGCGCTTGGCGTAATCCACCATGGGTTTTTGGCTGGCCAAGTCGCTGGTGCTGTTGCGAAGGTTAGATTCTGCAAACGCATCAAACTGTCGCTTGATATTGGTCAGCATCACGCCGGTACCGACGTACATGCTGGCCATTTTCTTGGGCGCAGAGTCTTTGAGCACCACGTCTTGACGTGA
>JACCDG010785824.1_pt1 | contig 11375 bp, 6 predicted proteins | sample 7442471 | NCBI WGS metagenome assembly JACCDG01 (sample SAMN15323444, study PRJNA562643) | freshwater metagenome | isolation source: river surface water | place: USA:Blue River Watershed | collected 2017-08-17
GAGCAGGCTTTCCACAAAATCGGTCATTTCGCGTTTGGTGCCGTGGGCAAACATCGGTTGGCGGGTGTCGCCTTGCCAATTGAAGCCCAGCTGCAGCCAGATGCAGCCGCCATGGGCCAGCAAGCGCTGCAGGTGCTCCGCCATGGCCGTTTTGGCTTGCGCCATGTCTTGGATGTGCCCATCAAAGTAGCGGCCGACATGGTGCAGAACGTTCAGGCAGATCACGTAGTTCCACTGTGTGTTGGACTGTGTGAATTCGTAGTTCAGCGCATGCGCCTTGAGCGCGCCCAGTTCCGGGAAGACCTGGGCCGCTTGCGACAGAAAAGCGCCATCGATGTCGTTGGATTCAAAAGCGTCGACACACTGTGCACCCTGCAGCGCCGCTTCCACGCTCATGTAGCCTTGGTTGGCGCCGATGTCGAGCACCCGCTGCCCCGTCGCACTTTTGTGAGCGAACATGAACGCAGCGCGTTCAGCGTCCAAGGTGATGCTTCTGGCACCAGTGCCACTCGCTGTCATGCGATTGAGCGCTTTCAGCACAAACGGGTGGTAGGTCTGGTAAATGTCTTCGCGCAAGCGGATGTCGTTTGGAGTCATGGATCTTCCTGGTGGCCTCAGGGGGTGGGAGTGTCCATCCATGTGACGTGTGAAAACCGCGTGTTGCGGCGCTCGTAGTCGGGGATGGTTTTGTAATCGGGGCCATAGAGCGAACTCAGCAAGGCATCGCTCGACTGGGGACCCCAGAAACTGTGGCCGTTGAAGCTGTAGCGTTTGAGTGGAAACAGATCGCTGTGGCGCAAGGGCTGCTTGAGCATGACCATGAACATGTAGACGTCCTCGTCGCTCACACCAGCGGTCAGCGCTTCCAGCTGGGCCTTTTTCTGACGCAGCGGGTTCACGCTGGCTTCGTACTGGGGGGCGTCGATGATGCCGAAGCGGTGTTTCTTTTCGAAAAAGACCAAGGCTTCTTCAACCTTGTACAAGTCCACCCGGTTGCGCGGTGTTTTTTTGATGCGGTAGAGGTCAACGCTCAAGCAGGGGTACTTCAGCAAACGGTTGTCGGGGTTGTACAGACCGCTGTCGAGCGCGTGGGACTGCAGGTTTTTGATGCGGTTCCAGGCGGGAAAGTACAGCGGATCGTTCTGGATGCCGTGCACGATGAGGTGGCTGGGCAGCTCGGCTTGCAGCACCCGCATCGCCTCGTCGTAGCTGTCGTCAAACAAGAACAGGTCGAAGTCGTCGTCCCACGGCACAAACGACTCGTACAAGGCCGCGCCCACCAGCGTGCCATTGGTGATGAAGTAGGGCAGGCCATGGCGCTCCAAGATGCGGCAGACCTGGACACCCATGTCCAGCACCACGTCCTGCACGTGTTGAATCTGCTCCCGTCCGTAACCAGGATGGGTCGGGAAATCGAGGCTGTAGAGGTGGTCGCGCAGTGCGGTCATGGTTGTCCCTGTTGGCGTGGAGCACAGCGAGGCAGCGCTTAGACCGCCATCGGACTTGCTTGTTGTTCGGCCGCTTGACACCACCGCAGCAAGCGCTGGGCGGCTTGCTTTTCACCGCGTTGGGTGAGGATGGGCGCCAGAAAACGCCGTGTGTTGATGCGCCGGCGCTGTTTGTCGGCGGCGCTCAAAGGCGTGTAGGTGCTGAACAAATTGCGCCGGGCCACGCTGCCAAACAAATCGCCGATGAAGAACACCTCGCCCGCAGCGCCCAACATGCAGGTCATCACCTGATCACCGAGCACGCCATCTTGGAGTGTGTACAGCGGCATGTTGAGCGAGGAGCGGCGCACCATCAGGGTGTGGCCCCACAGCACCAGGTTCACATTGACCAAGTCCTGCTTGGGCAACACCCCGCGGATCTTCGTGGTCCGTCCGGGTGTCAGGCGCCCGGTGCCTTCGTCCAGTTCAAAGTGGTTGTGGGTGACCGCCGACCACGTGGGGTTTTTTTGCAGCAGCTCGGCCTGCCAATGCAGCTTGTTGCTGTCGACCCAGAAATCGTCGCCCTCGCACATGGCGATCAAGGGCTGCGTGGCGTAGGGCATGGTGGCCAGCATGGGCGACTGGCCCAGCCGGTAGGTGTTTTCCGGCAGTCGGATCACCTTGAGCAGTTGAGGGTAGCGATCTTCCCAGCGGCGCAGCAGGTCGCTGGTGCCGTCGGTGGACGCGTCGTCGCGCACGATCACTTCAAAAGGATGGCTGCTGACTTGGCTGAAGAAGCTGGCCAAGGCCATGTCGATGAAGCGCGCGTGGTTGAAGGTGGTGCACAGGACGCTGACACCTTCGGCCTCAGGTTCCCAGCGGGCCATGATCTCGGCCTCGCTTGGGCAGTTGTCGATCGACAGCTGTTCGCTCAATGGGAGACCGATCATGTCGTCGAGCACGCGATTGGCGTCCGTGTAGCGCTTCGCCAGATGCAGCAGATACACACGCAAAGCGCCCCACGCGTGGCTGTGGGTGTCCACTGCGGCGCCGGGCGCCTCCAAGGTCTGCAGCGCTTGGTTGACGTCGCCCGTGGCGACACAGTGCAGCACCTGAGCGCCGATGGCCTCATCCAGTCCCGTCACCTGGCGCAGCAATTGGGAGAGTACCGCCTGGCTCATGCCACCGCCTCGGTCGCGGTGGCCGCTTGGGACAGCTGTGCTGCGCACCAGTGGCGCAATTGCTGCCGCACGCCGGCACCCAGCAAAGGGCTGTTGTGCGCATCGAGGTGATCCAGCACGCGCATGACCCGCTGCGGCTTCATGCGTTTGGTGATGGTTTTGAGAATTTCCAAATACACCAGCAGTGTGCGGGTGTCGGGCGTGTCGCACAAAGCGGGCGACTCCACCGTCACCACATACGAAGGCGCGGGTGTGCGCCAGTCGCCGTAGTTCTCGCTCAGGTTGCGGTCGATGTCGTCGGGGGCGTAGAAGCGTTCGTCCAAAAACTCCACTTCTTGCAAGCCGAACTTGCTGAAACGGAAGTTCTGCGTAAACCCCATGTCGAAGTCGATGCCGTGCAGGAAGTGGTCGCCCTTGTCGTGGAACAGGAAAAAGTCCACCGCCATGCCATTGCGCATGTCGTGGGCCGACATCAGGAAACGGTTGTGTCCGCTGAGCTGGGCCAGATCGAGCCGAAAGTGACCGGCTTCAAGCAGCGCTTCGGCCACGGTGAACTGGTGTTCCCAGCCGATCAGGCCCAGATCCACGTCCTTGTCGTGTGGCAGCAGACCGCCATGGCGCGCATGGCCCAACAGGGTGCCCGACATCAAGAAGGGTTGCAGTCCCTTGGCGCGCAGCAGCCGGTTGACCGCCACCAGGGTGTCTTCGGCGGCCAGCACGTCAAAAGGCGAGGTGTGTGGGACGTCGCGGGTGGCTTCGGGCGTGAACTGGTCGCTCAGCGTGTGCAGCAGCAGCTCGTGCATGTGCGACACGGCGGTGGGCAGATGGCCCGCCAACACATGCGCTTTGGCCAGGGTGAAGCGCCGCTCGACGTTAGGGTCGTGGGCAAAAGCGTCTTCGGCGGCTTGGCAGGCCAGTTCGCCGTGGCGGGCCTTGAGCGCCAGGTCGGCGCACTGCACCCGCATCTCTTGTGCCACGGCTGCTTGGCTGGTCGGGGCACGGGTCAGCAGCCACTGAATGGTCTGGGTCAGCTCGGCAGCCTCTTTTCGGTTGTGTACTTTGGGACTGCGGGCGGCCACCGCTCGGCAGCTGCGCAGCCAAGGCATGTCGCCGCGGTCCACCGCTTGCCAGGCTTTCAACAGCGTCGCCACAGCGGCGCTGTGTCCGGTGTTGACCAACAGCTCGACACCGAACTGCAGATCGTCCACGTGTACGGGAGCGTTGCCGATGTTGGGCAATGCAGCGCCGTTGCGGGCGGCGTCCAGCACAGCGGCGAAGTAGGTGGCCGGCGAGCGGCTCGCCGCCGCACACTGCGCTGCGGCTTCTTGTAGGTCGAGCTGGTGTTGCAGGTATTGGTAACTGGCCAGCCAGCGGCGGTAGGGTTCGGGACGCTCGCTGTTGGCTTCGCCCAAAGTGGCGATCAGCACCACCACCGAGCGCGCGTCCTCTTGGCTGGCCAAGGCCAGAAAGTCTGGGTCCAGCACCACATCCAGACCCGCCAGCTCGACGTTTTGGGTGAGGCTGTCCATGTCGCCCACGCGCAGGTCTTCTCGAAAGCGGCGCATCCAGTCGATGTGAAACGGGTTGGTCACGGTGTTGGCCCTTTCGCCAAGACATTGAAACAGGGTGTCCACTCGGGTGTCGGGGAAACGACAAGCCAGTGGCCGTTGGCGTTTAAGCAAAAGCGATGCCAAATTGAAGATCGGTGGGTCAAGCCGTCCTTGACCGATCCGATACAGTCTTTGCCAGCTTGGCAAACCCTTGGAGTTGTCCTCTTATGACCCCCGCACCGGCGTTCTCCCTTATCGTGCCCACCCACCGCCGCGCCACCCTGCTGCAGCGTTGCATCGCGTCGGTGCGGCGGCAAGGTCTTGCCGCTGAGGTGGAATTGATCGTGGTGTCAGACGTGGTGGACGCCGCCACCGATCTGGTGTGTGGCCAAGCTTTGACCGCCCACGACGTGTATGTGCGCCGCAACGGCCGACCCGGCCCGGCGGAGAGCCGCAACCTGGGTCTGCAGGTGGCCACAGGGCGTTATGTGCTGTTTTTGGACGACGACGACACCTTGAACGACGGCTGCTTGACGGCTTTGCAGGCGCGGCCGGAGTACGCCCTGGGCCGGGCCATGCTGACCGACTGCACGGTGGTGACCGAAAGCCGTGTGGATGCGGGACCAGTGGAGCTGGATCGCCAGCCCATGGCCAGCAGCGCCGCGCTGACCGAAGGCGTGTACATCAAAAACCAGGTGCCGTTTTCGTGTTTCGTGTGGCCACGGGCCGATGTGCAAGATCTGCGTTTTGACGCCCACATGAAGGCCTACGAAGACTGGGAGTTTGTGCTCCAGACGCTGGCGCGCGCTGTACCGCTGCCGGTGGCCTTGCCTGGCCCGTGTATCCATGTGGTCAAAGACGACACCACCGACCGCCGTGGCAGCAGTGAGGCTGCACAAGACTTGCGGGCGGTGATGGACTATTTGTACGTGTACCAGCGCCACCCCGCACCGAACGACGCGGTGCGTGAGCAGCGGCTGGCGCTTATGCAGCAGTTTGGTGTGCCGCTGCCGGCGTCAGCGTACTGAGACCGCCGAGGTCGCTTTGCAAGCCTTGGTGCTGGCTGAGCTGTTCAAACGCTTGCAGGTAGTGCGCCTGCCCGGTGCTGTGGTGGGCGGTTTTGAGCGCGGCGGCTTGCACCGCCAGTGGCAGCAAGGCCCGACCTTGGCCGCGCAGCGCGGGTCGCCCAAACGGTGCTGGCGACAGCACACGGCTGTGGCGGTGTTGCAGCACCACGTTCATCAGCCAGGGGTAGAGCAGCTGCGCTGAGCTGACGGTGTGTGGGCCCAGTTGCCACAGGTCGTGGCCGGTCTGCAGCGATTGTTCGTGCTCCGTGCGCAGGCGCAGCGCCAAGGCCAACCAGTCGAACCAAACCGCTGGGCTGCAAGCCAGTGACAAGCCCGCGACGCTGCGCTCCAGCGGCAGTGTCCAAGACGTGGGGTTTACGCCCACGCCCTGTCGCTGGAGGAATCCCGAGGTCCATTTCAGCCAGTTCGCTTGCTCACGGCCCCAGATCCACAAGGGGTTGGGCAGCAGGCTCAGCACATCCCAGCCTGGACTGGCGATCAGCGCGTCGGGGGGTGCCTCGGCTTGGCTCAGCGCCTGTTGCAGCAGCCATTCGGTGGCGGCGTCGGGCGCGCTGCGGGTGTCGAGCCAATGCAGCCCTTGGGCGTCCAGGGTGTGGTGCACCAGGTGCTCGTGCACCGCATCGAAGCCAGCCCATTCGGCCAGCGTCCACGCGGCCATGTCGGTGGCCGGTGCCCGCTGAGGGGCGGGGTGTGGGCTCAGGCGCAGCAGTTGCAAGCGCGCGGGTGTGGCGCTGCTGGGTCGGGGCGCCGGCTGCTGGTGGCCGTGGCGAATCGCGTCCAGCGCTTCCTGCAGCAGACCGTGTGCCGGGCGGTGGGCGTAGTGGTAGCGGTGGCCTTGTCGGGTGCGCAGCGCCACTTCCACCACCTTGTCTTCGTAGGCTTGTTGGCTGTCGGTGGCCAAGTCGGCTCGGCCCAGATCGCTCAAGATGGACAAGCCCATGCGCGAGACCAGGGTGCGGCCGTAGCGGCTGACCAGTGGCACACCGGCGTTGACCACGTCGTTCGAGGTGGAGCCACAGTTGTATGGGTAGGTGTCGAGGTACACATCGGCCAGCCGCAGCTGGGCGCGGAACTGGCGCGGATCACAACGGGGCGCAAAAACAATGCGGTCGAGATCGGCGCCTTGCGCCAAGGCATGGGCGCGCAAGGCTTGGGTGGTGATGGGGTTGTCGTCCAGCAGCCAGAGCACCGCATCTGGAATGCGCTGCAACAGCCGCAGCCAGCCGGCGAACATCTCGGAGGTGATTTTGTACACATTGCCAAAAGCCGCCATCACAAAGGCGTGTTCGGGCAAGCGTGCGCTGGCGCGGCTGACAGCGGCGTCGGTGGGCGCCTCGTGGGTCAGTGGAATGAAGGAGCGGCTCAAGTACAGCGGTCGCTCGGTGAAATGGGGTGCCAGTTCGGCCGGCATGACCCAAGGGTCGACCAGCACATGTTGGAACCAGGGCATGCCGGTGGAGCCGATGTAGCCCAAGTAGGTGGCCTGATGCGGCGCCGGGTGCAAGGCAAAAATGCCGGGCCGCGCGCCGGAGCTGAGCCCGTGCAGGTCGATCAGGATATCGATTTCGTCGCTGGCGATCAGCTCAGCGGCTTGGCGGTCGTTCAGGTCACCGATGGCCCGCACCTCGTCGAATTGCGACAGAAGGTGCTGGCGCAGCGAGGTGTTTTCGTCGCGGGTGTAGTCGTAGGCGTAGAGCGCGTAGGCCGATCGATCGGTGCCCTGAAGGAAGGCGGGCAACAAAAAGCCGACCGCGTGTTCGCGCAGATCGGCCGACACCAGGCCGACCCGCCAACGCGCGCCGGGGCGGCGCGTGGGGTCGTGCAGGCGGGCCTGCTCGGTGTTGTAGGTCCGGTGCACAAAGCTCTGTGCCGTGAGCAGCTGCAACTGCGGGTCGTCGGTGAGCGCCAGCATCGCCAATGGCGAGGTGCTGCGCACCAGCTGGCCCATGGGCAGGGCGGCGTGTGGTGCGTACACCGGCCAACGACAGGCCTTTTGCCGGATATGCACCCAGTGCTGGATCACGCCCGGCTGATCAGGGTTGAGGCGCAGGCTGTCTTCGAGGGCTTTTTCGGCCAGGTCGTAGCGCTTGCGGCTTTCCTGCACCCGGCCAATGTGGTTGAGCGCGGTGCATTGCAGTTCGGTGTCGGGCTGGGTCTTGAGCAGGCGTTGGCCCAGATATCGGCTCCAGGTTTGCAAGGCGGCGTCGATCTGGCCCAAGCGTTCTTGCAGCAGTCCCATATTGATATAGGCCTGTCCAAAGCCGGGCGCGCGTTCCATGCAGCTCAGATAGGTGTGCAGCGCCGCCTCGGTGTGTCCAAGGCTTTGTTGCAAGGCGCCTAGGTTGAACAAGGCGGCGTGGGCCAGGTGTGGGTGCCGGTTGGCGTGCAGCCACAGCTGGTAAGCCACGCAGGCCTGTTCAGACAGTCCTTGGGCGCACAGCGATTCGGTTTGGGTCACCAGTTCGGCCAAGGACCAGCCGGCGATCAGCGTCTGGACGTCGGGCTCGGCGCTGGTGGTCAGCGGGGGTGTGCTGTCGAGCGAGGGAGTGTGCTGCATGACAAAAAGGGCCAAGAGTTGCCGTTCCGGCTTATCAAGCAAAAACCAAGCCCGTCAGGCTTGCCCGCGTCCGCCCACGCGAGGGTGTTGTGAAGAATTCTTTTGTCTGATCTTTTTCTTTTTTCTCCAGTTTTTTGGAGTGCTTTGGTCGAGGTGTCAAAAAAAGTTGTGTCCATTGCCTCAAGTTCTCGATGGCCTCGCCGATTCGGACTACGAATAAGGAGCACTTGGGCTCACCCGCTGTTTGGGGTGTTCTCAGGCCGGTCGGTGTGTCCGGGTGCCCATCAGGAGTTGTCATGACCGCCATTTCATCGTTCACCCCCAGTGCCATCGCCAACTTGAGCACGTCGCAGATCGCCAGTCTGACGACCGCCGATGTGCGCAAGCTGAGCACCGCCCAAGTGGGGGCGCTGACCAGTACCCAATTGGCCGCCTTGGACACCGAGGATGTGCTGGTGCTCAGTGGCAAACAGGTGGCCGCTCTGAATGTCAACGCACTGGCCGCAGAAGACAGCGATGTGTACGAGCGCTTGGAGGCGCTGAGCAGTGCCCAGGTCAAAGCATTGACCACGCAACAACTCGCCGCCTTCACCACCGCCCATGTGGCCTCTTTTGACACTTCGGACATCGCGGCGATGTCGGCTGTCCAGCTCAATAGCCTGAGCTCAGACTTTGTTGGCGCCCTGAGCACCGAGCAAATCGACGCGCTCACACTCAACCAGGTCAAGGGGCTGAGCACCAGTTTCATGCAAGCGCTGAATTCAGAGCAACTGCAAGCCTTGTCCAGTGACCAAGTGCGCACCTTGAGCGCGGGACAGCTCAGCGCCATCAGCACCGACAACCTGTTGACACTGGAAACCGAAGACCTGGCGGCCCTGTCGGCCAAACAGCTGCAAGGGCTGAGCAGCGGCATCATCGCCGCGCTCAGCACCGAGCAAATCACCAGCCTGAGCAGCACGCAGCTGATGTCCCTGGGCTCGGCGCAGATCCGTGCCATTGAAACCGACGATCTGGCCGCTTTGTCCACGGGCAATTTGGCGGCTCTCAAGGGTTCACAGATCGCGGCCATGACCACCGATCAAGTGGCGGCGCTCACCACCGATCAGGTCGAAAGCCTCACCCGAGTTCAGTTGCAAAACTTGAGCACGGACCATTTGCGCAACTTGAGCACCGCCCAAGTGGGGGCGCTCACTTCTGATCAGGTTCGACAGCTTTCGCCGACCCAGATCAACGCACTGGGGTCGGACCAAGTGGCTGTCCTGTCCACCGACCATATCCGGGCCATTGGCGCGACGAACATCAAGAGCCTGAACACCGATGCGATCCGCGCTTTGAGCTCGGAGCAAGTGGCCGGTTTGTCCAATGCCCAGCTGCAAAGCCTCAGCGGCAACCAGCTGCGGGCGTTGGAGTCCGAGGACGTGGCCGCACTGAGCGCCTCCCAAGTGGCGGTGCTCAAGCCCCAGCAGGTCCAAGAATTGGGTACCACCCAGGTCGCTGCACTCTCTACCGAGCAGGTCGGTGCGTTGACCAACAACCAAGTCAAGCTATTGAGCAATACCCAAATGGGGGCGCTCAACACCGATCAGGTCAAGGCCCTGAACACCGCCCAAGTGCGTTCCCTCTCGGCCAGCCAGCTCAATGCGTTGGCCAGCGACAGCATCGCGCAGTTGGAAACCGAAGACATTGAGGCCCTGACCTTGGTGCAGGTCAATGGCCTGAGCACGGGCTTCATGCAGGCTTTGGGCACCGATCAGATCAAATCGTTGACCAGCGCGCAGATCAGCGTGCTCACCCGCAACCAGTTGGCCAATTTGGAGTCTGGCGACGTCGCTGCGCTGTCAACCGATCAGCTGCGCGGTCTGTCGGCCACCCAGTTGTCCCGCTTTTCGACCGATATGCTCAGTGAGCTGGGCAGCGACGCCATGGCGTCTCTGTCGGCCGCTCAGTTGCGCGGTCTGACCACCGCCGGTGTGGCCAGCTTGAGCACCGACCAGGTCAAAGCCCTTGGATCGGATCAAATTCAAAGCCTGTCTTTCCGGCAGGTCAACAGCCTGACCACCGACGCGGTGCAGGCGCTGGACACCGAAGACGTGGCGGCGCTGTCCACTGTCCAGGTGCGCAATTTGAGCACCGACGCCGCTCGAGCGCTCACATCGGCACAGGTGTCGTCGTTGCGCGCCGCGCAACTCGGCAGCATGTCGTATCGCCAGATCGAAGTGTTTGACAACGCCGAATTTGGTTTGTTGAACTCGGCCCAGATTCAAGGCATTGCCGCTCGCCAGTTTGGACAACTCTCCACCGACCGCATCGCCGAGCTGACAACCGAACAACTGGGTTTTCTGACATCGGCCCAGATGGCGCAGCTGTCGACACAAGCGGTGGGGGCATTGACCAGCGCCCAGGTTCAAGCCTTGGGCAGCGACCAAGTGCGCGCCTTGAGCACACGACAGCTTGACGCCTTGGGCACCGCTGGTGTCAGTGTGCTGGACACGGGTGATGTGGCGGCTTTGACGAGTGCCCAGCTCTCACGTCTGAGCACCGATCTGGTCAAGGCCTTCACCTCCGATCAAGTGAGCGCTCTGGGCTCATCGCAGCTGGCGGCTTTGTCGGCCACCCAGCTCAACGCCTTGGACTCTGGCGAGCTGGCTTCCTTGAGCAGCGATCAGATCGCTGGATTGAGCGCCAAACAATTGGCGGGCCTGAGTGTGGCCAAGTGGGGCGAGGTCACCAGCGACCAGATTGCTGCCTTGAGCACCGATCAGCTCAAGGGCTTGACCGCCAGCATCATGGGCGTTTTGAACTCCGATCAGGTCAAAGCCTTCACCACGGACCAAGTCCAGACCTTGACCGCGAACCAGGTCAATGCCTTGTCGACCAGTGCACTGGCGGAAATGGAGGCAGAAGATGTGGCCGAACTCGCAACCGCCACCATCCGTGGCTTGAGCACCGACGCCGTCCGCGCCTTGACCTCTGATCACATCCAGTCGCTGCGCTCGGCCCAGTTGGGGGCCATGACCTACCAGCAGATCAACGCGTTTGACAACAGCGAGTTCGCCGACTTGGCCTCTGACCAATTGGCGGCGATCAAGGCCGATCAGTTCACCCGTTTGTCCACCGACAGACTGCAAGAACTGACCACCGACCAGATCGGCTTCATCACCACCGCTCAGGTCTCGCGTTTGGGTTCTGCCCAAATTGCCGCCTTGAACTCTGATCAGGTTGGCGCGATCACCAGCGATCAGCTGGGCGTGTTCACTGCGGCGCAACTCAACCGCATCACCACCGACGCCATCGCTGGCTTGAGCACCGACAACGTTCAGGCCTTGACCACCGGTCAGATCGCGGGCTTGTCGGCCAGCTTGGTGAGCAAGCTCAGCACCGATCAGCTCGGCGCCCTGAGCACGACCCAGGTGCGTGCCATGACCGCGGCCCAGATCAGCGCGCTGAGCACCGATCAGATCACCGCTCTGACCGTCGCCTAATGCACGGGATGCGCATGTTCTGGAGCTGGCCATGACCGTGATCAACACCAATATCAAGGCGGTGACGGCTCAGAATGCCTTGTCCGCCAA
>JACCDG010418100.1_pt1 | contig 11373 bp, 16 predicted proteins | sample 7442471 | NCBI WGS metagenome assembly JACCDG01 (sample SAMN15323444, study PRJNA562643) | freshwater metagenome | isolation source: river surface water | place: USA:Blue River Watershed | collected 2017-08-17
ATATTTTGAAAGCGAGGACTTTACTCATTTTAATAGCGAAGATGTATAAATATGCTAGACTAATCCTATGAATAACGTATACATATTTATTGGCCAGAGTGGCTCTGGCAAGGGCACCCAGGTACAATTGCTGGACCAGGCTATCCGCGCTATGCACCCGGAGCACACTATATTTCACCTCGAGACAGGTGAGGCATTTCGCGCCCTTATTGGCGGCGAGAGCTACACCGCACAAAAGACCCGCGAATACATAGAAGCTGGCGATTTGCCACCAGCATTCCTCGGTGTGCACGCATGGAGCCATGCACTCATTGCAGGCTACGAAGGACAGAACCATGTATTTCTCGATGGCACGCCCCGTGTCTCTGCAGAGGTGCCCGCACTCCTCTCTGCTATCTCATTTTATGGCTGGCACCCACACGTGATCTATATTGCAGTGGGGGACACCTGGGCCAAAGACAAGCTCCTCGCTCGCGGCCGAGCAGACGACAACACAGAAGACATCGATGGACGCATCGCGTGGTTCTACCAGTCTGTGCTCCCGGCTATAGATATGCTCAAGAGCTCGCCCGATGTCACGCTCCACACTATCAACGGCGAGCAGACTATAGAGCAAGTCCACGCTGATATTGCTGCAGCCCTCAACCTCTAATTTTTTTTATGATCATCATCAAGACCCCAGAAGAAATCGCCAAGCTCCGCACTGCTGGCCCGATCCTCGCCCGTATCGTACGCGAGGTGGCAGAGAGTGCGCGTGCTGGGATGACCACCGGCGAGCTCGACAAAGTCGCCGAGGCAAAAATGCGCGAAGCTGGTGGCGCTCCAGGGCTGCTTGGCTATCGCCCCGAAGGCGCCCGCAAGCCATACCCCGCTACTATGTGTATCTCGGTCAACGATGAAGTGGTGCACGGCATCCCAGGCAATCGAGTGCTCAAAGACGGCGATATTGTCTCTTTTGACACCGTGCTCAAGTACGACGGCGTATTTGTAGACTATACGCTCACAGTGGCTATAGGAGGCAAAGATATGCTCAAAAACAAACGCGAGCGGGAATTGCTCGAAGCAACAGAAGCCTCACTATACGAGGGTATATACGCTATAAAGGCTGGTAGCCGCACAGGGGACATAGGTGCAGCGGTAGAAGCGTATGCAAAGAAGCACAAGCTCGGCATCGTCCGCGGCCTCTCTGGGCACGGCGTCGGCCGCCATATCCACGAGGATCCATACGTGCCCAACTACGGCAAAAAGGGCAAAGGCGAGCTCCTCGTCCCTGGTATGGTTATTGCTATCGAGCCTATGCTCACACTCGGTGCAGAGGAGGTACTCGAGCTCCGTGACGGCTATACCCTCGTGACAGAGGACCGCTCAAAAGCAGCCCACTTTGAGCACACCGTGCTCATCCTCGAAGACGGCACTCCAGAGATCCTCACAGAGGAGTAGTACGCTTTTAGACATATAGGAGTATACTGAGTTTATGCAAACATACGATTGGGACCGGACACTCACAAAGCCTTCTTGGGCTCCGCCATCATGGGTTTTTGGCCCGGTATGGAGCGTGCTCTATGTACTCATTTTTATCTCATTTGGCACGGTATTTCGCATGCTATATCAGAAGCAGATCCCATTTGTCGTGGCATTGCCATTTATATTGAACCTAGTATTTAACTTCAGTTTTTCATACCTGCAATTCCGTCTCCAAAACAACTACCTCGCCGCGATCGATATCCTCCTCATCCTCGGCACGCTCATCTGGGCGATACTTGCCATATACCCCCATGCCCGCTGGATAGCCTATATACAGGCGCCATACCTCCTTTGGGTGTCTTTTGCGACAGTGCTCCAGCTCACGGTGACGTATATCAATATGGGGAAATAAGGTGTATTGCAACTCATAAAAAAGGTCCCGAATAGGGCCTTTTTTCGTGGTTTTGTGGTAGAATTTAGCTACATATGAGTCTGTATGAAAAACTACAAAAAGCAACCAGTGAAGAAGATGTAAAAGATATTTACATTAAGGCACTTGGCCTTAAATCTTATAATAAAGGTCTCATTGATATTCAAACTGATGAGATTTGGTTTGAGGCAAAAATTGGTTCAAAGAATTCTAGTTATGCAATGTTTACTCAATTACTGCACTATGTGCAGGTAGCACTAGATCACGGACAGCCTATTCCACCTTTTCTTGCTGTTATAGATACAGAAAAAGCAGCTGTTATGAAAACTTCGGATGCTTTACCGTTACTTGAAAAGAAAATAATCAAATGGGGAAAATCTGCAAGTGGGTACACACAAGAAGCTCTTGATATTGTATCTGCACATATCGGAACTTATTTTATATCTTTTAAAATAAAAACTCATGAAGATGAGTTTGTTGAAACTATTAAAAATGCAATTAAAAATAATGATATTCTACGAACTCAAATTACACCAGACAATCTCAAGCAGGTGTTTGATAAATGGGTGCAGATGATAGGTCGAGAAATAAAAGATGTTGAAGAAGAAGACTACGCTCTATTATTTTTTGCAGATATTATGCATGACGGTACAGTATCTACACATAGTGATTTGCCGGCAGAATTACTTCACAAAAATAATTCACCAGTATTTAGTTTGAATGGAAAATTATATGAGCTTAATAATAAGGAGGGGTATCGTCAATTTTGGGCGATATATCATAAGCCACCAAAAGCAGAATATAGAAACTACCTCCTTGAAAGACGGGATAGCTTGATCCCTGTAGATGAGCGTAGTTTCAAAGGGGCGTATTATACGCCGCTTCATGTAGTAGATAAGGCATATGACAAACTCACAGAAACATTAGGTGATAACTGGCAGCAAGAATATATAGTATGGGATATGTGTTGTGGAGTAGGAAATCTTGAAGTAAAACATTCAAATCCTCGCAATATTTATATGAGCACTCTCGATAGTGCAGATGTAGATGTTATGCGCGCAACAAAAACTTGTGTAGCTGCACAAAAATTTCAATATGATTATTTAAATGATGATATCACTGAAGATGGAAACATTGATTACACCTTAACAAACAAAGTTCCAGAAGGTTTGCGTAAGGCTATTAAAGATGGAAAGAAAATTTTGGTATTGATAAACCCACCATATGCGGAAGCCATGAGTGCTGATAATATAGTAGATAATACAAAAGCTCAAAGTAAAAAAGATGTTTCAAAAACAAAAATAGCAAACTTAATGAGTACTCAAGGTTATGCTGTGCGTGAACTTTTTGTTCAATTTTTAGTACGTATTTCTAAAGAGATTCCAGATGCAACACTAGCAATGTTTAGTACTTTAAAATATGTAAATGCCCCCAATTTTGAACAATTCAGAAATAATTGGAACGCAGACTATAATGGTGGTTTTATAGCACCGAGCAAAGCCTTTGATGGAATTAAGGGCGATTTTCCAATCGGTTTTTTAATATGGCAAACACATCAAGATAAAAAAATAAAAACCCCTATAAAGGAAATTACACTTGAGGTCATTGATAAAGAAGCTCGTCCAATTGGAGAGAAAAAGTTTTTTAATTTAGCTAATGAAATACTTTTAGGTGATTGGATTAAAAGACCAAAAGCAAATGGTATAGATGCGATTCCATTAAAAAATGCTGTTACACCTGCTACTGTTAATAAAGATTTGCGTGGAACAAAATGGGCTGATAACGCAATAGGATGCCTTATTTTCCAAGGTAGTGATATTCAACATTCAAAAACTACAGGTTTACTATCTTCTGGTTTTGGAAGTGCTGGTAGTATTTTTATAACACCAGAAAATCTTTGGCAAGCATTAGTTATGTTTACAGTTCGTCGTATTGTAAAGCCAACATGGCAAAATGATAGAGATCAATTTTTACAACCAACAGGAGAACTAGTTGATGAATTTAAAAATGATTGTTTAGTTTGGATGTTATTTAATGGTAGTAATCTTACTGCTAGTACAAATGAACTTGAATGGAATGGTAAAAAATGGAGTATTGTAAATCACTTTATTCCGTTTAGAGAAGAAGAGGTTGGAGCAACAGACCGTTTTGAATCAGATTTTATGGTTCGATATATGGCAGATAAAAAATTCTCAGATGAGGCTATTGCTGTTTTGGAAGAGGGAAAAAAGTTATGGCAAGCATATTTCAAACATGTAGACCCACGAAATGTACGAGATGAGCTCAAACTCGATCGCGCTGATGTAGGTTGGTATCAAATTCGAAAAGCGCTACAAGCTCGAAATATAGCCGGAGATTTTGAACCTGTAAGCTTTAAATCTTTTGAAGACGCTTATAAAAAATTATCTGAAAAAATAGAACCGCAGGTATATGAATTAGGATTTTTGAGGAAGTAAATTATATATGATAATAAAAGTTTTTTACTTATTGAAACAACCTGAATACATAGCACTTCTAATTTCAGTTATTGCTGTTATTGTAAATGTTCATATTTCGAATAAAAATAGAAAACATTCTCTTGCAAAAGAAGAGTATTTCAAGTTGCAGCAAATTGTCGAAAAAATAATAGCAAAGTTGTTAATACTAGATAATGATCATGTAAAATGTAGTACATATTTAGAATTGGCACATAGAGCAAGTAATACAAAAAATTCAGTTTTCATTGATTCAAACAATACTCTTAATAAAGATGATTTTGAAAAAAATGGCGAAGATATAACAGCGTGGATAGATATTTATTTTGGAGAAATTTCTCCTGAGTGGAACACTTGCCTTGATCTAGCAAGTAAATTGCATACTCAAATATTTATATTAAGTAAAAAAATAGAGTCAAACGATCTTATTGACTGGGAAAAAGAAATTAAAGAATTTAACGACACCTCAAGGAATCTAGCTCATAAACCTAAGTTAATTGCAGACCGGCTTAAGGTAAAAGTTATAGAATATAAAATGAGTAATCTTTAAAAAACAATAACAAATCCCCTATGAATAGGGGATTTGTGAACGAGGTATACTTTTCTGTCGCTGTTGTAAAATCGCAGTTCTGACTTTAATATTCCTGTAATCTCTTTTTACTTAGCTCTACATAAACCAGTATGTTTCTTCAAGTACCTTTTTAAGTTCTTGCGGTTATAGGGCACTTAAGTACCCCGTCTGATTTTCTAAGATTGTTATTCCAGTGGAGAGGTCTAAGATTAGTTAATTCATCACTTCCACCGTTTGCTACAGCTCGAATATGATCTATCTCCCAACCTGTATTAGATTCTCTGTTCCCATACTCATTACGGTCAATCCATGCACCACAAATATCCTTTCTTCTTAGTGAGGGATCTACTCCTGGTACTACATATCCCTTATTCCAGACATGCTGTATTACTTCTTTTGATAACATATTTTAAGTTTTATTGTTTCTATCGGTCCGACTACGCCGATAATGTAATAATACATTTTTACAATAAATAATGTCAACTTGTTAATATCTGTGGATTGTGTTAATATCTCTGTATGTCTACATGGATTCAAAATAAGCGAAATATAGCAGGACTTTCACAAGAGCAGGTAGCAAAAACATTGGGGATTTCACGCCCTACGTATATAAAACTTGAGCATGGGTTGAGTAAGCCCACCGCCCAACAAAAAGAGCTTTTGGTGCAATTGTTTGGTGTCTCTACTGAAGCGTTTGAAAAAAATGCTATAGAAAAGAAAATAGTAGAAACTACCACATACGAAGTATTGGTACCAAAAGAAAATATTGATAAATTTAAACAAGTACTTTTGTATATAGTGAGTAAAGTAGGAAGTCGCCCGAATATTGGGCAGACTGCGTTGTACAAATTGTTATATTTTATCGATTTTGACTATTATGAAAAATATCAAGAATATTTGATGGGGGCTACCTATATAAAAAATACACACGGACCAAGTCCTGTTTCATTTGCAAAAATTGCAAGAGATCTAGAGCATGCAGGTGAACTTGTAGAAGTACAAAGTAAGTTTTTCAAATATGATCAAAAAAAGTATATTGCAACTAATCCACCTATAGTAGCTGCGCTCTCTGCACAAGAATTGCAGCATATAGACGAAGAGCTTGATCGCCTTGCAACAAAAACTGCAAGAGAGCTTTCTGATATGTCTCATATCGATACTCCGTGGCGAGTAGCAAAAGAAAAAGATGTTCTAAATTATAGGCATGTATTTTATCGTCCAGATGAAACATCTGTAGTAGATAGTGAGTAAATATATATGCCCGAGTTTCATCAATTACCAGAATATCAAAAAGAGCTAAAAAAGCTTTCTAAAAAATATCCAAGTGTCTCTAATGATATAGAAGATATCAAACAAGTATTACTGGCATCTCCAACAGGAATAGGAAAAAATTTTACGATAATCTCCTCAGAGAAAGACATAAAAATTGTGAAAGTTCGCATTCAATGCGCTTCTTTACGAAGTCGTACAATCCGACTTATATATGCATACCACGCAAATACTATAGAATTCATGTATATTGAACTATATTTCAAAGGTGATAAAGAAAATGAAGATAGGACTCGAATAGTAGAGTATCTAGAAAATAAATAACATGCCCGACACATCCTCAAACAGCCCCCTCCAAGGAAAAACATTAGAAGCAATACCAGTGTTCTTAGTCAGCGAGTATGGGTGGGAGGAGTTCGAGTGGAAGATCAAAATCAATTGTTTCAACGGATTAATAAGGGCTCTCGTTTTTAGTATCTAATCCTAAGTATGAAAAATTATACCTTCTATCACTACACAAGAAACTTTGCTGAAAAAATAAAAGCAGAAGGATTGAAGGTCTTAAATTGGAACGAGTATCGTTTTGAGATTTACAACAATATTCCAGAAGAATATAAGCAAGACTTTTCTTTCTTGTTAGCTGGTAATCTTTCTTTAGATTTAAAACAAAATGAGGTCCGTGAAAATCGAATTCATCTTACTACTGTAGATTATGATAATTCTCCATTACAATATTTTTATGGAGGGGAATATCTGCGAAAACTAATTGAAATTAATTATCCTGAATTAAAAGAAAATTTATTTAAGGTTTTAAAAAACATAGGAGAACCATTAAGAATAAAAATTCTTATTTCAGAATCACTAATTGATCCTATATATTTAGAAAACTTAAAACAGATAGAAGTAGGTGCTTTTAGTGGTGGAAAACATACAGATATTTACTTAAAAGAAAATATATCTTTTGACTGTATTGATGAAGTTTTAATTTTATCTATTAGTACGGACGATCCTTGCTTAACCAAAACACTGCAATAAGGAATATCGAGAGAAAAATGATAGAATAATTTTACATTGAACAAAATAAAAAATACCAATGCCGAAACAAACTGCCAAAAGAGATAATGAACAGCTATGGGAATATTGCAAAAATGAAGCCGTGGAAAAGATGGGTAAATTTTCTGCGCGAGCAATGCAGTATGCGGTGAAGCTGTACAAAGAACGTGGTGGTGGGTATGTGGGTGAAAAATCCAAAGACAATAGCTTGGTTAAATGGACTAAAGAAGATTGGGGATACACTGGAGCAGTGGGGCATAGCCGGTATTTACCCAAAGAAGCCAGGGCGCACCTCACGGTAGGCGAAAAGATAGCTACAGATAGAGCAAAAAACAAAGGCACCAGTGAAGGCAAACAGTGGGTCAAGCAACCAGCGGAAATTGCAAAAAAGACAGCAAAATATAGAAAAAAATAAGGTCATTTAAAGTAGTTCTTTCAAGATATGTATAGAACGTGTATACTTTATGTATAATTATACATATCTTGACTATATGTATAGAACGTGTATACTTTATGTATAATTATACATATCAAAAAAATAACTATGTTTTACAAGCTCAAAAAACCAATATCTAATAAAAAACGCAGTGAAATAATATCGTTGCTGTTTTCTGACAATCTTATTGAAACAGCAGAAATTTGGAAATTTAACAAAAAAGTTTCTGAGGATGAATACTTATATTGGGATAAAGTGCAATATAAGGAGCCAGTACCCAAGGGTGTTATAAAAGAAGACCTCTGGTTTATTATTAAATTTCTTCGTCAGACAAAAACCAACAAAACAATAATAAAAGATATCAATGGAAATTATTTTACCTGGTCAAAATTAAAATATTTTGAAGAATTCCTTCATAGAATAGATCTAAATACAGGTGGAGAAATCTTTATAGGAAGTGCAGATGCGCAAAAAATACAGAAACAAAAACTGGTAACACGAGGAATCATAGAAGAAGCTATCGCTTCTTCTCAGTTAGAAGGAGCCGCAACTAGTAGAAAAGCTGCTAAAGAGATGATTCAAGAAGGTAGAAAACCAAGAAATGAATCAGAGCAAATGATTTTAAATAATTATCACTCTCTAAGGGCAATAGAAGAAACATATAAGCACGAAAAAATGAGTATGAATCTTTTGCTTGAATTACACGCACTTACTACCAAGGATACTTTTGATTCATCGGGTGATGCTCCAAGATTGAGAAAAGAGGGAGAACCTGTTGTGGTAACCGATAAGATGACGGGGGAAATATATCACGAAGGTCCAAATGCTGATTTTGTTGCAAAAGAATTAGAGAGACTTATACAATTTGCTAATAATGAAATTGGTCAAGAAGAGTTTATTCATCCTGTAGTGCGCGCCATAATGATTCACTTTTGGATAGGATATCTACACCCCTTTACTGATGGAAACGGACGTTTTGCGAGACTATTATTTTATTGGTACCTTTTGAAAGAAGGGTATTGGGCTTTTTCTTACCTTCCTATATCAAAGGTAATTAAAAAATCTCCAATGCAGTATATTATGGCGTATGTGTATAGTGAGCAAGATGATAATGATTTGACTTATTTTATTGACTATAACTTTAGAAAAATTGAAATGGCTCTTAAGGAGTTCAATATGTATCTTAAGGAACAATCAAGTAATAATTTAAAGATGAAAAAAAATACTGAGATTAAACTAGGTTTTAATGTTCGCCAGGTTCAGTTACTTCAATATTTATTTGGTGATTCAGATACGAGAACTACTATTACTGCTCATATGAATGTGAATCAATTATCTAGAATGACGGCATATAAGGATCTCAAAGATCTTGTGGCGAAAGGATTTTTAGAAGAAAAAAAACAAGGAAAAAATATTTACTATTATGCGACGAAAGAAGTTAAAAAACTTTTCTAAATAATATGCCAGGCTCTCCCTCAAACAACCCCCTCCAAGGAAAAACATTAGAAGCAATTCTCGTGTTTCTTGTCGAGCAGTATGGGTGGGAGGAGCTCGGGTGGAAGATCAAGATCAATTGCTTCAATGAGAATCCCAGCATCAAGTCGAGCCTCACATTCTTGCGACGTACCCCATGGGCCCGTGCCAAAGTAGAGCAGCTCTATATCCGTAGTATAAAGGGGAAAACTCGGCTGTAGGCAGTATGCCGGTGCTATACTGTATGTATAGTAGCTAATCAATTTTTATATGCAAACACTTATATTGGCGCTGCAAATCGTACTCGCACTCGGTATCTATAATGTCTGGCTCGTACGGCACAATCGCGCGACACCCTATCGCGGCGGTGGGGCAGAGAATCTGCGTGCAGAGTTTGCAGCGTATGGGCTCCCAGTGTGGATGATGTATGTAGTAGGGGGCATCAAGCTCGCTGCAGCGACAGCACTCCTCGTAGGGATATGGATCCCAATGCTCGTACCAGTGGCGGCAGCAGTGCTCGCATTCATGATGCTCGGGGCTATATCGATGCATGTCAAAATCCATGACTCGCTCAAGCAAAAAATGCCTGCTATAGCTATGCTCGCAATGGCGCTCCTGCTTGTGTATTTGGTGGTATAAGGGGGCTATATGAAAGACAATTCCTTCACAGACTATATCGTCTACGATATACTCGGCCATATAGATGGCCTCACATCGAGAGCCATGTTTGGTGGGGCGGGGATATATGTACACGGCAAGATCGTGGCTATCATCGTGAGCGGCGAGCTGTATTTCAAGGCAAATGAGGAAATGGTGGCAAAGTACACAGTCCTCGGCTGCCATCCATTTACCTATGAAAAAAATGGCAAAACAGTATCGATGAAATACATGTCTGCGACAGAGGAAATGCTCGAGGATAGGCACATGATGGAGGAGCGAGTATATGAGTCTTTGAGTTTGAGTAATAAGGAGTGATATACTTTATGTATGGATATAGCAACTAAAAATATTGCATATATAGATGGTCAAAATTTATACATGGGTACTACAAAGAGTGAGCCTAGTTGGCATATTGATTTGGTCCGCTTTCGTATTTACCTTGAGAAAAAATATAATGTAGATAAGGCTTACTATTATTTAGGATATCTGATTGATGAAAATGAAGATTTGTATGAGCAACTTCAAGCAGCAGGATTCATTGTTGTTTTTCGCGAACACAATTCTCAGATGCTTGGAAAAAAGAAGGGAAACGTAGACTCTGATATTATTTTTTCTATAATGAAGCGAATATATAAAAAAGAATCTTTTGGAAAAATTGTTCTCGTATCTGGAGATGGCGATTATAAATCTGTTGTTGATTTTCTTGTAGAAGAAGGTCGTTTGGAAAAGATCTTATTTCCAAATAAAAAATTTGCCTCTTCTTTATACAAAGCACTCGGTGGGCAATATTTTGATACGTTGGAAAATCTTGCAATAAAAGCAAAAATTCAGACCAGAAATGAAAAAGGCCCCTTAGGTAATTAGCCGTTCGGGTCCTTCTTCGTCTTAATATTACTATTATATATCAATCATTTTATAAGTCAAATTATATAAAATGCTATAATTTCTTTATGAACTATTGGCTCATAAAATCTGAAGCAGATTGCTATTCAATAGACCAGTTTCAAAAAGACAAAAAAACTGCGTGGACAGGGGTCCGCAATTACCAGGCGAGGAACTTTATGCAAAAGATGGCGGTGGGTGATGGAATACTTTTTTATCATTCAAATGGGACAAAAGAGCACCCGACTGGCGTGTATGGCACAGCAAATGTAGTGAAGCTCGCACATCCAGATGAGACCCAATTTGAAAAGGGTGGGGAGTATTTTGAGCCTCGGGCAACTCTCGAGAAACCTGTCTGGTATTGCGTAGATGTGGGTTTTGTAGAGCGGTTCAAAAATCCGGTATCGCTCACAGAGATCAAGCTCGACCCAAAGCTTACTGGGATCATGGTTGCCCAGACGGGCTCGCGGCTCTCGGTACAGCCAGTCTCAGAAAAGCATTTTGTACATATTACAAAGCTCGGGAAATAGGGTACAAAATGGTATACTACTAGCTATATGGATACAGCAAGAAAAACCGCGATAGCATGTAGTGTAATAGTTGCATTTTTTGCCAGCATATACTTTTTATACTTAGCACAAACGATACTACTGTATGTCGG
>JACCDG010634977.1_pt1 | contig 11372 bp, 14 predicted proteins | sample 7442471 | NCBI WGS metagenome assembly JACCDG01 (sample SAMN15323444, study PRJNA562643) | freshwater metagenome | isolation source: river surface water | place: USA:Blue River Watershed | collected 2017-08-17
GACGAACAGTTTCGGATCGACGACCGGAGCGGACAGCGCTCTGAGGTCGGCGCTGATGGCCGCGAACGACTCGTCGCTCATCGCCAGATATGGAGATGCGCGCTCCGCGCTCAGCTCTTGGTGCAGGTCGGCGAATAGCGACTCGACAGCGATCTTGCGAGCGGCTTCGCGCTGCGCCTGAATCTGCGCCTCGGCCTGCTTGGCGCGGTCGGACTCGACGGACAACTGCTGGCGGACGGCCTCCAGTTGCGCGGCGAGATCGGCGACCATCGACTCGGACGCGATCAGCTTCGACTTGAGATCGACGTTCGACGCCTCCAGCGCGATCAACTTCTCGCGATCTTCGGACATAGACTTCTCCACATCGTTGCATGAAACTTCAACCGGAAGACATTGACGCTCGAACGCAACGACGTGCGTGTTCGGGTCAGCGCCGGCCGGCACGAAAGAAAGCTCGCGAACTCTCGCCTTGCGGAACACGGTGTCAACCGACAGCGTGCGGCCGTTCAGCTCGACTTCAGAGCGTTTTGGAAACGATTCGACTTCGGCGTTGATGCCGACCGAGAATTCCCACGGAGCGCCCTCCGAGAACTCGGCGGCGACCTGGCGACCCGCGTCGGTCGACAGCGAGAAGGTGCCTGACGCCATCAGACCGTCACCGATTTTTCTCAGCTCGACCTTTCCGGCGCGCTGGTTGGAATCGTGGTTGACTAGAGCGAACACCGGCTTGTCTGACACCACCATCGAACCGAGATCGATGGCCGCGTCTCCGTACAGCCCGTAGTTCGGGATGACGCCGCCAGAGTACGCCAACCCTTCAAATCGGGTCGGCTGGCTCGCGTCGAGATCGATGGTCGGCTGAAAACGTAGAGAGAGATTCGCGTTCATTGACCGAGTTTAATCGGTCATGAACTGAAGTTGTCAAGCGGGGATGTGACAGGTATGAATTGTAGTGATCAAAAAGGCGGACACTTCTCTTCTAACCGTCGTACTCTTCGAGACGATCCGCCATCATCGTGAGCGACTCGCTCAGCGCTCTGAGAAACGGCACGACTTCTCCGGGTTTCGGAACAGACGGCATCTCTCCGGTCTTCACACGCGTCTCTCCGAGCGCGTTTCTGCCCTTCGACGTGATCCTGAACAGGCTCTTGTTGTCCTGCTTTCTCTCGTCGACGAACGCCATCGCGTAGTGGCGTTGCAGTATTTTGCGCGCCGTGCTGCGATCTATGGACAGACGCTCTGACACTTCGGCGACCGGATGCGTTTTGCCGTCGCTCAGAAAAGAGAGGACAGCTCTCGCGTTGTCTTTCAGCTCAAACGGTTTCAACGATCTAGCTCCACAGTTCGCACAGGCCGTGACCAGAACTCGAATAAAAAGCGGACTTACGAGCGATCTCTGGATTCGCGCACCCGTATCCGAAAACGTCCGTTATCCTGCCGTGGCCTTTTCCGACCGGATTTTCTGGATGCGCGTAGATCGTGATCCTGTGATCGCAGTTGCAGCAACATTTTTTGTGGTGCTTCAAACAGCAGAGATGTTCGCTCATACGATTATCCGCATTTGGATCTTTTTTGAATAGGAGTAGATAGTGCTTTCTCTAAAGACCATCCGCGATTAACCCTACATAGAACGGTTCCTGCTGGCAATCCATGTGATCGCGCTTTCGCGCATACCGATTCAGACTTGATGTGTACAGTTTCACTTGTTGCTCTATCAAAACTCCACCCTCTACTTAATCTTGTTCTTAAGGTTCCTTGATCAATTCCTATATTTTCAGCTAACTCAGAAACACAAAAACTTCTATTTACATCCATTTTTTTACTTTCTTTCTCTACGTATGGACTTAGTTTATGAATCCTTCTGTTTCTCATTTGCTCCTTTGGTGTTGCCCATCGGCAATTTTCCTTGTTATAATCTCCATCTACATCTATACGATCTATCGACGTTCCTTCTGGTCTCTGACCCATATCTGCAAGAAAAACATCAAATACTTCCCAATCTTTACATACAGTTATGCCTCTACCACCATACTGATGATATCTATCGTTGTTTTTATTAAAGCATCTTTGCCTCATACTACTCCATGTTCTATATAATGGCATATTGATATATGCAGATGTCCTTTGTTTTTTTGCGTAACATTCTCTACACATTGTAGAGTTTCCTCTAACAAGATGGTCTATAAACACATCTTTCGTGTTACCGCAATCACAGATCGAAGTCCATCTTCCTTTGCCAGCATAGTTAACCAATATCCATTTTCCAAATCTGTCACCAGCATGATACTTGAATTTTGCCATTTCAACACCATCAAATCTTTGTTAGTGGTGTATAATAACATTTAATGTTTATCGTGTATATACATCAGCCACAACGTGATGAACCGCAACTCACGCAGGTGTAGCAACCATCCAACATGACGACCGAATACTCTCCGCACTTGTCGCAAAGAGTTCCAGATTTCCTGTCTTCTCCGACCTTCGACGACAACTTCTCGTCGATCATCGCCTTTGCCGCCACCGCGAGACTGTCGTCCTTTACGTACAGACCTAGACCAGTTAAGTGCGTCTCAAGCACGTCGCCGATCTCGGCCACCAGCGACGGCATGAATTTGCCTTTCTTGAAATAACCGCCGTTCGGATTTAAAACAGATTTAAGTTCATCTATCAGGAACGCGCACTCACCTCCTTTACGAAACACAGCAGAAATAACCCGCGTCAGAGCTAGAACCCACTGATAATGACTCATATCTTTAGAATTGATAAAAACCTCAAACGGACGCTTCTCTTCGTCTGGCGTTCCATCGTTCAACACGATGTCGTTTATAGTAATATATAGCGCGTGATCTGAAAGCGGAGTTTTTATTTTGAATGTAGAGCCGCACAGTATTTCAGGGCGTTTCATCGACTCGTGTAAGTGTTTCACGTTATTGGTATGATCGTCTGTTACTACTTTGCAATCTGTGATTTGTTTTGATATAACAGTTGTCATAAAGATTTCTCTGTTGGTGCGAATGGATGATATTTGAGTCGCGCTGATTTGTACGCATTTGCGGCGTCTTCTTCCCTATCAAATACTCCTAGATAAAATCGTTTACCATTCAACTTTATCTGTGATTGCCATTTACCAACACTGTTGCTCCACCATACACCGCGATATTTAGAGCTACCCCACACTGACTTGCTGTTTTGGTTGTTTTGCGCGCTTGTCACTTCTCTAAGGTTGCAAAATCTATTATCACATCGTTGGCCGTTTATGTGGTCGATTTCATACATCGGCCATTTACCTGTCATGTAAAACCACGCTAACCTGTGAGCGCTATAAGTTCGTCTATCAATTTCAATGCGCCTATACCCTCTTGTTTCTATCCAACCTCCAACATCACCTGGGTTTACTTTCTTATTATAGCTTGGAGTTACCTTCCATATAAAGTCACCAGTTTCATGGTCGTAATGAAGAAGTTCTTTCAATCTGGAGTGTGATAGCTGTTTTCTGTCTTGCATAAAAAACCTTTTAATTCTTCAGAGTTGGCTCTCGCTGCGGCAGAGGCGCTGGCAGTTTTGGCTTCTTGTCTTCTTCGGTCAGCACGGATGCTCCGACGATTGGCTGGTTGATTGTGATCACGTTTTCTCGGCTCGAAGGTTTTGAGGTGTTCCGTCAGAATCGATGTGAAAAAACTCTGAATCTTCGTATGAATAGTCGATTTGAAATTGAGCAATTTCACGACCAGACGCGATATTTACGGCCTCTTCATCGCTATCGGCCTCCACGAGAGTCCAGCAGCTCACCGTGATCGTTCCGCTAACGATATACGTGTTCATTCGTTGCTCGGCCCTTCAAGTACTGGACGCCAGTGAGTCGGCGGCCTTAGCTTTTTGCTGGTAGTTCTGTCAGCATCAATACGCTGCCAGTAACTTTTTGGTTTTTTTCTGTACTCGTCTTCATTCCAATACGCGCACGAAGTCACGCCATTCCAAGTTGGAGGCCAAACGATTATGTTGCGGCCATCTTTCGGAGCGGTTTCAATCGGACGCCATTCGTTAAACTCTTTCATGTCAAGATCACCATCCGGTCCCGTAAGACGCGAGCAGTACTCCAATCTTCGATCCGGCAACAGCCTCTCCGAGCAGCTTCACCTTAACATTGTCAGCGCTCGAACACCAGTATTCAGATACAAACTCGCCACGGTAATCGAAGTCGGTCGGGTGGATGTTCCTCGCCACCTCCTCGTTTGGAGCGCACACGACGGCTTTATTGTAAGTTTCGTAATCGTTGATCTCGTCTTGATATATAAAATACAGGTTCATGTATGACTCCGTGATGTTTCCTAACGCTGATCGATCAGTCGCTCGATAGCTGCTCGGATGTGCGGCCACTTATCACTCAATTAATCCAAGGAGGAATGTTTTCGTTATATTCTTTTGCAGCGAAATCGTGAAGCGCTGAAAGTCGATCTTCGCTGACAACGATATTAACATTAACTTGAGAATCTGTCTCATGCCATGATTTTCTGAAATCTGTTTCATCCCAATATCCTTTGCCTTGGTTGCAGTCTCCACATAAAACCTGAAGGTTGTTAATATCTAGCGCGAGTTCAGGATGCTTTATGACTGGCTTTATATGGTCAACATGAAGCACGACGCTGTTGTCTTTTCTTGGAGATTTCCCACAACTCATACATCGCCTGCCATGCAAGCTCAACGCTTGATACCTCAAATCTTTCCATGTCCATGTATCGTAAATATTATCACAATTAACGATTTCAGACTTCTTCGATTTCTGCTTGTATCCTGTTGGTTTTATTTTGTTTGTACGATTAATTGTTTTTTTATTTAACGTCGGACAAGGTAATGTCGATTTTATCTTTCTCGATGTTTTTTGTTCTGTATCTTTGTTTTCTGTTACTATTGACGCTTCGATTGAAGCCAAACAAAAAGCTCTTACATCTTGAAAAGGTATATAGTTATCCAATAAATACTTTTCTATTTCTTTATTCTTAGGTTCTTTTTTAAACCTGACTCCAACTTTTACGAGCTTGCATATAGCATCTCTCCTCCAGATTTTCGTATAAAAATCATTAAGTCTCTGTTGTTTTCTGTCTTGCATAAAAAAACCTTTTAATCCTGGCGAGTCTGTCAGACGATATGCACCGCCTCGGATTTCTCCGAACTCTCCAGGTCAAAAGGTTTTCTTTATCAGTCTGACAGGGCTGATAGTGTTCGTATACTACAAGAACGCGATCACGGAGTCAACATTTTATGAAGCCCAGTCTCGCGCTTCAGAAACTTCTCAAGAAACACCTGCCACGCGATCCAGATCGGGAACGCCGCGAAGAGCAGCAGAGCGAAGATGGAAGCCGCGATGCCGATGATAGGCGATAGCAGCAGCAAGGCGATGATCGTCAGGATGTCTCGCCACATCACGTCAGACCCCACCAGAGCGCCGACACGATGACGCAGAACAGCCCGAAAAAAAAGGCGATTCCCATGATCAAATCGCCATCGCTAACCTTTCCGAGCGACTTCTGTAAAGGCGTTCTAGGAAAGATATCGAACCTCACAGCCAGATAGCCGACTACCATCATAACGAGGCCGAGAACAAAAAGAAATTTCATCGTTTAACTCCTCTGTCTATCGTCCGTCGATGCAAAGCAACTTCAACATTTCATCGGCGATGGCGACCGCGTCTTCGCACGACGATCCAGACTGAATCGCGGATGCCGCGAAGATTCTTCTCCAGTGTTCTCGCTCGCTGCATTTTTGTATAGCCTCGAAGCGAGACATCATCTCGCTCACGACCTCTCTGTTTTTTTCTGCGAGAGCTGCCGCTGACATCTCGGCCCATTCTAGCGGAGTCGGAACTGAGTCATCCATATATCACCTCGCGTTGTATAATACGCTTATTATACACCAATATGATGTGATATTCAATCCTCTGCGATGATGCGCCAGACCATCCGCTCCGATATGCCGTGCTGTCTCGCCAGCTTCACCACCGTTTTCTCTTTGCCGTCGTATGCGGCCTTGATCTCCGCGTTGCGCCACTTGCGGTCGCTCTTCGGAATTCTGATCATCTCGGCCCCAAACTCTTTGACCAAGCTGCGCTCGTATCGGTCTGCGACGGTGTCGTCGATGCCGAGCGTGCGCTGCGTGAAGTCGATCAGGTCTTCGATACTCGCCATGCGTCTGTCCTCTTGAGTATCGTGCAACTACTTGATGATGTCGGTTCTGAAGAATTTGTTCATGACCTTCAATATTCTCTTGTCGGCGCGCTCGCTGACTCCGAGAAACGGGCGGGCAGGAATGTCGCCCCACGGATGACCGCTTTCGCCTCGCTTCACGAAGAAATGGAAGTACGGCGCGTAATAGAGATCGCTTCCGATCAGCACCGAATCTCCGACCACTCGGAACTTGAGCGACTCTACGAGATCGCCGGTCCACGTTCCGACGAACTCTGCGCCTCTCGTGTTGCCAGACCATCTCTTGAGATTGATCGTCGAAGGCTTGAGCTTCGCCCACTTCTTGCGCTGCGGAGAGCGCTGCTTGTCGAACACTTCGGTCTTGACGAAATCGACGTAGTCGGCTCCGATCTCGCCCATCAGCCGCTCTTTCATCTGCGGGTTAATTGTTTCCGCCAGCTCGCGCAACGCCCTCTGAATCCGCTCGTTTCCAGATACGTCTGCCTCAATTCTCATGGCTTCACCAGATCATCTCGGACTAAAACGATACTCTACCAGAATCGTGACGACACCGCCATAAATGTCGGCTGTGACGTCACGAGCGAAAGTGGCTGATTCCAGTGGTGTTTATGGTGCGTTTAGCGAACGCAAGTCGGTGATGGTGAACTCGAACTCCTCGTTGAACGGAAGGTCGTCTCCGTATGTCGAGGAGTCGTAGATCGCCTTCACCAGAACCCTGCGAACGCGCTCTCTCGGAAACGGCAACTTCAGATCGTCGCCTTTCAGCACGATATTGACTGTGCTCGCGAGCGGATAGATCTGAACCTCGTCGCGACCATTCACCACTTCGTTGTCTCGATCAGAGAGCGTCCACGTCGCCGACTTTGGGATCACGGCGTTGCCGTCAGAGTCCGAGAACGAGACGCGAAGGATCGCCGTCGATTCCTCGTTGGCTTTGTCCGTCAGGCGGATCGTCATGTCGATACACGATCAGTTGATGCGGATAACAAACGAACCCTGCGGGTACAGGACAGGATCGCCGGTGCCGACGGTCTGGTCGGTGATGCCGTTGTCGTAGATAAGCACGTTGCCGGCTCCTGCGGTAGCGCTGTCGGCGATGAACGATGATACCACGGTTCCCCATCCGGCGGTCGCCATGGCGAACTGCCAGATGTTCGCGTTGCTGCCCTGGTTGCCGGAGACGCTGGCCCAGGCCGGAGAGGATCCGCCAGGAGCGTTCAGGGTCAGGCGAGCGTAGCTACCGCCAGACGGCTCGGTGACGGTCGCTCCGGTGCTGGTGTCGCTCATCGTCGCGGTGGACAGGCCGAGCGCGGTCGCCGAGATCGTGAAGGTCTGGTTTCGAAACATCCAGTTGAGCAGACCTTCCGCCGCGTAGGTGGACAGGCCGAAGCCGGACAGCGCCGTGAACTGCGCGTAGACCTCGCCGCTGGCGATGGTCGGCGTGTTGCCGGAGGCCAGCACCTTACTCTCCAGCAGAGGCCCGTAGCCGAGCACGTTGCCGGCACCCCATGTCGCGCTATCGACGATGGCGTAGTGCGTGGCCGTGCCGAGCGATCCGGTGATCTGCGGGAAAGTGACGGTGCCGGACTGGGTGACGCGACGGCTCGCTGGAGCGCCGAAAGTGATAGCGGCCCTCGCGTAGCTGAACGAGTTCGGCATCTCGTTGCAGTTCGCTCCGGTGGCCGCATCGCCGGGATTTGCGGTGCAGTAGGTGACGTAGAGCTGCGAGACCGGCGTGTAGGCGCCGGACGATTGGCGCACCAGTTTGATCATGCAAGCGTTTTCGGCGAAATCTGACAGTGTGCTCATGCGTGGCTCGACAGGGTGGCGGACATGGATGGTTTCATAAGGGTCGCCGACATAGACAGCAGACCGATGGCTCGATCTCCCTCCGACGACGACCCTAACACGGAAATCACGTCGATATCTGACGCAAGATTTCTATTTATCGCGGTCGCCGGAACCGACATCCCGGAGATCGCGTCAACGGATGTTGCGAGCGATCTCGACACCGTGACGGACGGCGACGACATCAGCGAGATCACGTCCAGATCGGACGACAGCACGCGGTCGTAGACGGACAGGACTTCGACTGTCGGAAACAGCGTTTCGATTTGCAGGTCGCACGACAGTTCGCGCTTCACCGATACGGCCGGAACCGAGAACGAACACAACACGTCGCGATCAGAATAGAGGTTGGCGACGTTCGCGACCGATATGGTCGGCAGCAGTGAAACGATAGTCATCTCGCTCGACAGCGAGATGAAAGGCGTGAGCGACACGCTAGGAGAAGAGAATAAGCTCTCAATCGACAAGTCGCACGACAAAGAACGGCTCACAGCAATCGCTGGAGACGACGTTAATGATTCGATGTCGAGAACCGACGCCAGATAGGCTCCTATGGAGATGATCGGAGTCGATGTCGCAGATTCTATCGCCAGGTTCGACGCCAGCGCGCGATTGATGCTCGCGCTCGGAACGCTGGTTGACGTGGTGGTGTCCAGCGAAGATGACAGCGATCTGCCGACCGACACGCTGACGCTCGGCATCTGCGATAGCGCGTCCAGCGACGATGACAGCGCGCGCTCAACCGATGCTGAGACGGATGGCAACGCGCTCTCTACGTCGATAGTGGAAGCGAGCAGCACCGTCTTCGGAGTTTCGACGTTTATTCCGCCAAACTCTGACAGCACGTCGATGTCGGTCGCCAGATCCCGCTTCACTGACAGCGATCCGACGAACGAAGATAGAACGTCGATGTCGGTCGATAGTGCCCGCGTCACTTTCGCGTCGGCCGTAGAGGTCAGCGTCTCCACCGTCAGATCGGTGCTGAGATAGGATGTCAGAAAGTCGATGGACGGCAGCGCTGAGAGCACGTCCAAGTCGGACTCCAGACGCGCCATCGCGCCCCCGCTCGACGAGAGCGGATAGCCGGACAGCGGAGCGCCGAACATCAGTTGAACACTCCAGCCTTCGGTTTGGCGGACACGGAGAACGTCGTGCAGCTCTCTGCCGACTCGTTGAGCATCGCGTCGCGGCACTGGTAGCAGATGCGCTTGACCAGACCGGCCCACACCGCGAGCGTCGCGGAGTGCGATGTCGCACCGGTCGTTGAGAACGGTGTCTTGGACGACCACGCGCTTCCGGCCGATCCATGCCGACAGGTAGCCGCCTCGTTCGTCGTCACGCCGAGAGCGACGTTGGCGGCGGTTTTCGGATAATTGCCTGAAGGGTTCAGCCCAGACAGAACAGGAGGAACCGTGTCAGCGAACAGCGAAATCTCGGCTGTTTGATCGCTGTTGCAGATCGAGTTGACAGAAGACTCTGCCGCCACTCTCGCGTAGTAAGTGACGTTGGCATTGGTCGGCCCGACAGATATCTGGCTGGAAGCGGACGACGCCGTGTTGTACGGGCCTCCTGAAACGGTCCCAAAGTACGTGCGGTAGTTCGCCAGATCGCCGGTCAGCGCGGAGCCGTCGGCGTGCGTCGTCACGTCCAACCAGTCGAACGACAGCGTGGCGTTGCTCGGAGGATTAGCGACCAGCCCGACGAACGATAGACCAGAAGGGGTCGCGAGCTTCTTGCACGGGTACGAAACCGTGATCGAGTCTGTGCCGTAGTTGCCGGACGCATCGTAGCATCCGACGTGCAGCGCGTTCGATCCGATGGAATAGCCGCTCGTTGCGCAACCGAAACTCGTGGTTCCGGTGCAGGCCGTCCCGGCGCTCGCGTTTGGAGCGGAGCCTATGCGCCACTTGCAGCCAGAAACCCCTACGGCGTCGCTGGCCGATCCGGTCACGGTCAGGATGTCGGAAGAGACGGTGCTCGGGTCCGTGTTGGCGATGGTGACGCTCGGCGCGGTAACGTCACCTGTGGATACCGCAAACGAAGCGGTGGCCGGAACGCTGATGTTGCCTGCCGCATCCATGCAGGTGTAATGCTCTGTCTTGTTTCCGTTAGAAAACGCGACCGATGCCGAATGCGAGGTGCCGTTCGTGTTCGTGAACTGGGTTTTGTATCGATGACCGACTCGCGTGGCAGAATACGCTGCCGTGCAGGTCTCTCCGGTCGTGAATGAGAGCGTGGCCGGCGATGATACTGTGCCTGTCGGCAGAACGTTGCCGGTGGTCGGCTCGGTCTTGTCGGTCGTGCTGGTGCCGCAGCCGACGCGTTGCGTGGACACAACGATGTTATCGAACCGCTGACCGACCGATCCGTGCGATGTTCCGCTGGTGTTGCGCCACGCCATGTAGAGATGCTGCAACTTTAGGCCGGTGCTGGTCCGCAGCCACAGGTCTTCGTAGTCGCCGAGCGGAACTCCGTCGATCCAAATCTGGTAGCGACCGTTCGGGTCGGTTCCGTCTAGGTTCGATGCGGCGCTTCCACCCATGTCGATCATCTGCTCGACACAGCGCCACGTCCCGGTTGAGAACGTCGGCCATGACACGCTGGAGTGCTTGATGTGATGCGGCTTTGTGCAGTAGATCGCCCCCGAGTCGTAGTCGCACGGGAATGAGTCGCCCCAGCATGACCCGGCCGGGTTGCTGCAATCCTGGTACATCCCGCGATAGTAGTTGTAGCTGCGTGTGTGGCCGGCCGTGCTCACTTCGACAGAGAAATCGGCGTAGTCGGTCCCATCAGGACGGTTGCCGGACATTCCGATGTTGTTCCGGTTTCCTGCCGTCAACCCGCCGCCGTGACCACCCCACGTAGTGCTGTACCCGGCATCAAAAAATTGGTAGTAGCGCAGATAGAGCTTGTCGTAAGCCGCAGGCAACACCTTGACCAAATCGGCGCCGTAGGGCTGCCCGCTGCCCGCGAGAAACCGGGCGACGGTGTTCGCTCCGTCTTGCGAGGGTCCGCTATCGGTCGCGAACACCACGTCGGTCGCGCCGTCGTAGTCGTCCCATTTCGCCCGCCTCGCCGCGTCGCTGGCTTCCTCGAAATCGGCGCAGTAGATCGTGCCTGCGGGTGGGCTGGCGCACTCTGCGCGCACAACCGGCCCACCGGGAGTCCCGCTGACAGAAAAGCTGATCGCGGTGCTTGATGTGTTGGCGTTGCCGAACGAGTCGATACAGCGAACGTATCGCGTGTAGTTTTGGCCGTTAGAGACCGCGAATCCTGTCTGCTGATGAGTGGTTCCGCCAGTGCTGCCGAAAGTGCTCGCCATGC
>JACCDG010061631.1_pt1 | contig 11371 bp, 7 predicted proteins | sample 7442471 | NCBI WGS metagenome assembly JACCDG01 (sample SAMN15323444, study PRJNA562643) | freshwater metagenome | isolation source: river surface water | place: USA:Blue River Watershed | collected 2017-08-17
AAAATTTGCATTTTGCCGACATCCCGCTACAATTTGTTTTGTGACCAAATATTATAATTTCGATACTTATTTTAGATCCAAAATGCTTGGAATTATGGAAAAAAACGGTGTTGTTGGATATTTCTAATGCTGTTATTTTTTTGTCTCGCATTTAAAATTTAAGTTTTCAGATATTTGTTTTTGTTAATATATTGGTCGTCAAACATGTCAAGGGAAAATCCAAATTCGTTTCCTATAGCCCCTGATATTAAACTTGCGAAAATCGCGGCCGTTACGTCTGGCAATAAAGACGAACCCGCCATAATTGTGGGTGAAGACGCCGCAAGTGGTTGGTATGAACGAGATGATGGCGCGACGGTTTTTGCTAGTTATGGGCAAGATAATATCGTCCAACATTGGGATTATACTGAATTTAAACAAGCCATATTTTTGGCAGGTTATGAGCCTAAAACAATAGAAATTGAGAATGGTGGTTTACTTTATCGCAAGCCCAATGAGCCCGGTTTATGGTGGCAAGAAGGCACAACAGAATTCAATTTGATTACCAAAGAAATACGCCAGACAACTTCTTTGGGAGGAGTTGCCAAAACCTTTAAACTTAGCGAACAAGAGAAAGATGCTTTACTGACCGAACTGGAAGCAAGAATACAAATCAAAAATATTATGAATGATATTAAGAAACCAGAAGACGGAAAATCAGAAAATACCCAAAATACTGATGAACTTCGTCAAGCGGATAATAACGATATCATTTTGATGCAAATACCTACTCTGGAATTGAGCATAGAAGACGCAAAAAAAGATCTTGCGGAAATCAAAGTTAGTCTTGCAGATTTGGCTTCAATGAAGCAAGGCATTATTCAAAATAGAACTGACGTTGAAAATCTTAAAGTTGATGTAGCAAATGCAAAAACTGGCGTCATGACTGTTAGAACCAATGTTTCTAATTTGGTCGGAGAAGTTAAGTCTTTGACAGAAACAAGCGCCACCAAAAAAGAATTATCTGAGCTCAAAGCCAAAGTTGACGAACTACAAAGCGGTATTGCTGAATTTTCTATTTTAAACAAAAAACTGTTCGACATCGATAGTCAAATGAAAGAATCTGTTAAATTTTTGGACGATAAAATTAAGACTTCGAAAGTGGTTTTAGATAGTAAAATTAAGAATGTCAATGAATCCATAGAAGCTTTGACACCACGGTTGCTAAGTCCACGCGGATTGGGCGAAATTGTTGAAGAACAAAATGAAGATTTGGATCCTTTAACTATGAGTCCAAGAAGGGCAACTACTAGCCCTGCAAATAGTCCAAGACTTGTCAATCCTGTTCCAAAATTATCTCTTGATGCTTTGAGTCCTAAAGGAGCACCAGTAAGTGCCCGTCAAGATAGTGCTAGACAAAGTAGTGCAAGGAATGAAACGCCAAGAAGTCAAGCGGACGTCATACTATTCAATTCTTTTAGAACAGACATAATTGAACTTCAAAGGGGTCTAAAAGACGTGCAGCAAAAAGCGCAAGAAATTGAACAAATTAAAGCTGGTCGTTTAGTATTAGTTGAAAAGCTGAAAAACGTAGAAGCTGAAATATTGGCAGCAATTCAGGGCCTTAAATCTAACGTAGAATCCTTGCAACAATCAGACATTAGAACAAGTGCTGCAATCGAGACTTTGAAAGCTTCCGATGATAATTTTAAGGCATCTAATGTTGTTTTGAAATCTCAGTTACATGCAAAAATTGAAGAACTACGTGAGCAAATGAAACGCGTAGAAGACGAAAGCAAAGCACAAACGAAAGACGAACCCATCAAAGAACTCAAGAACAGTTTATCTTTATTTCAGCAACAAATTACCGATTTAGCTGTTTGTCAAACGGCAGATAATACTACAATCAGCGAACTTAAGAAAGCAATTGAAAATAATGCACAATTGGGTCAAGAACTTAAAGTGCTGTGCGAAGATCTGAAACAGCAAATTGCTAATCTCCACCAAGAACCACCGAAAAACAATGATTCCGAACTAAAACAACTAAAAGACGCTCTCGTTCCTGTCCCAAATGATGGTATCGAAACAGCCATCGTTGAACTCAAAAAAGTTGATGAGGGGCTTCAAAGCGAATTAGTCAACCTCAAAAAAGTTGACGAAGAACTTCAAACAGCCATCGTTGAACTTAAAAAAGTTGATGAGGGGCTTCAAAACGAGTTAGTCAACCTCAAAAAAGTTGACGAAGAACGTCAAACTGCCATCGGTGAACTCAAAAAAGTTGATGAGGGGCTTCAAAACGAATTAGTCAACCTCAAAAAAGTTGACGAAGAACGTCAAACAGCCATCGTTGAACTTAAAAAGGTTGATGAGGGACTTCAAAGCGAATTAGTCAACCTCAAAAAAGTTGACGAAGAACGTCAAACAGCCATCGTTGAACTCAAAAAAGTTGATGAGAGCATTCAAAACGAATTAGTCAACCTCAAAAAGGTTGACGAAGAACAGCAAACTGCCATCGTTGAACTCAAAAAAGTTGACGAAGAACGTCAAACAGCCATCGTTGAACTCAAAAAAGTTGACGAAGAACAGCAAACTGCCATCGTTGAACTCAAAAAAGTTGACGAAGAACGTCAAACAGCCATCGTTGAACTCAAAAAGGTTGACGAAGAACGTCAAACAGCCATCGTTGAACTCAAAAAGGTTGACGAAGAACAGCAAACTGCCATCGTTGAACTTAAAAACAAACAGGCTTCTTTGGAAGAAAGCCACGAAAAATTGTTGCAATCTATCAAGGACACACAAACGCAAAATGAAACAGCAATTCAAAACATTAAAGCCGAAATGTCTGCTGCACAGCCTAAAGGCGAACAACCAACGCTAAATTTGGATGTTGTAAACGCAATTTTAGCAAATTTAGAAAAGATGAATCAAGATATTCAAATTAAAAATACAGCTATTCAAACATTGTCTGATTCTGTATCACAACTTTCTTCGGCCCAACAAATTGCTGCTCAAATCGCGGATCTGAGAAACGAAATTAATGCTGGTCTTGCGCCTCTATCCGAAAAGTTAATTTCTTTAGAAACTAAAATAGAACCACTAGAACAAATTAAGAATCAATCCGATGTAAATAAAGCCGAACTCATCCAACTTCAAGAAACAATCAAACAACAAGACATCAAAGTCGATGAAGTTAAAACTTTATCATCGAACACGGTGGCAAAATTGGGCGAAATCGAAACCAAAGTTAATGTTGTTAGCGAAACTATCGGCAATATGATAGCGGATGTAAAAGAACAAACGAAATTAGTTTCTAGCGAGTCAAACACTAAAGTTTCACAAGTCGAAGAAAAATTGATACAAACAGAAACAGCTCTGGCAAGTATCACCAATGAAACCAAAAACTTAAAAGTCGATTTGGATAGTTTCAAAGAGACTATACAAAACGGCCTGCCTTCCAGCGACAACCAATTCAAACCAGATCTTAACTTCCAAAAAGACCAAACTACCGGTATTTCTGTGCCCGCACCCGGCTTGCTTAATTTGGTGACAGAAGGTGTTCAACGTGCTTCTGTTTGTGCCAGCGGTTTACAACTTGAAGTGCCTTTGATACTAAAGGAAACAAAGTCATATGAACCACTACAAGCGGGTGAAAGTCTTCTAATTAAGAAGAATGACGAACTTGTTTGGGTTACAAAAAACGCGGATGGAACACAACGAGAAACAAGTATCAGTGCACCAAAAATAGAACCTGTCGATAACATTAGTTTAGCTAATGGTGTCACTTTATCAACACAAGACAATACTGAATCTAAAAATGGTTCTGAAGTCAATAACACTTCGGTCCTAAATATTGCTGATACCAATGGCACATTGTTTTCAGTAGGTAGGTCAAAAATCGAACTCTTAGGCGGTATAATGGAGAAAAAAGAAAACGGATTGTTCTACAACGGCGAAGCATTGGGAGGGCTGTCATTCCCTCTGAAACTCAGCGAGGAAAACAAAATTTGGGCAAATCCGCTAACTTTAACATCCACTGTAGATAAAGGATTCGTATTTAAGAACAACGAAAGCACCGTTTTATGTGTCGGCCCTAATCATGTCGATGTTGAAATTCCTCTCGGTATTGGCGTAGTTTCGGCAGAAAATGTTGCAGATCTAATGGTTAACGCGGCGGCAGAACCACAGAAGGCATTCTTATATAAAACTAAAAATAGTCTCATGTTACTCCAAGGCGCCAACGAAGTTAACATTTTGGAAAAATATGATCCAAAAATAGAGCTTGACGTGGAACCCCAATTGTTTAAAGAGGGAACTTTCGTCTGTTACGACGAAAATGGTAATCCTAAACCGATTTTACCCCTTAGTAGTAATGTTACTTTCGAACAAAAACTCGATGGAGAAACCAATAAAACACTATTATCGGTGGCAGAATTTGACGGAAATTTACATATTGTGGGATATGAAACAGTAAAGAGCATTGTCGATCAAAAAGAAGCATTGAAAACAACACTAACAATTACGATAGAAATCAAAGCAGGCGAAACAAAAGTGGCGAACGAAAAACGTTTTGTGTTGGATGGTCAACATCATGATATTCAATGTTTGTTCCAGAAAGCGGGCTATGCAATTGTAGTAACTCGAAGTTACAAACGTCTCAACTTTATTTGTATATATGAAACTGGCGATCAACTAACTCATATGATTGACCTCGAATATGATATTGATCAATATGCAGCCGTTTTTGACCCTAACAACGGAATGTTTGTGATTGCTGGTTTTGATACAGAAAATAAGAATTTCACTGTTGTAACCATTACAAAGTCGGTGACGGCAGAAGAACACAAAATTTCTCACACGCTTAAGTATAATTTGGTCGAAGGTGGCATCAGTTCCCAACAAAAGAAATTGACGCTTTTGACTATACCAGGAGGCACTTATGTTGTTAGTTATGGATCATATAAAGTGCCATTTATGATCCTTTCTGACAATGAAATTACTGCTGGCGAGCTTTATATCGATTATCAAACAAATGATTGTCCTTCGATGATTTACGACACAGAAAAAGGCCAAATAGTTACTTTTGAAAAGACCATCACTAATAACTGTTACATACAAATTTTGGATATCTTGGGCAACAAACTACAAAAAATAAATACAAAAATGCTGTCTAGCGACGTTGTCGATCCTATACAAATTTTGGAGGAAGGGCTGATTGTCTATAAAAATGCCGAGGGTTGTGATGTCATTAGATATTTCAAACACAATGGACACCTCGAATTTTCTACCACTATCATCGAACAATTCGATGGCGAAAACATTCAAAACGTCTCGCCATTGAACGGAAAAGAATTTGCTTTGATAACAAAATGCAAAATTAAGGTTTTGCCACGCCTAACTGAAAACCCAGCAGAATTTATCGGTGTTGTAGTTAAAAAGGGTCAGTCGAGCATTACAATGATGGTTAGAGGTCATATTTTGGATGTTTCTGATATTGATGATTTGCCAAAAGAATATATCGGAAAGAAACTTTATTTGACGAACGCCAAAAAAGATTTCCCTGCAAACCTTTCCGTCGATGAAAATAAAGGTGTCTTTGTAGGCAAATGCATAGCAAAAAATAAGATTCTCTTAGTAGGATTGTAAAGTTATCCAAATGGAAAATGTCAAATAAAACATCTCCCAATTCGCATAATAAATTTAAACAATATTTTTTTGCATAGATATAATGTTCGCGCTTTTCATATTACTCGTTATCTTGCTAGTTTGGTATTTTGCCGTCTTTGTTCGGCATTCTGAAGTTGTGTCAGTTTGTTACTTTTTCCGACCCGGCTGTCCAGCATGTTCCGCGACAGAGTCATATTGGGGTAAGTTTTCTTCCGAAATGGTGAAAAAACACCCCACAATTAAAATGAACAAAATCAATGTCGCGACTAAAGACGGAGGCGCACATGCAGAGAAATATGGCGTGACTCATGTCCCTATGCTCGCAAAAACATATAAGACAGGCAAATTTGCTTTTTACGAAGGCGGCAAATTGTCGTATGATCAGACAGGAAAACCAGGAGTAAATGGTATTATTGTTGAGGGCTGGGATGTGAATAGTCTTGTTTCTTGGGCTACCAAATAATCCACTTGTGGGCCATACTTTTTAATTTTTTGTTATTTTTTCTTTTTCGGTTCAAATATAAATCGACAGACTACTCAATAAATATTCTAAATGTCGAACATTAATCTTTCTGTTGCCGAACCTATTCCAGAAGCACCACCTCTTCCGCAAGAGCAACCAGTGCAAGAGCCACCAGTGCAAGAGCCACCAGTGCAAGAGCCTGTATATGAAGCACCACCCAAACGAGAAAGTGAAATGCGGCCCCTTTCGTCGAGTATCTCGCAAGGCTACAATTATAAGCTCGTCGAACCAACCACGAATCTTTTCCGTAGTGGCGTTCCTACCAGCATGCTTAAATTTTGGGGGCTTCAAATTTTGATAGGACTCATCGTTTATGTTTTGCTCATAGTTATTTTGATGTATTTCGGACAAAATCACATCTTGGGCAATGTCTTGGCAATATTAGTGATTGTAATGGGCAATACTTATATGGTAACGAAGTTCCAAAACTTGGATGGTTGCTATAAGCGTCTAGGATAAGCTAAAACCGGAAAAAAACAAAAGTTCCATTTTTACTTTATTTTTTTTAAATTTGAATCTGCCAGATCATATTACAAATCTGGATTGGTTTTGAGCTCGACAAATGACATGCTGACATCGAACAGTGCATTGAGTGTTGTAGGTGCAAACTCGGCAGAAGAACAGAAAGCACAAGAATATTATGAATATAACAAACAGGTCTTATTCGCCAAACTAGAAAAAGTAAAAAAAGATACAATTTGTCTGGAGTCCAGCGAAACTGCAGTAGTTTATAAATGTAATGATATAATCGAAATAACTAAACTAAATCACAAAAATGGTCAATCTTCTATGCGATATATCAATTCATCGCGAAATATAGTTTTAGTCAAACAGGTTTTGGAAACAGCTACAAATTACGCGCGCTTTTTTACGTTAGATGGTGTGAAAGATTATATCAGGTGCTGTCAGATGAATAATGCTGAACTTCTGGCCGAATACTATAGAGTTCCATATCAGAAGTATGAAATAACCAAACATACACGTCGTTTGGAAACTTTTCGATGTAAGGAAGGCATAAAAGCTAGATTATTGATTCGTTGGGCTTTCGGTAAGCCATTACGCACATTATTTCCAGAGTTTATAACATTAGAGGAATTTGTAATTTGGTTTATTCGCAATCGCGCGGTGCTACCAAAAATAGAACCAATAAAACTTGAAACCCTGGAGCTTTTGACAATACACGAGTGAGTCGTTCGAAAGTCAATTAAACCCCCCAAATTAAACCCCCAAATTAAAAGATAAATTCGTAATCTGTTTTTTCACTTACTTCTGTCATAAAAAGCAAATTATCCATATATTTCTCGATTTCGTCATTTATATCAAACGTTATTTCTATCTTTCCATTTCGGTTTCCACCTTTCTTTTGATCGGACAACTTAAATTGATATTTCGTATTTGGTGCAATTGTTACTTCATCGCCGGGACCCATTTCTATATCCATAAATTCATGGTTACAACTAACGATTGTAATGAAACCGCAATAAAGTTTTATTTTGTGTTTATGCTCAAAGTTATCGCTCGGCGGCGGGATTTTTTTATTGAAGTAATACGTCAGCCTGTGTTGTTTTTTTGTCTCCATTATATGTATGAAAAAAATAAAGTCTAAGACACATTAACAGAAAAGGTTCCTTATAAAATCTTCCGTATATGATTTGTCTGCAAAGATACTAGATAAGATTTTAACTTCTCTTGTGTTCAAAAGCACATCATCATACCATACCCAACCAGTTTTCGAAATTTCCATTAACATGATGTCTTTCGCATTTGCGTTTATAATCCCATTTATTGGCTCTTCGTAGATGCCTTCATCTAGATCAGACAATACTTTTTGTGAAACTTCCTTAAACAAATCTTTTATATTTTGCACTAATTTCCATTGATATTCAGTTGGCTCGGTCGGATATAGTGAGCGCATAAGAGACCAAGTTACTGATTGTTGCTCACTCAAAGTTATGAAATGTTGTATTTCTTTCGAAGAATTAGCAGAAATTGGTTTTATATCCTTTATAGATTTCAGCCGTTTTTTGGCATTTTTTGCTTCTGAGTGTAATTCCTTTTGATCTTGTTGTTCATCTAAATCGAGAGAAATATCAAGCATTTCGGTTTCATCGCACAACTTTTTTGCTGTTTCGTTGTCTGATTTTGTTAACTTGACATATTTCGCTAATTTTTCTGCAATATCTCTAAGTTCGTAGTTTTGTTTCGATAACGTTTTTATCTCTTCTTCGGCTTTTTGCAGCAAATTCGTCTTCACTTGAAGTTCGTCCATTATACAAATAAACTCCGCATTTAAAGAACGATATTCCTTTTCGGCTTTTTGAAGTTGCATTTGAGTATCGTATAGTTCATCAGTAAAATTAAGTTTGTTTACTTCTGCTATAAGTTGCGGTCGTGATTCTAATTCTTCCATTTTCACAATTCCGTTTTGTTCTATTTTTTGCAAAACTTCGAAAATATAATCCTGAAATCTCAAAGATACAGGTTCCTTTGAAGCCGCAATCATTTGAAGCATGCCATATTTACTTGCATATATGTCTTCGTTTTGCATTTGTATAAAGTGCAAACCTATTTCGCAGTTGCGTAAAATAGCTGACATATCGATCTTTAGAAGTTTTGGAAGTGCTTCTGAAACATAAATAAAGTAGTTCCCCTGCAAAAAGCAAAATTTCTGTTTAGTCGCAACACCGAGATTTTTCATACAAATCGCCAACTCCTCACACGTTGATGGATTGTCACGTATGAAAATTTGGACTCTTTCTGCCGTTCTTTTGCCCTTTTTCTTTTTCAAAATGCCATATTCATCTACTTCTACTGGCGTTGGGGGTTCCGCCTTTTTTGGAGGTAAAAGTGTGTCTTGCAATTGAGGACGATTTTGTTGTATATTGAGTGTTGTTGACTCGCGCGTTTGTTTGCGTTTTTGCTCGGCTTTCCATTTTTCGGCTTCTATATCTGCAGGAGAGTCCGCGAAAAGCGATTTGCTTTGTGTTTTTTTGAACATACGACACCTCTTATAAATATATTATCTCATTCAAATTTTAACATTTTAGATCTAAAATATACGCGGTGTTTTAATTAGACATCATTAGTATTTCGCCAAAAATCAGCAATGTCTGCCGCGGCCCTGGCAAAATTGATCGATATTGTCGAAAAAGCAACTTTGACAACTATTCCCTCAAATGATATTCATCTTATAACACAATTTTATAAGGCCAACGAACGTTTCATATCGGAAGAAACGGAAAATCAAGACCTCGCTGAACTCGCATTGGAATATATCGACAAAATGGGATTGTCTGTCGAAGTTAAAGATTTTGGACCGAAAAAACTGGCGATAGGCAATTTTATGAATATTGATTTGAAAGTCAAAGAAAAAAAGTTATATGTCAGTTTGGATAGTCGTTATGCCGAATTTCTAAATGATAGGCATGATTTACGCTGGCAATTAGAGCCTTCTTTGTTTGCTATCGACAAATCTGAAGCAAATTATGAGCCGAAAGCAAACGTAAATACAAGACCACGAAATATAACATTCATCCGAATGTATTCTTTTGTCGTTCGACAGTTCACTAGCACAATGCAGCGCGCGACAGTTTTGATAGATGAATTCAAAGCCCAATCAATGCTAATGGGGACAAGGTATTTCCACTTCGTCACATTATTGAACGATTTGGCATACCCTATCAATATTTTCAATAGAGGCGCATCCGCAAGTTATTACGGTTTGATAGATCATACTCTGATGAATAGATATGAGTTATTGTCTGGTTATCGTTTCAATGAGGGATTTTATCGTTTTGACAAACCATTCGCTGTTTTGCCACCAACACTTACAATTTCTGTTGGAGACCCAATGGATAAGATCAAATTTTACAGGCATTTATTTCGTGGCTGCACTGCTGTTTTTGGCACATATGCTACTTTAGGTATGATGATGACTATTACATTGCCAGAAAATCATGACATGGATGTTGGTGTTGGTGATGAACCACTTTTCAATAGAGTTCGTTCTGTCTTCATAGATGGTTTCACAACAGATAATCCAGTTGCTGATGCTGAGTTAATAGCATGGATCAATGGAAGGGAACATACCGTAATAAGATCGGACGCACCGCCTACGAATATAATACAAGTAATGTTGGAAGTCGAAGGTCCTCCAGACGAATATAGTTATATCTATGTTCCAGAAACACATCCAGATGTAACACCGACGGTTATAACATTAACTCCTCCAGTCGGAACACCATCGAGTTTTGATGTTCGTATCAATGGCGAGCGTATAATTATTACATTAGAAATGGGCTTTTTGGACTATGAAGATGAAAGGTAATTTGAAAGACTCAAAATTAGTTTGTAAAAGTTCAATTCTTGTTTTTTGTCATTTTTATATAACTAATTTAATATAACTTCACTTATTATTATAAGTAGTCGTAAAATGAGTAAACAACAAACGCAATCACAAACAAGACCGCAACTATTACCACAAAACATTCAAATTGATAATGATACTATTTTGACAGAAAACAACCTTCGTATCTTCTTGGCAGGGGTCAAACAATATCAGCAAAGATTCAATAAAGTGGAAGAAAACATCATAGTTAATCATTTTCGCGATCTTCAAAAGCACGTTGCGCGTGGTTTGCCTGTCAGGACAGTTTTGGCGAAAGGTATTGAAGACACCGTGCGGGCATTAGAAGCTCTCAAACAAAAAACGCCTGACATCAGAGACTATTTTAAAGATGTCCTTAAGGCAGATGGCGATGAACCAACTTATAATGCTTTTGCAAAAGTTGGCGAAGAGCAACAACAACAAGAAACAAAAGGAGAAAATGTTAAAGTCGTTCAGTTTATGGACATTACCAATGATCTAGATTTCAAATTATTCTTTAATCCAACTTCGTTATACACACATAAATATGTCGCCATGCATAGCGATTACCGCGACACTTCGACGGATGCCGCTGGTGTTATTCGTAAGTTTTCTTGGAAATTCGCACCCACCCGAATCCCCCAAGTCGGTTTTTGCAATGGTGTAAGCGAGATTGGAAACATTATTGGAATGCGTCTTTACCAACCACGAGTGCCTTATGTTGCCGGTATGAATACAAATGCCAAACGTGTTTCGATTTTAATCGAAGAATTTAGTGCTCAATCATTCGGGTCAAGTGAAAACAGCACTTTCCATTTCATTTATCGTCCGATTTATGT
>JACCDG011113485.1_pt1 | contig 11370 bp, 11 predicted proteins | sample 7442471 | NCBI WGS metagenome assembly JACCDG01 (sample SAMN15323444, study PRJNA562643) | freshwater metagenome | isolation source: river surface water | place: USA:Blue River Watershed | collected 2017-08-17
ATCAGCATCAGCATCAGCATCAGCATCAGCATCAGCATCAGCATCAGCATCAGCATCAGCATCAGCATCAGCATCAGCATCAGCATCAGCATCAGCATCAGTCACATCACCAGCCTCGCCGGCGCTGCAGCGCATCCACCGCCAGCTGCTGGCCTGGCAGCAAGCGGCGCAACATTTGCCGGTCCATGACTTGCTCGACCTGGTGCTGCACGAGGGCGGCCTGATGCAGGCCTACGCAGTCGCGACGCCGGTCGAGATCCGTTCGCAAGTGCTGGGCAACCTGGAAGCCTTCATCGCGCTGTCGCTGCAGCTGGATGCGGGACGCTATCCGAGCATCGCGCGCTTCCTGGACCAGGTTGCCCGCCTGCGACGCGGCAATGAACAGGAGGCGCCGGACGAAGCCGATGTCGATGCCTCGCTCGATGCGGTGCGCATCATGACCATTCACGGCGCCAAGGGGCTGGAGGCCGAGGTGGTCGTCATCATGGATTGCAATCCGGCCGGTGCCGGGCGCGACAAGGCCGGCGTGCTGTGCGACTGGCCGCAGGACAAGGAAGCGCCGACGCATTTTTCCGTGTTCGGGCGCAAGGCCGAGCGCGGCTTCGCGCGCAAGCCCCTGTTCGCACAGGAAGACGCCTTCCGCGAACAGGAAAACTGGAACCTGCTGTATGTGGCGGCGACCCGCGCCAGGCACTTGCTGATCATCAGTGGTGTGCACTCCGGCAAGGCAGGCCTGGTCAGCGGCAGCTGGTACGAGCGCTTGCTGTTTGTCGACGAGTTCGTGCCCGAGGACGGCCTGCAAGCCGCAGGCATTGCCGATGCCGATGCCGGTGTCGAGCTGTCGCATTTTTCGCCACCGTCGCTGCCGCCGCCGGTGCGCGAGCCCCGCGGCAGTGCCGACAACGAGGCCACGCGCGAAGGAACCCTGCTGCATGCGTTGATGGAAAGACTGACCAACAGCGGGCAATGGCCGCTGGCCGTGCCCGCCGCCGGCCTGGTCGCTCGCTGGCTGGGCTGCAGCTTTGACGAGGCGATGGTGGTCTGCGCGCAAGCCCAGGCCATCCTGGCGCAGCCCGCGCTGAGGCGCTTCTTTGATCCCGCCTGCTACCGCTTTGCGCGCAATGAAATGGAAGTGGTGCATGAAGGGAGCCTGATGCGCATGGATCGTGTCGTCATCCTCGATGACACGCTCTGGATACTCGATTACAAGCGCAATCTGTATGAATGGCAGCAGCAGTCTTACCAGCAACAGCTGGCAGCCTATCGCGCGGCCTGCGTATCCCTCTTTGCCGTCAGCGCGATCGAGACGGCCCTGATCACGGCCGACGGCCAGCTCTGGACTACCGGCAGCGACGGCCGGGTCGAGGCCGGCAATGCCCGCCTGGCTGACTGACCAGGCGACGCTGGCCGCTGGCCCGGGAGGGGCGGCCGGCGCTCGAGCGGCGGTGGCTTGAGTGGCGATCGCCGCCGGCTTGCGTCCCCTCAAGCGAGGTGGCGCGTGCGGGCATAAGCTGGGGGTTTCAGCCGGTCGATCATGCGCCTGTGCATCTCGTCGACATCACCATGTTTTATCCGCCGCATTCGGGCGGCGCACGGACTTACCTGCGCGCCAAGTCGCGCTGGCTGCGCGAGCACACGAACTGGCGCCACAGTGTGATTGCGCCGCAGGCGCGCCATCCGCTCAGTGCGCAGGGGCACATGGTGCAGGCGGGCGCGAACCGACCGGAATCGGAATCGGGATTGGAACCGGGATCGGAACCGGGATCGGAACCGGAACTGATTGCGCTGCCCAGCCTGCCCGTGCCGTGGAACCGCAGCTTTCGCTGGCCCTTGTCGACGGCTGCGGCGACGCGTTGCCTGCTGCGCCTCGCACCCCAACTGATCGAAGCCGGCGACCCTTACCAGTGCGCATGGAGCGCGCTGCAGGCGCGCGACCGGCTGCGCATCCCGGCATTGATCTTCCATCATTCCGACTTGCCCCATCTCGCCGAAGAGCGATTTGGCGGCGTTGCGCGCATCGCCGCCGAGCGTTATTTGCAAAGCCTGTACCGGGAATTCGACCGCGTGCTCGCACCCAGTGCGGCGACAGCCGCGTCATTGCGCGCGTTGGGGCTGGCGCATGTTGCGCAGCAACCGCTGGGGGTCGATACCCAGCTGTTTTCGCCGCACCAGCGCGACGCCGGCCTGCGCTCGCGGCTGGGCATCGCGCCCGACACTTGCCTGCTGGTCTATGCGGGCCGCTTCTCGCGCGAAAAAAACCTGGCGAACCTGATCGCCGCCGCACAGCAATTGGGTGACGGCTTCCACTTGTTGCTGATCGGTGCCGGTCGCCTGCCAGGGCCGGCCGCGCGTGTCTCGGTAATTGCCTATCAGCGCAGCGAGGCGGCGCTGGCGGCCTTGCTGTCGGCCTGCGATGTGTTCGTCCATCCGGGTGGGCATGAAACCTTCGGCCTGGTGGTGCTGGAAGCGATGGCCTGTGGCTTGCCGGTTCTGGGCGTGCGCTCCGGAGGCGTGGCCGAGCTGGTCGATGACGAGATCGGTTTGCTGGTCAATGACGGCAGCGCAGAGGCGCTGGCCGATGGCATGCGCCGGCTGGCCGCGCGCGACCTGGCGCAGCTGGGTCGGCAGGCGCGTCGACGGGCCTGTCGCCGGCATGACTGGCAGTGCGTATTGCCGCAGCTGGTCGCGCATTACCGCCAACTGGCGGGCGACGGTCCGGCTTGCGCGCACGCGCCGCTGGTGGCCGCACGATGAAGGCACTTTGCGTCGCGATCCATGACGTGGCGCCGGCGACCTGGCCGCAGTGCCAGTCGCTGATCGCGGCAGTGCAAGCCGTCGCCGCGCTGCCGCTGGGGCTGTTGGTGGTGCCGCGCTGGCACGGCAGCCGTCTGTCCGCCAGCCCCGACTTTTGCGCAGCGATCGATGCGCTGCTGGCCGACGGGCGGGGGCATGAGATGGTGCTGCATGGCTTGTTCCACCGCGACGACGGGCCGCCGCCATCCGGCCTCGCCGTCTGTGCGCAGCGGCGCCTGGTGACGCGCGGCGAGGGCGAGTTTGCGGCGCTGGATGCCAGCACTACCCGGATGCGCCTGGGCACCGGGCTGGCCGACCTGCGTGCCTGCGGCTGGCGCGCTACCGGTTTCGTGCCGCCTGCCTGGATGTTGAGCGCTCAGGCCCGCGCCGTGCTGCAGGCCGAGGGGGCATCGCTGGGCTTGCATTACGCCAGCCTGTTCACCGGGCTGCTGGACTTGCGCAGCGGCGCCTTCCTGCGCGCACCGGTGCTGGTCTACAGCGCACGCTGGCGCGCCACCGACGCCCTGGTGCGCGGCGTGCTGGGGACGCTGGCTCGCTGCACTCCGGAGGCACCGCTGTTGCGGCTGGGCCTGCACCCGGCCGATGCACAACAGCCGGCGACCTTGCGCCATGCGCAGCGCCTGGTCGAGCGTGCCTTGCGCGATCGGCATGCGCTTACTGAAGCGCAGTGGTGCCACCTGTCACATGGGAAAGGCCTTGTCGCACAGCACGCCAAGGGATAAAAAGCTGACAACAAGCCCGAGGCCCGACTTGCCACCGTTGATGAAGAAACGATGACAAGTCCCTGAATGTATTGACGGAAATTCTGGTGCACGACTATAGTGCCGCATGGTTTCCGATTTCATTACCCTGCTCGACAAAGTCAGGCAGCTGGCCGAGCTGTCACAAGCGCTGCGCAGCGAGAATGCGGCATTGCGCGGCGAGATGGCGACGATGGCCGATGACAACTCGCGCCTGGCGGCGCGCATGAAAGAAGCGCACGCCCGTGTCGAGGCCTTGCTCGGCGCCTTGCCGGCTGACTTGCGTGATGAGGAGGCCGCGTGACGACCATCGATGTCAGTATCATGGGCCAGCCGTATCGGCTTGCATGCAAGGAAGGCGAAGAGCTCGCGCTGAAGCAAGCAGTCGCTTACCTTGACGAGCGCATGATCGCCATTCGCGATGCCGGCAAGGTCAAGGGTACCGATCGCATCGCCGTGATGGCTGCGCTCGGCATCGCGGCCGACTTCCTCGCCGCGCGTTCCGCCGATGGTCCGTTCTCTGCGATGGCGATGGCCGATGTGCGCGACAAGATCACTGCGATGAACACCTTGCTCGACAGCGCACTGGCGCCGCAAGAGCGCTTGTTCTGAGGCCGGATGGCACGCAGCCGCGCGCTGCGATGCAGGCCTTCGCGTACTTTTTCCTGACCGTGTTTGCGCATTCCGTTCTCCTTCGACGAAGCGCATCAAATCCGTTGACAGCGATGGCGTTTGAGGTAGACTGAGCCCTCCTGCCGTGTTCGCGATTGCCATATATTCCTTGAACCATTTTTGAGCATCGGCTGCGGGATTCGTTTAGTAGGCGTGAACGTCGCTCGTCCGACGATCCCAATATTGAACTACTGTGGCCACCTTGATCCGCTTTTGGTTCAGGATGCCGGCACAGCGGCACAGGCGGGTCTTTATTTGGGGCGGTTGCATCGATGATGCAGCCGCCTTTTTCATGGGGGCGTGTCTTTCCTGTCGCGGCGAGCCTTTGTTGACAGGGGCAGGGATGGGAGTCCTTGTCTGCACGCGCCGTGCGACCAACATCAAGAAAAAAATTCGATGCGCTACTGGCTGATGAAATCCGAGCCCGACGAGGTGAGCATCGATGATGCGCTCGCCGCGCCGGGCAGCACGGTGCCGTGGACCGGCGTGCGCAACTATCAGGCGCGCAATTTCATGCGCGATGCGATGCGCGTCGGCGATGGCGTGCTGTTCTATCACTCGAGCTGCGCCGAACCCGGTATTGCCGGCCTGGCCGAGGTGGCCAGCACCTGTTATCCGGATCCGACCCAATTCGATCCGCACAGTCCTTATGTCGATCCCAAATCGGCGCCCGACCATCCGCGCTGGCTGCTGGTCGACGTGCGCGCCACGAAAAAAACGCCGCTGATCAGCCTGCCGTCTTTGCGCGCGCATCCGGCGCTGGCCGACATGGTCGTGCTCCAGCGTGGCAATCGTCTGTCGATCACGCCCATCACACCCGATGAATGGCGCTTCATCACCCAAGTCCTGTTGAAGGGCGACTGACGCGCGCATCATGGATTGGCAACCGACCCTGATCTATCTCGTGCTGGGCAGCTTCACCGGTTTTGCGGCCGGCCTGCTGGGGGTCGGTGGCGGCATGCTGACCGTCCCTTTCATTACGATGATGCTGTCGCTGCAGCCCTTCCCGCCCGCGCTGGTCGTGCATGCAGCGATTGCGACTTCCTTGTCGACGATCCTGTTCACGTCGCTGTCGTCGGTGCGCGCGCATCATGGCCGCGGCGCGGTGATGTGGCCGGTGGTCAGATTGCTGGTGCCCGGCATTCTGATCGGCTCCTGGCTCGGTCCATGGATAGGCTCGCACATTCAGTCGGCGAGCCTGGCTTTGTTCTTTGCAGTGTTTGTCGGCTTTTCGGCCACGCAAATGCTGCGCGACAAAAAACCGCTGGCCACGCGCGAATTGCCGAAGGCGCCCGGCATGCTGGGCGTGGGGCTGCTGACCGGCACCTTGTCGGGCCTGGTCGGTGCCGGCGGCGGCTTCATCTCGGTGCCCTTCATGACCTGGTGCAATGTGCGCATCCATCAGGCGGTGGCCACCAGCGCGGCGCTCGGGTTCCCGATCGCGCTCGCCGGTACCTTGTCCAATATCTGGTTCGGCTTGAAAGAGCCGGCGCTGCCTTCCGGCTCGCTCGGCTTTGTCTACCTGCCGGCCTTGCTGCCGGTGGCATTGGCCAGCGTGCTCACGGCGCCGCTGGGCGCCAGGGCGGCGCATGCCTTGCCGGTGCAAAAGCTGAAGAAAATCTTCGCGCTGGTGCTGTATGCGCTGGCGACCTACATGTTGTACAAGGGCTTGAAGCCGGCGGTGTGAGGCGCGTGAATCGGCACTGATCGTTGCCGCATCGCCGCATCGCCGTATCAACTCGCGAAGCGCTCGCGCAACACATTCTTCTGCACTTTACCCATCGTGTTGCGCGGCAGTTCATCGACAAAGTGCACACGCTTGGGCACTTTGAAGTTGGCGATCTTTAATTTCAGCGCACTGATGACCGCTTGCTCTGACAATTCCCGCCCCTTGCGCGGCACGACGATGGCCGTCACGGCTTCGCCGAAATCCGGATGCGGCAAGCCGACCACGGCCGATTCCTGCACGCCGTCCAGGTCGTCGATGATGGATTCGATCTCTTTCGGATAGACGTTGTAGCCGCCGGAGATGATCAGGTCCTTGCTGCGGCCGACGATGGACAGGTAGCCCTCGGCATCGAAGCGACCGACGTCGCCGGTCTTGAAATAGCCATCGGCGCTGAATTCTTCGGCCGTCTTTTCCGGCATTTGCCAGTAGCCCTTGAAGACATTCGGTCCCTGGACCTGGATGTCGCCGATCTCGCCGGCGCCGCAGGGCAGGCCGTTGGCATCGACGACGCGCACCGACACCCCGGGCAAGGCCGGGCCGACGGTGCCGGCACGGCGTTCGCCTTCGTAAGGGTTGGAGGTCAGCATCGCGGTCTCGCTCATCCCGTAACGCTCAAGGATGGTGTGGCCGGTGCGTTCCGCAAATTGCGTGAAGGTCTCGGTCAGCAGCGGCGCCGAGCCGGAGATGAACAGGCGCATCTGCGCGCAAGCCCGGCGCGCGCCCTGGTCGGCAAAGGCCGGGTCGGACAGCAGCCGCACATAATACGTAGGCACGCCCATGAACACGGTGGCGCGCGGCAGCTGGCCAATCACGGCGGTGCTGTCGAAGCGCGACAGGAAGATCATCTTGCTGCCATTCCACAGCGCCCCATGCGCGGCGACGAACAGGCCGTGGATATGGAACAGCGGCAGCGCATGCAGCAAGACATCGCCCCGGCGCCACTGCCACTGCGCATGCAGGGTCGCGATATTCGAGGCCAGATTGCCGTGCGTGAGCATGGCGCCCTTGCTGCGGCCGGTCGTGCCCGAGGTGTAAAGGATGGCGGCCAGGTCATCGGCAGCGCGTGGCACGGTCTCGAACCCATCGTCGAAGTGCAGCGCGCGCGCCAGCAAGGAGCCGCTGTTGCGGCCCTGGCCGCCGGGCGGCAGTTCATCGAGCGTGAAGACATGCGCGGTGCCGCGGCTGAAAGCGATCTGCGTGACCCAGCCGAAATTGCCCGGCGTGCAGACCAGCACCGCCGGCGATGCATTCTCGATGAAGTAGGCCATCTCGTCGGCCCGGTACGCGGTGTTCAGCGGCAGATAGACGAAGCCGGCCCGTATCGTGGCCAGATACAGCATCAGCGCCTCGGGCGACTTTTCGACTTGTGCGGCCACCCGCGCGCCGGCCGGCAGCTTCAGGCTGGCCAGCAGGTTGGCGATCTTGGCGCTGCCGCGCTCGAGGTCGCGCCAGCTGTAGTAGCGCGGCTCGGCATGGCTGTCTGCGGTTTCCAGCCAGCAGTCGTCGAGGTCTTGCGGGAAGCGCGCGCGAAACAGCGCATACAGGTTGGCGTTGGTGGTCATGCGGGGCTCTTCGGGGCGGATCGATAGGCCAGCGTCAGCAGGGCAAGTCCCAGCACTATCATGGGCGCCGACAGCAGCTGGCCGGCCGACAGCGTGAGTGGGCCGAATGCGACTTCATAGTCGGGCGTGCGGAAATACTCGGTGAAGAAGCGCGCGCAGCCGTAGCCGGCGGCGAACAGGCCGCTGACGGCGAGGTAAGGGCGGGGACGTCGCGCATACAGCCACAGCACGACGAACAGCAGCACGCCATCGACCAGTGCCTGATAGAGCGGCGACGGATGGCGCGGCAGCGCATCGACGTTCGGCCAGATCATGGCCCATGGCAGCGCGGCATCGGCCACGCGCCCCGGCAGCTCGGCATTGATGAAGTTGCCGATGCGGCCGGCCGCATAGCCCAGCGGCACCAGCGGCGCGATGAAGTCCATCGTGTCCATCAGGCGCCGCCCGCGGCGCCGGCTCCACAAGGCCATCGCGGCCAATACGCCAAGGAAGCCGCCGTGGAAGGACATGCCGCCTTTCCAGACCGCGATGATCTCGGCCGGGTTCGCCAGGTAATAGGTCGGGTGGTAGAAAAACACTTCGCCCAGGCGGCCGCCGATCACGACCCCGAGCACGCCATAGAACAGCATGTCATCGACGTCCTCGTCGCGCCAGCCGGCGGCCGCCATGTGCGGCTGCCTGACGCGCAGGCGCCCCAGCAGCATGAACGACAGGAAGGCCAGCAGGTACATCAGGCCGTACCAGCGCACCGCGAACGGGCCGAGCGCGATCGCAATCGGGTCGGGCATGGGATGGATCAGCATTCAGCTCGTCTTTCGCATCAGTTCGACAAACGCAGCCAGCACCGGCGAATCACTGTCGCGCCGCCAGGCCAGCCCCACGTCGATGGGAGCGCCGGCATCCTTGAGCTTGCGGTACTCGACGCCGGGGCGCTGCAAATTCGACACGGATTGTGGCACAAGCGCGATGCCCATGCCTGCGGAAACGAGGCCGATGATGGTCTGCATCTGTATCGCTTCCTGGCCGATGCGCGGCGTCAGTCCGGCGCTGCGAAAACAGCCTAGGATCTGGTCATGAAAGGCGGGCGCCAGCCGGCGCGGGAAGATGATCAGCGCCTGCTCGGCTACCTGCTCGAGCGCCACCGCCGTGCCGCGCTTGCCGACCAGCCCTTCAGGCATGGCCAGCACCAGCGGCTCGGACAGCACGGGCAGATAGTCCAGCTCGGCCTTGAGCTTGTCCGGCAGCGGCAGCACCAGGATGCCAAGGTCGATCTCGCCGGCGCCGAGCATGTCGAACTGCAGGTCGGTCGTTGCTTCCTGCAACTGGATCTGCACCGACGGATAGGCAGTGCGAAATTCACGCAGCACCTGCGGCAGCACGCTGTAATCGGCCATCGACACGAAGGAGATCGACAAGCTGCCGGATTCGCCGGCCGCCGCCCGTTGCGCCAGCAAGGGCAGGGTCTCGGTCTGGTGCAGCAGGCGCTGCGCTTCGGGCAGCAGCGCACGGCCGGCAGCGGTCAGGGCCACGCTGCGCCGGGTGCGCGAAAACAATTCCGCGCCCAGCTGCGCTTCCAGTGCCTGTATCGCTTGCGACAGCGGCGGCTGGGTCATGTGCAGGCGGCGCGCGGCGCGCCCGAAATGCATTTCTTCGGCAACGGCGACGAAATAGCGCAATTGGCGCAGCTCCAGGCTCATGGCGGCTTTTAATATTTAAAACATATTAATAACGGTCGAATCATATATTTGACAGCCATTAATCGGCAAGGCATCGTTACGCTCTTTCCGACAACACCGCCTCTTACGGAGACTCACCATGGCCGGCAATGAACGCTCGAAGCACATCACCCAAGGGGTTGCCCGCAGCCCGAACCGCGCGATGTATTACGCGATGGGCTATCAGAAGGATGACTTCAGCAAGCCGATGATCGGTATTGCGAATGGCCATTCGACCATCACCCCGTGCAACTCCGGTCTGCAGAAGCTGGCGGACGCCGCCATTGCCGCCACCCGGGAAGCGGACGCCAATCCGCAAGTGTTCGGCACCCCGACCATCTCCGACGGCATGTCGATGGGCACCGAGGGCATGAAGTACTCGCTGATCTCGCGCGAAGTCATCGCCGACTGTATCGAGACCTGCGTGCAGGGCCAGTGGCTGGATGGCTGCGTGGTGATCGGCGGTTGCGACAAGAATATGCCGGGCGGCATGATCGCGCTGGCACGCACCAATGTGCCGGGCATCTATGTGTACGGCGGCACCATCAAGCCGGGCAAATGGAAGGGCACCGACCTGACCATCGTGTCGGCCTTTGAAGCCGTTGGCCAGTTCACGGCCGGCAAAATGTCGCAAGAAGATTTCGACGGCATCGAGCGCAACGCCTGCCCGTCGACCGGTTCCTGCGGCGGCATGTTCACTGCGAACACGATGTCGTCGTCGTTCGAGGCGCTGGGCATGTCGCTGATGTATTCGTCGACCATGGCCAACCCGGATGACGAGAAGACCGTCTCCACCGCCGAGTCGGCCCGTGTGCTGGTCGAGGCCGTGAAGAAGAACCTGCGCCCGCGCGACATCATCACCCGCGAGTCGATCGAGAACGCCGTCGCCCTGATCATGGCCACCGGCGGTTCGACCAACGCCGTCCTGCATTACCTGGCCATCGCGCACGCCGCCCAGGTCGAGTGGACGCTGGACGACATCGAGCGCATGCGCCAGAAAGTGCCGGTGATCTGCAACCTCAAGCCCTCGGGCCAGTATGTGGCGACCGACCTGCACGCCGCCGGCGGCGTGCCGCAGGTGCTGAAGCTGCTGCTTAACGCCGGCCTGCTGCATGGCGATTGCATGACCATCACCGGCAAGACCCTGGCCGAAGAACTGGCGAACGTGCCGGACCAGCCGCGCGCCGACCAGGACGTGATCCGCACCATCGACAAGGCGCTGTACAAGCAGGGCCACCTCGCCATCCTGAAGGGCAATCTGTCGCCCGAAGGCTGCGTGGCCAAGATCAGCGGCCTGAAGAATCCCGTCATCACCGGCCCGGCGCGCGTATTCGACGACGAGCCCTCGGCGATGGACGCCATCCTGGCCGACAAGATCCAGGCCGGCGACGTGGTCGTGCTGCGCTACCTCGGCCCCAAGGGCGGCCCGGGCATGCCGGAAATGCTGGCACCGACCTCGGCACTGATCGGCAAGGGCTTGGGCGAGTCGGTCGGCCTGATCACTGACGGCCGTTTCTCCGGCGCGACCTGGGGCATGGTGGTGGGCCACGTGGCGCCGGAAGCCATCGTCGGCGGCAATATCGCGCTGGTGCAGGAGGGGGACTCCATCACCATCGACGCCCACCAGCTGCTGATCCAGCTGAACGTGTCGGATGATGAGCTGGCCCGTCGTCGTGCGGCCTGGACGCCGCCGCCGGCAAAATACACGCGCGGCGTGCTGGCCAAGTTTGCCAAATTGGCATCGTCGGCCAGCCGTGGCGCCGTCACCGACTGAGCGAGCGGCAGCGATAACGGCTTTGTGTGAAGATGTAACCGTCTCGTGGCCCCGGCCCGAGGCGGTGCTACCTTTTCGATCAGCAGGATCAAAAGCAAGGTAAAATCCTGCGAACTTTTTTCAATGGAGAGAGAGAACAATGAAACATATCCTGGTTGCTGCAGTGGCCGCTGGCGCGCTGCTTTCCAACGCAGCTTTCGCTAGCGAACAGCTGGCCAAAGAGAAGAACTGCCTCGCCTGCCACGCTGTCGACCAGAAGCTGGTTGGCCCGGGCTACAAGGAAGTCGCTGCCAAGTACAAGGGCGACAAGTCGGCTGAAGCCAAGCTGGCCACCAAGATCCAGAAGGGCGGCAGCGGTGTCTGG
>JACCDG012004145.1_pt1 | contig 11369 bp, 16 predicted proteins | sample 7442471 | NCBI WGS metagenome assembly JACCDG01 (sample SAMN15323444, study PRJNA562643) | freshwater metagenome | isolation source: river surface water | place: USA:Blue River Watershed | collected 2017-08-17
ATAGCCCCTGCAGGAGAAATATGATCGGTGGTAATCGAATCACCAACCATAACTAAACATTTAGCACCTTTGATTGAACGAATAGGATCCGGTGTTGCTTTCATGCCGTCGAAGTACGGAGGTTTTTGAATATAGGTACTAGCATTATCCCACGCGAAAATATCAGATTTAACCGACTTAATCGCATTCCAATTCTTATTTCCCTTATCAACGTTGGCATACTTGCTCTTAAAGATTTTCGCCTTAACAAACTTTTTGACTAAAGTATCAATTTCTTTTTGGGTGGGCCAAATGTCTTTTAAATAAACAGGCTTGCCCTTTTTATCTTTACCAATAGGTTCTAAAGTTAAATCTAAATCAACACGACCTGCTAAAGCATAAGCCACGACTAAAGGCGGACTTGCGAGGAAATTTGCTTTAGCATGTGGATTAACACGGCCTTCAAAATTACGGTTACCTGATAAAACAGCCGCCGCAATTAAATTCCCGTCGACAACTGCTTTAGCAACAGGCTCTGGCAATGGCCCAGAATTACCGATACATGTTGTACACCCATAACCAACAATATTAAAACCAAGTTTTTCTAAAGGCTTTAATAGCCCTGCTTCTTTCATATAACCTTCAACAACTTGCGAACCAGGCGCAAATGATGTTTTTACATACCCATGACTGGTTAAACCTTTTTCAACAGCTTTTTTAGCCACTAACCCTGCCCCAATTAATACCGATGGGTTAGAGGTGTTCGTACAACTTGTGATCGCTGCAATAACAACAGCCCCATGACCAATGGTTTCTGTTGTACCATTTTGAACGACGGATGTGCGTGTTAAGTCACTTTCAGTTAAGGCATAACCACGTGATTTTACATCAGCCGTTAATGCGGCTTTAAACGCACTCTTGACATCCTTAACCAAAATGCGATCTTGAGGACGTTTAGGACCGGCAATGGCAGGAGCAACGGTTGTTAAATCTAATTCTAAAATATCACTATAAATACATTCTGGTGTTTTTGATGTATAGAACAAGCCTTGATCTTTATAGTACTTTTCAACCAACGCCACTTCAGCAGGCGTACGACCTGTGATCTTCAAATAAGCTAACGCTTCTTCATCGACGGGGAATAAACCGATTGTGGCCCCATATTCAGGTGCCATGTTAGCGATGGTCGCACGATCTGGTAATGATAAATATTGCAAACCTTCACCAAAAAATTCGACAAATTTTTCAACCACACCTTTTTTACGCAGTATTTCCGTGACAGCTAAAACTAAATCCGTGGCCGTGATCCCTTCATTTAATTTTCCTTTAATGCGAAAACCAATAACTTCAGGAAGAAGCATATAAATAGGTTCACCGAGCATCACAGATTCTGCTTCAATACCGCCAACACCCCACCCAACAATCCCTAACCCATTGATCATCGTCGTATGAGAATCGGTACCGACTAAACTATCCGGATAAGCCACTGTTTCTTTAGCAACTTTGGTTTTTAATACACCTTTGGCTAAATACTCGAGATTCACTTGATGCACAATACCAGTCGCCGGTGGCACAACACGGAAGTTCTGCAAGGCACTTTGTCCCCACTTTAAAAACTCATAACGCTCTTCATTACGCTCAAATTCAAGCTTCACATTTTGATTTAAGGCTTGAGCTGTACCAAATTCATCGACTTGCACCGAGTGATCAATAACCAAATCGCATTGAACTTGCGGATTAATTTTCTTAATATCACCGCCTAAATCTTTCATTGCATCGCGCATGACTGCCATGTCGACGACGCACGGAACACCGGTGAAATCCTGTAGAATTACACGACCGGGTTTGAACGCAATTTCATCTTTGCGTTCATTAGGCTTCCAATTCACAATGGTATTAATATCTTTTTCTGTGACTTGATAATCATCAAAATTACGTAAGGCGGATTCGAGTAAAATGCGGATGGAAAATGGCAAACGGGTTAAATCTTTGCCAGTTAATTTGGCGTATTTAGGTAAGGAATAAATAGTAAACTTTGATTTTCCGACTTGTAATGACTTTGCTACTGATTTTTTCTGAAATGCTGGCATGAGTGCTCTCCTTTGAACTTCCCTAGTTCCTTTGAACTTCTCTAGTTCAAAGCCACATTTGATTACGAATCATTTGTGGAAAGGCCTCTATTAATTACGAGACATAGAGGCCTAGCTAGTTAATTAATTTTATAATAACTTATCCATTATAAGTTCAGTAGCATCGTCGGTCAATAAGCCTATTGGGTATTTTCATCACCCCATGTTTTCTTAATAAACTCCTTACGGCCGGAAAAAGCACTGTAACTGTTATAGCGGCCTGGGTTTTTCTTGTAAAAATCTTGATGATAGTCTTCGGCGGGATAAAAAGCTCCCGCTTTGGTTATTTCTGTGACGATCTCACCCTTAAATCTACCTGAGGCTTGAAGCTCTTGTTTGGATTTCTCTGCCAAACGTTGTTGATTATCGTTGTGATAATAAATCGCCGTACGGTATTGCGTTCCTTCATCCACAAATTGCTTATTTAATGTTGTAGGATCCACATTGTACCAATACACAGCTAATAACTTTTCATAAGAGACTACTTTAGGATCATACACAACTTCCACCGCTTCAGCGTGGCCAGTCTCCCCACTAGATACTTCTTCATATGTAGGATTTTCTGTTTGCCCACCGGTATAACCAGAGGTCACACTAATCACACCTTTTAATTTTTCCAAAAAAGGCTCCATGCACCAAAAACATCCGCCTGCAAAGGTGGCTTTTTCATACGATGTATTATCCATAGTTTTCTCCTTGGCATTTGCAACAGTAGTAAACAATGTCACAGCCATCATTAAAATTAATAAATATCTCATCATCACCACCTTATTTAGTTTCAACAAATTGCAAGGCTACTGAATTAATGCAGTAACGTTTACCCGTCGGTGGTGGACCATCATCAAAGACATGGCCTAAATGAGCCTGGCAACGTGCACAATGCACCTCAACACGCTTCATTCCAAACTTATTATCTTCATCATAACCAACATTAGCTTCATTAACGGGATTCCAGAATGAAGGCCACCCTGTACCGGATTCAAATTTCTGGTCGACTAAAAATAAATCAGTCCCACAGCCCACACATTTATAAATTCCTTTTTTATGCCCTTTCGTGGGTAAGCCACAAAAAGCTCTTTCTGTACCATGCGCTCGCGTTACTTGAAACTGTTCCGGTGTTAATATTTTCTTCCATTCATCTTCTGTTTTATTCACTTTAGGAACATCAATAAATCCCTGCTTGGCAACATCATAAATTTTGATTGTTTCCTCCGCCATCGCACTCTCCTTCGTTAAACTTATCAACGCTAAACCTACCATCACAACCATCATATATTTCAACATAGACCATCCTTTTTTACCTCGATATGGTAACTCTTATTCTAATTATTTCCCCACGAAATTGCTATTCATTTTCAAATTCTCAATTTATTATTGCACAGCCAAACCACAAGATGTAGGATAGTCACAGTTAATTAACCACTACCCTTTGATACAATCCTTAGTCGAGGTCATTCATGCGCGTTGTTATTCTTAATCCATCCTTTGGGGAAAACTTTGTCCGCGTTGCCCGTTGGGCAGCTAAATCACGTGGACGCGTTCAACGCCATCCTGAATATTTATTAACAGCCGCTCAAGTTTTACTTGATAGTGGTCATGATACACATTACGTCGAGGCTGCTGCACGTAACTTTACCGAAGAAGAATCCATTGAGACAACAGTCAATTTAAAACCAGAACTACTTGTTTTGCACGTGACAACTCCCTCGATTTATTCAGATATTGAACAAGCCCGCACCATTAAATCACGCACACAGTGCAAAGTTGTCTTTGTTGGCCAACATGCCACCGCTGAGATTGATAATACATTTGAAATCGGCAAAGGTGTTGTCGATTACATTCTCCCTCGAGAATATGATTACACCTTGCGTGATTTAGCCAATGGTGTTGCCGATGAAAAAAACATGGGCCTCTGCTGGATTAAAGATGGCAAGGTCATTAAAAATATGCCGCGCCCTGATATCGACGTTAACGAACTTCCTTTTCCTGCCTGGCAATTAATTCAACCCGAATGGTATCCTGACGGTGGTAAAAAGTTTCCTTTCTTAACTCTGATTACAGGCCGTGGCTGCAATAATGCCTGCACCTTTTGCCGTGATCCTCAATTGATGTATGGTTATAAATTACGTAATCGCCGCGCGGATTTAGTCGTCGCTGAAATGGAATATGGCCTTAAAGTCCATCCGCAAATCCGTGAAATCATGTTTGAAACAGATACCTTTGCCGCTGAACGCGAGCATGTCAAAGAAGTTTGTCGTCTTATTATTGAAAAAGGTATTAATAAAAGAATCACATGGTCGTGCAATATGCGCGTGAATACTGACCTTGACCTGCTACCTTTAATGCGTGAAGCAGGTTGCCGCATGCTCATGACTGGTTTTGAATTTGGAACAGATGAGAATTTACGCGTTATCCGTAAGGGTGGGGTTTCCGTTGACATGGCTCATAAATATTCCGAACGCGCTCATCAACTTGGCTTTACCATTCATGGCTGTTTCATGATTGGCGCCCCTGGTGAAACCAAAGAAAGCGCCCGTAAAACAATTGATTTTGCTAAATCCATGCCTTTGGATACCATTCAAATTACTGGGGTTGCCTCTTATCCTGGCACGTCACTCTATAAATGGGCCAAAGAAAAGAATTATATTTTAGCCAAAGATTGGCGTGATTGGCTTACCAAAGAAGGTGAACAACGCACTCTCTTAAGCTATCCCCAATTCTCCCATAAAGACATTGACGAACATATTGACATTGGCCTTAAGGAATTCTATTTAAGACCTAAACAAATATGGCGTATGTTTATCACGATCAATTCCGTCGGGGATTTTTTAAGGAAAGTCCATGGCTTTAAAGCCTTTATGAACTATTTTGCCCAAAAATTTGTCCGTATTCTTAAAGGTCAGCAGCATAAAACACTAGCCCAAACAAAATTCTTGCATCGTACTGTGAGAACACAAGTTCCGCTAGAAGTACAAGAGCCAAAAGCGCAATTTGCGCTTCATAGCCACTCTTCATAAAACTTAGTCGCTTGGGTTGACGCAAGAGGCTAAATATGTTAAATTTGTAGTGGTATTATAAATTAACTTTTGTTTAAATCGTAAGGAGTTTTGTATGGCACATATAGTTACGGAAGCATGTGTGAAGTGTAAGTACACAGACTGTGTTACAGTTTGCCCAGTAGATTGTTTTCATGAAGATGCGGAGATGTTGGTCATTGACCCCGAAGTATGTATTGACTGCGGTGCATGTATCCCAGAATGCCCTGTTCAAGCGATTTATGCAGATTCTGATGTTCCTGCGAAATCCAAGCAATACGTCGAGATCAATGCCACATTATCAAAATCTCTTCCAGTTATTACAGAAAAGAAAACTCCCTTGGCTGATTCTAAATAACCCTTACCTCTCTGTTAAAGTCCCTATCCTTGATTTAAAGGATAAGGACTTTTTCTTTTAAGGCTTCTTATGTGGTTTTTCATGTACACCTGTTACATTGCGTCATTATTATCATTCTTAATGATCACAATTGTTCTTGTACAAGCCTTTCATCCCTTTCAAATATTTAATGCAAGCCCCATGTCATTCTTGATTCTAACGAGTATCGTGTATTTATTCGCTGAGACTCTCGTAATTTTTTTCTTTGTGGGAACTGGCGTCAGCGTGAAAGAATATATGCTTGAGCATAAAATTCACGGCACATTTCACCAACGCATGATTGGCATTAAACGGCGCATGTACCCCCCTCAAATGCTTAATCTTTTAATACTCATAGTTGCCTTTGTTCTCTATGGCGCAAGTGATACTGGCAAAATACCCGCGTGGATTTATCAACTTACCTTAGCGGGCGGACTTATTCATTTTTGTTTTGCGAAGATTATTCAGCACGAGGCTTTTCGGGAAAATACATTTATTATTCTAGAGATGGCTGGAATTAAGAAAACCTAATGTACCTCTTAGCGAAGATGTTCCAAGCAACGGGATTGGCATTAATGGGCTGGGGATTTATTAAAAATTATCCCGCCTTGATGCCGCATAATATGTTGCTTTTATCTGGGACTATTTTTATAATAGGCTGGATCATTCAAACGTACATGTTAAAAAAATGAACGCTCCTGATAAAAATCGCACGATCTTAAAATTTGATGTTGGGGCTGACGGGTTTCTTAAAATGATTTTTGTTTTAGCAGCTACTGCCCTTATTGTCGTCGCTATTGGTTTATATTTTATTATCACTACAACACATGAAATAAAGGCTTTGTCATGAAGTGGATACTTTATCTTAAACAAAAATGGAATATTGAGCGTGATTGGGATTTCTGGATGATCATGCTCACTTTTTCTTTAGCAGGAATGTTCATTGCTCCCGCACGCAAACTTGTTTTTCATTTAGTCGGCATTACTGACTTTACCCCTTTTTGGGTTAAAGCCTTGGTATATATTCCTTTGATTGTCCCCGTCTATCAACTTGGACTTATTGTCTTTGGAACATTGCTTGGACAGTTTCCTTTTTTCTGGGAAAAGGAAAAGAAGCTTGTGAAGTTTTTACTGGGCCGGAAAAATATAAAGCATTAAGTAAACAATCACACCTGTAATCGACACGTAGACCCACGTCGGATATAACCAACGCGTAATCTTGACATGTTTATCAAACTTGCCCTTATACGCATACCATAATGCCATGAGAATAAATGGCACAATCAGTGTGGCTAATGGTGTATGTGTCCCTAACACAATAAAATACGCTGTTCTTAATAAACCTGTTCCTTTGTACCTCGTGATCCCTGCAGAGGTAAAATGATAATACAAATAGGATACTAAGAATAATGTCGACGATGTAAACGCGGCAATCATAAACTTTTTATGCAATTCTCGCTTACCTTGCTTAATCGCAATCCATCCACAAAACAATAATATTCCCGCTAAAGCATTTAAACTGGCATTAAGAGTGGGCAAAAATGGCGGGTTCATTTATTTCTCCATAATAACAGCACGAATATCTTTGGCGATCTTTTGCAAATTATCTTTATCAACACCGTCGTAATACCCACGTATCATCCCCTGACGGTCAACTAATGCAAAATAGGAACTGTGAAAAATAGGCTCTTTGATATCCCCTAATTTAAATGAGTTCACTGCGACATTGGTTAATTCTTCACGAGATCCTGTTAAAAAATACCATGAATCCGTATTGGCATTAAACTTTTTCGCATACTTCTTTAAGACTTCGGGTTGATCATTTTCGGGGTTTACACTAAATGACACCATCTTCACATCGTCGAACATTTGATAGGATTTATGAATTTGACTCATATTCTTTGTCATCATGGGACAAATATTACCGCAGGTTGTAAACATAAAATCCGCAAGCCAAACCTTACCCATTAAATCTTTCAGACCAATTGTTCTACCTTCACTATCAATTAAAGCAAAGTCTTGCACTTGACCTAAACGTGGTAATTGAGGCTTAGGCGCAGCAAACTTCATCACCACAATAAAGGCAATGAAGATAATGACAATACTCTGAAGGATAAGGAATTTTTTAGAAAACATCGACGTTAGAAAGAGACATCCATGGCAATTAATAATAACAACAATGGTAAATAAATCACTGATGCTTTAAGCAATTGTTTGGCATCTCCCACACTCTGGGTTCTATATAAATTAAATGCCAATAGCAACATCCAAAAACCTAAAACCAATGCCCCCATTAAATAAATACGGCCTGACATGCCAATCATGGACGGCATCATGGAGACAGCAATTAATAAAAATGAAAATAAAATAATTTGAAGGAAGGTTAGTTTTCCGTCGGGATAAACGCAGGGAAGCATTTTATAACCACCTTTGGTGTAATCTTCTTTGTACATCCAGGCAATGGCAAAAAAATGTGGATGTTGCCAGGCAAATAAAATTAAGAACAATACCCATGCTTCTAGACCCAATTCCCCTCGGGCTGCCGCCCACCCACCCATTGGTGGAATTGCACCTGGTATAGCCCCAATTGTGGTATTTAACCAACTCAATTTTTTGATGGGCGTATAAACTAAGACATATAAAAATGCTGTTAATAAACTTAAGAATGCCGTTAGTAAATTAACTTGGCTGCATAAAACAATTAAACCGATGAGAATTGTGATAATACCAAACGCTAATGCGTGATGAGGCTCTATCACTCCCATAGGGATTGGACGACGCTTGGTTCGATTCATTAATGCATCGCTATCACGCTCTACATATTGATTTAAGGCTGATGCCCCCGCACAGGTCAACGCAGTACCCAATAATGCCCAACATAAGAGAATAGGATTCTTAATGCCATGTTGGGCAAAATAAAAACCCAAACCTGTGGTTGTTAAGACGAGCATTAAAATACTCATCTTGGATAATTCAATATAGGCGTTTAATATTTTCATGGTCATGATTTTATCTGGCTCTTAAATTGGCTGCACGTGAATGGCGCACAGCGTAGTAATAATAAAAATGAAATCCCTAATACAAGAGCACCGCAGGCAACATGAAATGTCGTCGTGATAGGTTCTTTTTGAAAAAGCACGGTTGATATGCCCAACATGATTTGCATAATAAGGGCTAAATTTAACAAAAACACAGTCTTAACAATTAAGGGACGATTTAAATACTCCTTATAAACAATCATATTGATATATAACAACTTTGCCAAGATTAAAAATGCCCAGATGCGATGGGTTAAGTGCAAATGAACTTGCCCCATGGTGACTAAATCATGATTATGTTCAAACTGCCATTGATTAATTCCCGCCAGCCATTCTTTGGAGAACGATGGCCATAATGCCCCACCCATGGTTGGAAAATCAGGAATAGCTAAACCTGATTCGGTATGGCGCATTAAATTACCTAAAATCAATTGAATATACACCATTCCAAGAAAGATGAAGGCAAAACGCAATAACTTCCCTTGGGCCCCTTTATCTTCAACGGTGACGCGCTCTCGTCGTTCAACTGATAAACCGTAAGCAATCATGATGAGCACTAAGAAAAATGTTTGAGCTAAGACGCCATGCATGGACGATAACCAAAAAGGTAAAAAGAATTTTACCGTAAGGCCACCTAATACCCCTTGGGCCACAACTAAAATTACCGCCCAAACACCTAAGCGTTTAATCCATGTGTCAACGGGAGATTTGATTAACCACCCGCATAATATGAGTGTCAGTAAACCCACAATGGAAGCAAGCATACGATGAGTATGTTCATACTTAATCCCTCCAACCATTTGGTCTAAGGGAAAAGCAAACATGAAGTGACCGTAAGTAGTTGGCCAATCTGGTACAGATAAACCTGATTCTGTACTTTTAACCAAACCACCTAGGAAAATAAGCGCAAATGTGAAGAAACACACCCACTTGCTAAAGATACGCAAGTAAGGCGATACTACAGAGGTCATAGGATTTTAGTTCCAGAAGGAATCAGCATCGTCGCCAGAACCACCAGCTGTGGGTTGATTAGCGAGCCAATCATCAAAATCTTTCTCAGAATGGACGGTGTAAAAAGCCTTCATCCGATAATGCCCAATCCCGCATAATTGAGCACAGACAATCTCACCATTAATAATTTTCGTCGGTGTAAACCATGTTTGAATACTCATCCCTGGCAAAGCATCTTGCTTCACACGCATTAATGGCAATGACAAACTATGGATAACATCTTTAGTCGATAAATGAATAATGACGGGACGCCCAACAGCCAAATGCAATTGATTGACCGTTGTCACATCATCTTTAGCATGAGGATCAGTTAAATCAAGGCCCATCGGATTACTTTGTGGATCAATCAATTTAGGGCTTGATTTACCAAATATCCCATCTTTCCCCGGATAATGAATATTCCAGGCAAATTGTTCTGCTAAAATTCTCACCTCGAGCGCATCAGGACGATTTGGCTTAGAATCAATTTGTTTAACCCAAAACGGAATAGATAAAAATACTAATAAGACAACTTCAATGACAACGACAGCAACTTCAATGTAGCTTGTAATATGGCTTTGAACGCCAGCATAATTCGCTTTAGGGTTTACACGACGATTAAACTTAATCAAGGCGATGATAAAATAAATCCCCCAGCCTACAGCTAAGACCAACATTAAGGCATGCACCAAGTAAATCATTTGATCAATTTCATGCCCAGCTGCAGAAGCGTTAATCGGTAAATTTAATAAATTGTGCATAAGAATCCCCAAAAATTTTAACTAACAGATACCTGCTTAAACTTTTTTGATCGTTGCCGAATTGCCAGAAACAACGCCGCAAAACCTAATAGAATCACACATAAAACACCTAACATCAAAAATATGCCATTGTTCAACCCTTGCACCATTGGAGACACAGGGTCACCAAAACACACGGCGCACGGTAAACCGTTTTTAGACATTTGCTTTAGTTTTTTTAATAAAATTGATTCCATAAATCACCAAAGCGACGGCGAGCACAAAAGACACCCCACCTAATGCTGCATAATTATTATTTAATCCCCAAAAACCAAAAACAACCGCAATAATGGCGGAACAAAAAATTAATCCAATATGTATATTCTTAATGCCCACTGGCTGGCTCCTCAGTTTTTTCGGCTGTCTTTTCTTCAGCTTTTTCGCTATGAGCTGCACCATGATGCTCTTGCGGTGGATTTTCTAAAGCATATTGTTTGCTAATATCCACTGTACCCGTTAAATGATTATTGGCATTAAAGGCAGGCAATAATAACAACGCAATAAAAAATATAATGGTTAAGCCAAATAATATAATCAAACTGTATTTGCCATTTAAGAGAGGTTTGAATGTTTTATAAACAATGCCTGATTTTACGACGATGATGGCCAAGGCCAAACCAATGGCAATCACCGGTGGGATATGAAGGAATGTAATACCTATTCCTACCCCTGTAATGATGACTAAAATAAGAAATAATTTCTTATATAAATTAATTGTTTCCGTTGTATTTTGATGGCTCATAAATTCTCATCCTTATAAAAGGTACAACACCGGGAATAATAAAATAATCCAAAGTAAATCAACAAAATGCCAATAAATACCAGCAATTTCCACACGATGGGTAAAATGATGTGGATCAGTTTTGAACATCTTTGACCCTGGGCCTAATAAATAGGCATTAACGACCAATCCCCCAATAATGTGAATCCCATGCAATGCGGTTAACACAAAATATAACCCTAAGAAGTTATTGCTCGACGGAAAATGACCATGAGCAAATTTGGCTTTGTATTCAAATGTC
>JACCDG010784920.1_pt1 | contig 11365 bp, 10 predicted proteins | sample 7442471 | NCBI WGS metagenome assembly JACCDG01 (sample SAMN15323444, study PRJNA562643) | freshwater metagenome | isolation source: river surface water | place: USA:Blue River Watershed | collected 2017-08-17
ACTGACCTCTGAGTCGTTTAGCTAGGGCTGCGAGCATTTCCGCTCGCTGGAGCCGTTCCCGGAGCTCATGGACGGTGGTCCGATCCAAGCGGGCCCTAACAGCCTCCGGATCGTCGCACCAGACCTCAATTCTCGGGTCCGTGGCGAGGATTGCGTGCTTCACTTGTCGCCGCGGAGTGCCTTCACGGTGTTCTGGAGGTCTTTGACCTTGGCGACGATCACCTCGATCTCGCCGCGGAGACGGTCGTTCTCGCTCTCGTACCCGGCGTTTGCCTGAGTCAGGGTCGTGTTGATCTCTTTGAGCTCGCGGACCATGAAGGCGACGGCCCGCACGGCCTTGCCGTCGGAGAGGCCGCGGTCGCTGGCGAAGAGGGCGGCGTCGACATCGGCGCGAACCTTGGCGGTGAGGTGCGAGTGCTTGGGGGCGGTGGTGCGGTCTTTCATGGTGATCCGATTCTAATGCTGGTAGTGACGCGTGGACGGCTTTCGATCCACTATTGATTCGTGGGTTTGCGCACACGCCGAGTCGGGACAATGTAGGTCGCCGGAACGATGCGGATCCCGTAGCCATACGAGGTCAGGTCGAGCTCTTTCGTCTCACCTGGACAGGCGACCCAATGGTGCCCGCGCATGTCCTCTATTCGACGCTCATAAACACCAGTCCGCCAAGGTGACCAGGTATCGGGCTGGAATTCGACGTGTTCGCCGGCCACGAACACTTTCGGTTTCGCTCGACTCATACCAGCACAAAGAGGCCCGATAGACCCCACGCCGCCAGAAGTGCGAGCGCCATAACGATGCACCCTGCTATGTAGCAAACCACCTGGCCTAATAGACCAGATTCGATAGTGGACGCGGCGTTACCGACGAGTTGTCCCACTAGGAGAGTGAGTAGAATGAGTGTGATCATGATTCCTCAACTGGCGGCTCACCAGTCCAGCGCGCCTTGCAAGAATTGCACACAAACGCCAGCGGAAATCCGACCGGGTGCCGGAACACGTTGCAGCCGCAGTCGCAGCGAAAGTGATTCTCGGACCCAGGGAGCTTGATCATGCGGTCTGTCGTTTCCAGCTCCGCCGACTCCAATGCCCGCCGCTCCTCGAAATAGGCCGGGCGCGGCTCCGCAGGTCCAGTCGGCGGAGTGAATCCGCCCTTTTTGCTAGGCCGTCCGTCACGATTCAGGACGCGAGGGTCGTCAGCCTCCTGGAGCCGCATCCAGGCATGTGTTGCGGCGGTGAGGTCGGCCAGTAGCCGCTCCGGAATCAGCCCGCACAGCGCGGCGAGAGTTGCCTCCGCCAGCCACATTCGGTCCGCGAGCGACGCGTTGAATTCGACCGTCTTACCCTCATGCCACAGGTCTGCATTCTGGCAATTCAGGTTGTGGAGCTTGTCACAGCCGACGATCAGCGCGGCCGCCGGGTCAATAGTCTGGAGCGCCGTGAGGTAGCGCTCTTTCCGAGTCCTCCATGGGGCCTTGATTTTCTCTCCGGTTTCCGACCTCTCCGCTGAATCGCTCGGATCCGTGTCGGTACAGGCGGCCACGAGCTTGGCGACTTCCGGTCCGCACAAAAGCCGGACATCGTCAATATCCAGCGTCGTGTCTTCGATCACGTCGTGAAGGACACCCGCTGCCGCCTGAGTCAGGGTGCCGCCGTATTCGAGCACCATCCCAGCCACCTGCAATAGGTGGGACAGGTAGGGGATTTTCGTACCCTTGCGGACCTGGGCGGTATGGTTGCGGCAGGCGAGCTTGACGGCGAAGGCGAGCGCCTCGTGGTCATCTTCGAGCTGTTTCGTGAGCGGCTGGAGTTGCATGACTGGTCACTTTCGGGCGGCGGGTTTGCAGGTGTTGGATTTGCAATAGCAGGTTGGGCCGCACGGGCATTGCGCCGGACATTCGTTCGCGTGGTCGCACATGAAGGCGGATCCAGATCCAGTTGGATCCGGGCGTGGCTTACCGTCGCCGCATGGGGCGTTCCACCATTTGCGGTATTCGACATTCGCTGGAGTAATGAGCGGAAAGCGGTCGTCCACCCAGCCCCATTTCGTCATGACGGCGTTGTAGACCGGAATGGTGAGCTCCAGGACTCGGACGCGCGAATCCACAGAGTTTTTGGCGAGCTCGTGATAGACGATGGGCGCACGCTCACCTTTCAGCACAGAGGATTCGAGCGCCTCCAGGAAGGTCCATCGCTGTCCGTCACCATCGCGCATAGCGAGTTCGCGCAGGTTGTACCCCACCGGCCGCCGGAGGAAGTGCTGCATGGTTTCGCTCATGTCCTCCGCTGCAGATCGGCACTCCAGGATCCGAATGCTCGCGCTGTTAGGTTTGCGCTCTCCATACCCGAGGTCGCCGGTCCAGGTCGCATTCAAATCCTCACCGTCGCCGAGGTAAATCGACTCCAGCGAGAGGATGAAAGTGAGCTCGGCGGCGGTGCACACAAACAGACCGGAGCGGAGGATACCAGCGCTCGTGTCCTCATATGCGCACAGCAGATTGAGGGTAGTGAGGTCGACCGGCAGGTCAGGGGAGGGCGTCATGAAGTCTGGGAAGCCCGGCAGGCCCAGGTCGCTCACGAGCTTTTTTGCGCGCTCCAGTGAGGCCCTCCCTGCTGTCTCAGCTGCCCTGGCGATGGTGGCGTGGGTGCGCTCGGAGGCTTCCTGGTCCGCTTTGCGTCCGCGCGGCGCTGGTGACTTTCCAGCCGTCTGAATCGCTTTCGTCAACACTTCCAGCTCGCCGCCCTTTGCAGGCTTGGCACCACGAGCTCGAATATGCACAGGTGGCGGGAATGGGGGGGACCGCATCACCGAACCATGCGCATTGGAGGCCGGCTGTCCAGATCTGAATACGTGAGATTTCGCATGCCCACCGAGTACTTGGGACAGGTACACTGCGCCGCTCGGACCTCAAACTACGGGGCCGCCACTGGAAAACCTCATGAGCTTGCCTGTCGCACAATCCACGGGTCTTGGCCGGACTTTCCGTGCCACTCTGATTGCCCATTCATATGCCGCGAGCTGCTGGAGCATGGGCCAGTCCGGCAACGCCCGCCGGCCTGTATTCGCCATCTTCGCCGGACCGACGCAAGAAATGCGCCCGTTCCTGGCCAACCTGAAACTGGATGGAAAGTTGCGGATCCATACAGCGCGTCGGAAGGGTTACCAATCGAAAGCGGAGCTCCGCGGCGAATCCATGGAGTTCATGAAAACAGCTGCATACAATGTCGATGTTCAGGTGCATGGGTCGGCCATGGTGGCCACCGTGTATCAACCGACGCTGTTCTATTTGGAGCCGATCGGCGGTATCAGTGCCGACGATCAAGACGCGGAATTCAGCTATGTGTGTATGCCTGGAGCGGCCCGACTCGCCGCCGAGCAGAATCGGCTGGATAACGCCACGATTTACTCACACCTCCACGCTGCGAAGTTCCCGCAAGCCGCCGACATCGCGGGTTTTAATGCGCAGGCCGCTTTGTTCGCTGCTGGAGTCGGCCGCCGAATCGACATTCCAATCATTCACGACATGCGCTTTTATGCACAGTTGTGTGCGGCCTTCCTAAACAGCGGACTTGCTACATACGCGACTCCCGAGCCACAGCGCGGGACAACTTTCCAGAAGTCCTGGGGGCACAACCCGCGGCATGGATACCATGAAACCGGTGTCGAGCTCGCGGGGTACGCTCCTGGCATTTGCGTACACACGAGCCAAAAGCTCGCCAGGGCCCTAATCAGCAGCGAGACGGCCCGGTTTGAATTGATTCTCACAGGCAGCGACGCCGGCCCTCCAGTGATTCCAAGCATCAAAGAGACGGATTACGAGGTAGATGTCGATAGCGAAGAGGATGACCTGGACGAGGGCGCCGAAGATGCTGACGCTCCTGAGCCCGAGGATCTGACCACTACCTACGGAGAGGACGACTAATCCATGGCTCGCCTAGCTAGCATTGCGAAGGCCGGTTACTACCCGGCACCACCTGACATTGTTGCCCTCATGGCGCGCTTGCTATTCCCGGCCGCAAAGGACGTGTACTCCTCGGATAGGCACGTTCTCATTGACCCGTGTTGCGGCACCGGCGAGGCCCTGAAAGTCCTGCGCGATACGTGGTGGCCGGCCGACAAATTCCCGCGCTCGACCTGGAATTCTGAATATGCGCTGTACGGCGCTGAGCTCGAAAAGGGTCGGTACAAGGCGTGCGAAAAGACACTCGGAGTAAATGACTCTGGCGAGATTGTGCATTGCGACGCCTTCATGCTGGATCTCGCGGGCTCGCGGTCTATGGCCGGCAAGGCGACGATTCTGTACCTGAATCCTCCATACGATTCAGACAAAGAGTTTGGTCGGCTGGAGGAGCGCTGGTTGCAACGATTTTCCACCGTCCTGCAGCCCGGCGGTGCTCTCCTATTCCTAATTCCTGGCTACGCACTCGAATCCTCAATCGCCACCCTCGCCACCCAATACGAGGACGTGCGGGCCTTCCGTCTGGACGACGCGCGCTATGCAGTGTGGAAACAAGTGATTGTCGTTGCTCGCAAGCGCGCCAACCCGCTGCCAATGGAGGATCACTCTGTCCGGGTTGCGCTCTCTGTCCCGCCGCTCTCCCTGCCTATTCTCTCGGAGGCCACTGTTGATTCAATTCAGCCGCTCGGGGTCCAGCGCGTTGCGCGCTATGGGCAAGACGTTGAATGGGTCGCCGCAAAGGTCGACCTGACCGGACTGCTCGCCAAGGTCAAGCCCTGGCACACCCTGAAACAGGGCGGGCGTGGTGTCCTCGTTCCCTCTGAGCGCGTCGAGCCGGCGGAGCATTTTGCGGACGTATGTTTGCGGACCTACACCCTGGCAGTCCCGCCGCGGGCGTCCCATATCGCCGCCGGCATTGCGGCCGGGGTATTCAACGGTGTTCGCATTACGTCGACAACCCCAGGATTCCCGGCGCTGTATATCAAGGGCGTGTTTACGCGCGAGTTTGAAACGATTGACACCCGTTTCGACAAGCATGGAAAGGCCGTTTCCGAGACTCAGGTCCAGCGGCCAAAGCTCAACATTACGATCCTCGATACGTCCGTCTCCCCACCGACATACCGCACCCTCGTGTCAGATACGGCGGTCACAGAGGCGACCAAGATTGACGACGCATTCACCATTGGTGATTTGCTTCACCACTACGGCGAGTCCTTGCTTTCCGTCCTCCAAACGCGTTGCCAGCCGATCTATTCGTATTCGGAGCCGCTCCAGCAATTCCACTCTCCACGCGAGCTGTTCACGGCGCAGTCGAGGGCGACCGCGGCGTCATTGCGGTTGCTAGACGGCCCGGATCATGCGGTGTTCCTGCTCGGCGAGATTGGGGTCGGAAAGACCTCTATCGCCCTGATTTCGGCTATCGAGCACGGCGCAAAACGAATCCTAGTAGTCCTGCCGCCGCACCTCGTGCCGGTCTGGCGGGACGAGCAGATTCCAGAAATTGCGCCTGGCGCAATTGTGAAGGTGCTCGATACACCCTCCGACGTGGAGGAGCTCGCCGGCATGGACACGAATCGCCTTGTCGTCGGCCTCCTGAGCCGCGAGCACGCCAAACTCGGCCACTCCTACTCGGGCCACACCACCTGCCCTAAGTGCGGTACCGACCACAGCGAGCTCCGCAAACCGGAGGACTGCGTGCGGTTGCGCCTGCGGTGCAACTTCACTCCGACTGCGCCAGCGAACGATGCGGCACGGCTGGCCGTGACAATGGCGCCGACGCTTGCCGGTGCTCGCCCCGATGACCCAATGATCGCAATGATGTCACCGCGAGCTGTAGCAAAATGGATGAAGCGCGTCGGGAATGGTGGCCCGAAAGCTACCCGTCCAATCAGCAAAGCGTGCCTCACCACGAACATTGCGCAGATCGCGCACTGGCTAGCGCATGACATATATGCCGAAGATTCGGCGCTGGACGAATCGAGCTACAAAACCGCTAATCAGGTATTGGCTGGCTTGGTCTGGGCGGCTGACTCAGCGGAGGTTACTGAGGCTGTCCTGAATACGCTTGTGGACAGGGCGATTCAGGTCAAAGCGATTGACGCATTGGAGGCCAAGTCCTGGCGCTGCCGCTTGCTGGGGCTGGTCTATTCCCTCCTAATGCTCATCCAGTGCCAATCAGGGGAGACTTCGCAGGCGGCTCAGGCAAAGCGCAAGAAGACCAAGGTGTCGGCTCAGACAGCGGCCTGGAAACTTGCCCAGCGTCTCCACGGTGGTACGGAAGCCACACCTTACCGACCTTGGAATCGGTATTCGTACTCCGGTGCAAATGCTCAATCTCTCCGGCTCGACTACGAAAAGCACGCGGCGGCGATCGATGATGGCTCATGGCTGGAGACCACACCTCTTAGCAAGAGCGATTACGATACATTCCTCTCCGGCCTGGATTTCGACCCTGTAATGGGGTTCCCGACATTCTGCGCGCTCCGCCCAGGTGACCCGTCCGCAACCCTGACCGCCTTTTCGCGCCTGCTCAACCTTGCGCAATGGAAACGCGGCAAGGAGTGCGGGGAGTTCCTGTATTGTGGTATTCCGCAGCCGCGGCGGTACCCCCTCGCCCGGTACATTGTTCGGCGGTTTCCTAAGCTATTCGATCACCTGATTGCGGACGAGGCCCACGAATACGCTAATCAGGATTCGGCGCAATCTCAGGCGGTACAACAGTTGTATGGGCTGAAACTGCCGACGATCATCATGACCGGGTCTGTCACGACCGGGTATGCGTCCTCGCTGTTCGTACCGTTGTGGTACCTGTCCGCGGCTTTCCGCGAGGAGTTCAAGCGCTCGGACGAGGATCGCTATATCAAGCGGTACGGATACGTAAAACGCGTCATTGACCTCGCCACTGGGCAGGTCAAAGAGCACGGGGCGGTTTCGAGCCGCAAAGAGGTTGTGCGGACGGTAGGTCAGGCGCCCGGCGTGATGCCGGAGCTTGTATTGCGGCACCTCTTGCCGCTCGCTGTGACCATTCACCTGGACGATTTGGAGGGCGAGAGCATTGCGGGCGGCACAATCAAGCTGCCGAAATGCGAGGAGATCGTGATTAGGGTCGACATGCTCCCCGAGCAGTTGGCCGCATATACGCGATTGAAAGACGCGCTTGTCACCGCGATTCGGGCGGACCGGTTTACTGAGCGGCAAGGGCGCTTGTTCGGACAGCTCGCCGAGCTTCCCTCCATGCCAGATCGGTTCTCTGCCGATACCGGATCGGATGGCGGACCGGACATCCCCGGCGACGGCACATACACGATTCGATACCCGGAAAACACGCCAGGGTGCGGGGCGATGAAGGTCGCATCCGTCAAGTGCCTGCCAGCCGACACCTTGCTCCCCAAAGAGCGCGCCTTGCTCGACATTTGCACCGCCCGCAAAGCGGCTGGTCGCAAGGTGATGGTATTCCCGTGGCACATTTCGCTAATGCCGCGCCTCGCCCGAATCCTCCGAGCACACGGGTTCAAGGTCGCCGAGCTGTACTCCGACAAGGTCAACCCGAAAGACCGGCTCGGGTGGATTGACACGAATGTCCTCGGCAAGGCGCCTCCAGTCCCGCCAGCAGGGAAGCGCAAGCGCAAGGTGCCTGAGCCTGTGGAGCCGGTTGACGTGCTCCTCGTGAACCCTGTAGCGGTCCAGACAGGTCTCAATAACCTCGTCTATTTCAGCACCGTCGTGTGGTATGAAAACCCCGCCTGCAATCCGATTGTCCGTCGGCAGGCTCGCGGCCGCGTGAAACGAATCGGCCAGTTGCTGGACGTTGAATCGATTACGCTCATTTACGCGGCGACCTTGCAGGAGCAGACCCACACGTTGTTGCTCCATAAGGTAGGAATCGCGGAGGCGGTTGACGGGCTCGACCCGACCTCGGCTCTCCAGGCGGCTGGCGTCGGCGACTCAGGTGCGCAATTGTCGCAGTCGATTGGTAAGATCTTGTGGAAGATGATTAGCACTGGTCAGGCCACGTCTTGACATGAGGAATACGCAATGACCGTAAAGACAAAACATACTGCTCGCCCGCTGCCCGCCTTTGGTGAGGTGTGGCGGCATTTCAAGGGCGGGGAGTACACAATCCTCGGGATTGCAAAACCGGTCTCGGAGCCTAGGCGCGGCGATACCATGCTCGCATTCGCCAGCCACTCCGAGTCGCGCGAAAACGTGCTCGTTTTTGGTCCGGCACCGGACTGGCGAGATCTCTCCGTAGGTTTCGGGTCGGTCTCTGCCCTCCAGGATGCGGGATTCAGCGGCGAGCTTCGCTACCTTGTGGCTAAGGGTGACGATGCAGGCGAGCTCGTGCTGTACCACAAACAGGCTTTGAACCCTGCCGTGGGGCTATGGGGGCGGCCAACCGAGAATTTCCTCTCAGCTGCCGGCAAGGGCGAGGACCCGACCGGACCACGATTCGCCCGGCTGGTAGAGGAGGACGAGGTTCCGAAACCCACAGCCGAGTCCAAGGCCGCTGGCAAGTGAAATGAATGGTGACGCAGTGAGCGGGCGCACGGTACCTTGACGGACGTATGCCCGCCCCGAAGCGCGCCAACTCAGCTCCGACCGCAACGACTTCGCCTACCCCAGACCAGGGGGAGGGCGAAATCAGTGTCGTTTACGTCCCACTATCCGAGGTCAATCGCTGGCATCGAAATCCGAAGCGGCACGACCTGCCCACCCTAATGGATTCGATCCGGCGATTCGGCTTTGCACAACCGATTTGCCGGGACGGAAAGACCGGTAAACTGGTTGCCGGCCACGGACGGTTGGAGGCACTCCTAAAACTCCACAGTTTGGGGCAGCCAGCGCCAAAGCGGATTCGTGTGAATGCTGCCGGGGAATGGTGTGTACCTGTTCTGTCCGGTATTGCATTCGATACCGAGGAAGAGGCGGAAGCGTTTCTACTCGCCGATAACCGAATCTCGCAAATCGGCGGATGGGACCAGCAGGAGCTCGACGCTATCCTCGCCGACCTAGACGATCTGTCCGGTGTTGGTTTTGAGTTGACCGCCGCCGAGCTCGACGACGCCGAGCGCGAAGCAAATGCTGCCGCCGCTCAGGCGTCCGCGTTTGAGGAGCCGAATACAAGCCCCGCGCCGGTCCCGTTCATCGTCCCACCACGGTCGCCCGCGTTTGCGGATGGTCCGGCATGGGGTCCTGGAGCCGGAGCCGACAATTCGCTGGGGCGGTCGTTGGGAGGGGCCTCCCTTGGGGCATCACCCGCACCTCGGCCCTTCCCACAGCCCGAACAGCCGGCGGCAGTACAAGGGCCGCGGACGATCGGAACGGCGATGTATGAGGCTGCTACGGCCCCTGACGCACCCCCGCCACTGGTATGGCAGCCAAATCCGGCCCGCGCGAAGATGAACGACAATGATTCCATCTTCGGCGCGAATGCCGCTGCGGCAGACCCGACTAGCAAGGAGCGGGCGGAGCTCACCAGTTTCAGCGTCGACCGCACAGTTTTGCCACATGTACATTTCAAGATCGGCATCAATGTGAACCGAATCCCGGTCACCCCTACCGAGCTCGACATGCTACAAAACGCGCTGGATCACCACGTCGACGCCACCGGGTCTATGCACGGATTTTTCCGGCGCGTGCTCGGCCTGCTCCCCGAGACCGAAACCGTCCCGCTGAAAGGTGGGACTCCCCGAGCTGAGGCGGCAGAGGTTGACGTGGACGACGCCGATACTGACGCAAATGAGGACCCGGATGCAGCCGGCGATGAGGATGAGGAATGAGCGATTATGGCACTCGTGCTTGATTTCGACCTAAAGGCGCTGCGGGGCGCCGAATACAACCCGCGCAAGATCACTACTGAGCAGTTCGAGCTATTGCAGGAGAGTCTGCGAACGCTCGGATTTGTGAAGCCTGTCATTGCGACGAAAGACGGGCTATTGGTCGCCGGTCACCAGCGGACCAAGGCGGCGCTCGCGGCGGGATTCACCACCGGCCCTGTCTACTTCCTGGATTCGATCCAGCCGGCAGACGAGATCACCATGAATCAGCTCCACAACGGAACTGATTGCGAGGTTGAGGGCCATGAGGTGCGCATGCCACCAACTGACATTCTCGGGTTTGAGGATGTCGACGGTACCACTATTGAGGGCAATCTGACGGCGCGAGGCGCCCCGATTCGGACCGCAATCTGTAACCTCATGCTGAAATACGGCAATTGGGGCTGCGCCGTTGCGACTCAGTCCGGCGAGGTTTGCAGCGCAGGACAGTACGCCCTGGCCTGCAAGAAGTTGGGGCTGCCATGCCGGACATTCCGAATCGCTGACGATGTCGCCGAGACCGCCAAGAAGTATTTCGGTGTGACTTATGGTCGTTTCAGCTACGACCACATTCCGAAGCGGACCTACATGCAGGCGCTCGTCCAGCCACGGCGGTATCGGGCGGGTGAGCTGTCCAAGCTGTACGAAATGCGCGTCCTGCCTGACCTGAAAGTGTCCGACACCCTGGTCGACTTCGGCTGCGGGTTTGGCTACGCGATGAAGGGGCTCCGGCAGCAAGGGCGTCAGGCGACCGGCGTCGAATTCTTCTACCGCGACGGATACACAGCAATCGACAAGGGCACCGTCCATCGTATGTGCGAGGACATCGCCCGCCGGCTGGAAACGAATGGGCGGTTTGACGTTGTCGTGTGTGACGCCGTTATCAGCTCAGTTGATTCCGTCCAGGCCGAAGCGGACGTGATCCACTGCCTGAATGCGTTGTGCAAGCCAGGTGGTCGAATCTACATTTGCGGCCGGCGCCGCGAGTGGTTTGAATCCTCGGTGATGGATCGCAAATGCAGGACTGAGCATCGTCGAATCGAGTTCATCGCGGACGACGGGTTGTCCGCCATTTACCGACATGGCGGGTGGATCTATTTCAAATACCACTATCAGCCCCAGGCTCAGGCGATGGGCGATAAGCACTTCGGCCCGGCGAAATACCACACCGTGGGCAACATGTACCACTTGGTAGTCCCATGTAAGACAGTGGAGCTGCCACAAACCGCATGTGAGGCCGCGCTTATGCGCGAGTTCAATCTTGCGTGGCCGGACGGGTCGAATGTCGGCTATGGCGAGAGAATAATCACGGCGTATCGAAAGGCGCTGGAGGTTGAAAAGGCTGCTGGCGTGTCTACGGTCTGAGGACCGCCATGCCACAGACCATCAAATCCCATGATGTCCTTTCGCTCCTCGCCTGCCCTGGCGTCATGGAGCTCCTGTTCTCGGCCGAGCCCGGAGAAGAGCGAAAGGAACCGGAACCCAAGCGTTCGCCAAACCCGCACTACACGGAGGACGATTACGCCCTCTACTGCACCGCGCGGAAGGTGGCCGATATCGTTTTCGAGGAGTGGGTCAAGTGCGGCGGCAC
>JACCDG010439045.1_pt1 | contig 11364 bp, 11 predicted proteins | sample 7442471 | NCBI WGS metagenome assembly JACCDG01 (sample SAMN15323444, study PRJNA562643) | freshwater metagenome | isolation source: river surface water | place: USA:Blue River Watershed | collected 2017-08-17
ACACCTCCGGCTCCACCGGCAAGCCCAAGGGCGTGCAGCACAGCACCGGCGGCTACCTGCTGCATGCGGCGCTGACCACCAAGTGGACCTTTGACCTCAAGGACAACGACATCTTCTGGTGTACCGCCGACATCGGCTGGGTCACCGGCCACACCTACATCACCTACGGTCCCCTGGCCCTGGGCGGTACCGAGATCGTCTTCGAAGGCGTGCCGACCTACCCGGACGCCGGCCGATTCTGGAAGATGATCCAGGACCACAAGGTCAGCATCTTCTACACCGCACCGACCGCCATCCGTTCGCTCATCAAGGCCGCCGAGTCCAACGACGCCGTGCATCCCAAGAGCTACAACCTCTCGAGCCTGCGCCTGTTGGGCTCGGTGGGCGAGCCGATCAACCCCGCTGCCTGGGAGTGGTACCACCAGCACGTGGGCGGCGGCCGCTGCCCCATCGTCGACACCTTCTGGCAGACCGAAACCGGCGGCCACATGATCACCCCGCTGCCGGGCGTGACCCCCATGGTGCCCGGCTCCTGCACACTGCCGTTCCCCGGCATCCAGGCCGCCATCGTGAGCGAAACCGGCGAGGACATGCCCAATGGGCAGGGCGGCATCCTGGTCGTCAAGAAGCCCTGGCCGTCGATGATCCGCACCATCTGGGGTGACCCCGAGCGTTTCAAGAAGAGCTACTACCCTGACGACTTCAAGGGCAAGTACTACCTGGCGGGCGACGGCGCCATCCGTGACGCGAAGACCGGCTACTTCACCATCACCGGCCGCATCGACGACGTGCTCAACGTCTCGGGTCACCGCATGGGTACGATGGAAATCGAATCCGCCCTGGTCAGCTGCACCGAGCTGGTGGCCGAAGCCGCCGTGGTGGGTCGTCCTGACGAGACCACTGGCGAGGCCATCTGCGCCTTCGTGGTGCTCAAGCGGCCGCTGCCTACCGGCGACGAAGGCAAGGCGATTGCCAAACAGCTGCGCGACCACATTGCCAAGGAGATCGGCCCGATCGCCAAGCCCAAGGACATCCGCTTTGGCGAGAACTTGCCCAAGACCCGCTCGGGCAAGATCATGCGCCGCCTGCTGCGCTCGCTGGCCAAGGGCGAGGCCATCACCCAGGACACCTCCACCCTGGAGAACCCGCACATCCTGAGCCAGCTGGGTCAGGCCTACTGATCGGAGTGTGCATGGATCCTCGGGTCAGGCCCGAGGATGACTAGACATCAAGCACATGTCATTGACCGGCCTGACCGGGCAATCCACAAAAAACGGCAGCCCAGGCTGCCGTTTTTTTATGGGGTGGAGTGGATCAGGACTTCATGCCCAGCCCCAGGCGCTCGATCGTGCGTTTTTCCTTTACGTAGCTGGCCAGGATGAAGTTGGTGTATTCCTCGCTGTCCATGTAGATCACGGGCTGGTCGTATTTCTCCAGCGATGCAAGCACGGCCGGATCGCTCAGGGTCTTCTTGAAGGTGTCCTGCAGCTTGCGCACGATAGCCGGGTCCATGCCGCGCGGTCCGCCGATGCCAAAGGGCGAGTCGGACACGGTGTCGTAACCCAGTTCGTTGAGCGTGGGTACCTTGGGCCAGCGCTTGGTGCGCTTGCTGCCATAGGTGGCCAGCAGGCGCATGGCACCCGAGTCCACATGGGGCGCCCAGCCAGTGGCATCGCTGTGGGCCATGATGTGTCCGCCCAGCAGGGCCTGCAGGCCGTCCGAGCTGCCTTTGAAGGGCACATGGGTGAGCTGAATCCCCGCCTTGTTGGCAAATTCTTCGATGGCCAGGTGAGGCGTGGTGCCGTTGCCGGTGGAGCCGTAGCTGAACTTGCCTGGATTGGCTTTGGCAAAATCCACCAGATCTTTCACAGATTTGATCGGTGAATCTGCCTTGACCACGATACCGAAGGTGTACCCGGTCAGGCAGGCGATATAGCTGAAGTCGCGCAGCGGATCGAACTGCATCTTCTGCATGTGCGGCAGGCGGGCCACACCAATGGTGAGTTGCGAGAGGGTGTAGCCGTCCGGAGCGGCTTTGACCAGTTCATTGGGGCCAAGCATGCCGCTGGCGCCGGGTTTGTTTTCCACGATCACCTGTTGGCCCAGGATCTTGCTGGCGCTTTCGGCAAAGGCACGCATGACCATGTCACTCGATCCGGCGGCCGGCCAGGGGCAGATCAGCTTGATCGGACGATTGGGAAAGTTGGCCGTCTGCGCATGGGCCATGCCCGGTACTGCCAGGCTGGCCGCTGCTGCACTGCCAGCTTGCAGGAACTGCCGGCGATCAAATGGGGTGTTGGGCATGAGTAGTCTCCTTGATACATGTCGCGTCATTGCAAGCCAATGCGTGACAGCAGGCAACAGGATGAACCCGGGTGAGGGGTCGCCTGCGCGACGGTCTCAATCGCCCAGCACCACCCCCTCGCGGCGCGGGTCGGCGCCCCCAAACCAGCCCGTGGCTGTGCGCTCGATGGCCTGCAACCCGCTGGTCATCTCCATCTCGCGCACTTCGTGCCCACGGGCCTTGAGGGCGTCGGTCATGCCGGTGTCGAAGCGCCCGGCTTCAAGCAAGGTCGGACCACCCAGCGAGCCGAAATTGGGCAGGTTGACGGCCTGCTGGGCATTGAGTCCGCCGTGCAGCGTGCCCGCCAGCAGCTTGGCGGTGTAGTGGATGATCAAGGCCCCTCCGGGGCTGCCCCCGCTCATGAGCAGTTCGCCGCTGTCCTTGTCGAAGACCAGCGTGGGCGACATCGACGAGCGTGGGCGCTTGCCAGGCTCAACGCGGTTGGCGATCGGGCGGCCCTGTGCGTCGGTGGGGGCAAAGCTGAAGTCGGTGAGCTGGTTGTTGAGCAGAAAGCCACCGGGGCGCGCAGGATCGGTGCTGACCATGCGGCGTGCGCCAAAAGCGGCCTCGATGGTGGTGGTCATGGCCACGGCGCGGCCCTGGGCGTCGACCACGCTGATGTGGCTGGTGCCGTACTCGGTCTGCGCCGGCATGGGGGCGTACGAGGTCTTCACGCCCGCAGGCTGGCCGGGTTGCGCGGCCTTCATCGACTGCGCGCCAATGAGCGTGCTGCGCTGGCGCAGGTAATCGGGCGCCAGCAGGCTGCGCCAGTCGCCGCCGGGGGCGCTCACAAAATCCGGGTCAGCCACGTACTGCGCGCGGTCGGCAAAGGCCAGGCGCGAGGCCTCGGTGTAGCGGTGCACAAAGTCGGGCGAGGGCAGGCCGCCTGACCATTCGGGGCCTTGCGCGCGGGTGTGGCCCAGCAGGCCCAGGATCTGGCCGATCGCGATCTGGCCCGAGGATGGCGGCGGAAAGCCGCAGATGCGGTAGCTGCGCGCGCGGGCGGTGTGGTCAAAACACAGCGCTTGCCGGCTGCGGGGCTGGTAGCCCTGCAGGTCCTGCAGGCTCAAGCTGCCGGGCCGTGGCGCCTTGGCCGCGCGGGCCACGATGGCCTGGGCCACCGGCCCTTCGTGCAGCGCACGGCTGCCCTCGCGGGCAATGCGGCGCAGCACATGGGCGTATTCGGCATTGCGCAGCAGATGGCCCATCGGCCAGGCCTTGCCCTGGGCGTTGTAGAAAAAGCGTGCCGCCAGCGGGTCCTTGCGCAGGTGCGGGTCGGCCTGCAGCAGCGTGTGCAGGCGCGGGCTGACCTTGAAGCCTTGTTCGGCCAGCGCGATGGCCGGCTCAAACAGCTGGGCCCAGGGCAGCTGGCCATGCTGGCGGTGCGCGGCTTCGAGCATGCGCACCGCGCCGGGCACCCCCACCGAGCGCCCGCTGAGCACCGCTTCGTCAAAGGGCAGGGGCTTGCCGTCTTCGCCCATCAGCATGTCGGGCCGGGCGCCGGCAGGCGCGGTCTCCCGCCCGTCGTGGGCCGTCACCTCGCGGCCGTCAAAGTGCAGCAAAAAGGCGCCGCCGCCAATGCCGCTGGACTGCGGCTCCACCAACCCCAGCACCAGCTGCACCGCAATGGCCGCGTCCAGCGCCGAGCCACCGGCACGCAGCACCTGCAGCCCGGCGTCGGTGGCCAATGGGTTGGCCGCCGCCACGGCCTGGTGGCGGTAGGCCCAGCCCGGCTTGTCGGTGCTGCCGCTGGCGGCTTCGGGTTGTTCGGGGACGCTGTAGCGCCAGTTGCTGGCAGGTGGCTGGGTGCTGCAGGCGGCCAGAAGGGCCAGGACGATCAGACTCAGGGACAGGGGCTTGTGCATGCTTCCTCCTTGGACGTTTCCATGCTATCTCCCCCCAAGACAACAGGCCCCGAAGGGCCTGTCACGTGTGCGGCGGGCTGCCTCAGCTCACTTCGGTGCCAAGCGGATGGCGCCGTCCAGGCGGATCACTTCGCCGTTGAGCATGTCGTTTTCGATGATGTGCTTGGCCAGCTTGGCGTAGTCCTGCGGGTTTCCCAGGCGGCTGGGGAAGGGCACACCGGCAGCCAGCGCGTCCTGAACCTCTTGCGGCATGCCAAACAGCATGGGGGTGCCAAAGATCCCGGGGGCGATCGTCATGTTGCGGATGCCGTTGCGGGCCAGGTCGCGGGCGATCGGCAGCGTCATGCCGACCACGCCTCCCTTGGAGGCGCTGTAGGCCGCCTGGCCGATCTGGCCGTCGTAGGCGGCCACGCTGGCGGTGGAAATCAGCACGCCGCGCTCGCCGGTGGCCTCGGGCTCGTTCTTGCACATGGCCTCGGCGGCCAGCCGGATCATGTTGAAGGTGCCCACCAGGTTGACCATGATGGTCTTGGTGTAGACGCCCAGGTTGTGGGCGCCGCTCTTGCCCACGGTTTTTTCGGCGGGGGCGATGCCCGCGCAGTTGACCAGGCCCATGAGCTTGCCCATGGAGACGGCTTGGGCGACCACCGCCTGGCCGTCGGCTTCGCTGCTGACATCGCACTTGACGAAGGCGCCGCCAATCTCCTTGGCCACGGCCTCGCCTTTGTCGGCCTGCATGTCGGCGATCACCACTTTGCCGCCGTTGGCTGCCAGCATGCGCGCCGTGCCTTCACCCAGGCCCGAAGCCCCGCCGGTGACGATGAAAACCTTGCCTGCAATGTCCATGCCTCGCTCCTGTGCTGAGTTGACGTTAACGTAAACGTCAATTATGCACAACTGCTTACCTTTTGGCCACGCGGTGTAGTCCGCTCGGCGTATGGTGGCCTGTGTTCACCTTTTCTAGCATGCAGCCACGCCCGCAAGGGGACAGGAGCTGAAGATGGACATGCCAATCAAGGATGCGGGGCTCAGCGATGGGCGGGGCCAGACGGAGCGGGACCAGCGCGCCCGCGAACTGCTGGCCAGTGCCGGCATCGTGGTCAACGGAGCGCGCCCCTGGGACATGCGCATCCACCACCCGGACACGCTCGACCGTGTGCTCAGCCAGGGCAGTCTGGGCCTGGGCGAGAGCTACATGGACGGCTGGTGGGACTGCGATCGGGTGGACGAACTCATCACCCGGGTGCTGCAGGCCCGGCTCGACGAGCAGGTTGGCCACCCGCTGTGGTGGTGGACGCTGCTGCGCGCACGCCTGACCAATCTGCAGTCGCTCTCGCGGGCGTGGCAGGTCGCTAAGGTGCATTACGACCTGGGCAACGGGCTGTACGCTGCCATGCTCGACCCGAGCATGGCTTACAGCTGCGGCTACTGGGCGCAGGCCAGCAACCTGGCGCAGGCCCAGGAAGCCAAGCTTGAGCTGGTGTGCCGCAAGCTGCAGCTGGAGCCGGGCATGACGCTGCTGGACATTGGCTGCGGCTGGGGCAGCCTGATGTTGCACGCCGCGCGCCACCACCGGGTGCAGTGCGTCGGCCTGACCGTTTCGCGCGAGCAGATGGGCTGGGGGCAGGTGCAGGCGCAGGGACTGCCGGTGCGCTTTGAGCTGATGGACTACCGCCAGTTCAACCCCGAGGGCAAGCTGCGTTTTGACCGGGTGGCCTCGATCGGCATGTTCGAGCATGTCGGGCACAAGAATTACGGGGCTTATTTCGGGATGGCCCGCCGTTGTTTGCACGACGACGGTCTGTTTTTGCTGCACACCATCGGCAAGAACCGGTCGGGGGCCGGTATCGACCCGTGGATCGACAAATACATTTTTCCGAACGGCGAGCTGCCCTCGATGGCCGAGCTGGCCAGTGCGGCGGAGGACTTTGTGGTGGAGGACTGGCACAATTTTGGCGCCGACTACGACCGCACGCTGATGGCCTGGCACCAACGCTTCGAAGCCGCCTGGCCTCGGCTCCAACACCGCTACGACGAACGTTTTTACCGGATGTGGTGCTATTACCTGCTGTGCTGCGCTGGTACATTCAGGGCCCGTGACAACCAGTTGTGGCAGGTGGTGCTGTCACCGCGCGGCCGGCCTGGAGGCTACCGCCGGCCCCTGCTGTGAAAGGTTTCGATGCCCGTTCTTTCCCGCGTGTTCATGGCCCTGGGGGCCATTTTTGCCGCCTTGTCGGTGGCCCTGTCGGCCGCTGCAGCCCATGTGCCGGTGCTGCAGCAGGCCGGCGCGGCGTTTGCTGCCTCGCTGGAGCAGCAGCAGTTTCATGCGCTGGGGCTGGTGCTGGTGGGGCTGGCGCTCGCGCGGCGAGCCAGCCTCTGGCTGGCGGCTTCGGGCGCGCTGATGCTGGCCGGCATGCTGTTGTTTTGCCTGAACATCGACGCCCGCATCCTGTGGGGCTGGGATGCGGCGCGCGCCCTGGTGCCCGCAGGCGGCAGCGCCTTCATGCTGGCCTGGCTGGCTTTTGCCGTCGGGGTGCTGCTGCCCGAGCGTTGATCAGCTGCGGATCAGGTGGTCAAAGGCGCTGAGCGCAGCTTTGGCTCCTTCACCGGCAGCAATCACGATCTGTTTGTAGGGCACCGTGGTGCAGTCGCCCGCAGCAAACACGCCCGGCACGTTGGTGTGGCCCTTGGCGTCGACTTCAATCTCGCCAAAGCGGCTCAGGTTGACCGTACCCTTGAGCCATTCGGTGTTGGGCACCAGGCCGATTTGCACGAATACGCCCGCCAGTTCCACATTGTGCTCGGTTCCGGTAGCGCGGTCCTTGAAGCGGATGCCGTTGACCTTGCTGCCGTCGCCGGTGATCTCGGTGGTCTGGGCGTTGGTGTGGACGGTCACGTTGGGCAGGCTGTTGAGCTTGTTCACCAACACGGCGTCGGCCTTGAGCTGCTCGGCAAATTCGATCACGGTGACATGCTCGACGATGCCGGCCAGGTCAATCGCGGCCTCGATGCCCGAGTTGCCGCCGCCAATCACCGCCGTGCGTTTGCCCTTGAACAGCGGGCCGTCGCAGTGCGGGCAGTAGGCCACGCCCTTGTTTTTGTATTCGGCCTCGCCGGGCACATTCACATTGCGCCAGCGGGCGCCCGTGGACAGGATCACCGTTTTGGCCTTGAGCGTGGCACCGTTTTCCATCTGGATGTGCACCAAACCATCGGCTCCTGCGGGGGTCAGTTTGTCGGCCCGCTGCAGGTTCATGATGTCTACGCCATAGTGCCGCACCTGCGCTTCGAGCGCAGCGGCAAACTTGGGGCCGTCGGTTTCCAGTACCGAGATGTAGTTTTCGATGGCCATGGTGTCGTTGGTCTGGCCGCCAAAGCGCTCGGCCGCCACACCCACTCGGATGCCCTTGCGCGCCGCATACACAGCCGCAGCCGCGCCTGCAGGGCCACCGCCCACGATCAGCACTTCATAGGGGTCTTTCGCATCGAGCTTGGCGGCTTCGCGGGTGGCAGCGCCCGTGTCGAGCTTGGCCACGATTTCTTCCACGCTCATGCGGCCTGAGCCGAACACCTGGCCATTCAAGAAGACCATGGGGACAGCCATGATCTGGCGCTCTTCCACTTCTTTCTGGAACGCGCCCCCTTCGATGACCACGGTTTTGACCTTGGGGTTGAAGATGGCCATCAGCGACAAGGCCTGCACCACATCCGGGCAGTTGTGGCAGGTCAGGGACATGTAGACCTCGAAGCTCAAGTCGCCATCCAGGGCCTTGATACTGTCAATGACTTCGGGCTCGACCTTGGGCGGGTGACCTCCAGTCCACAACAGCGCCAGCACCAGCGAGGTGAACTCGTGGCCGAGCGGCAAACCAGCAAAGCGCACGCCTTCGGTTTGACCCTCGCGCGCCACCACAAAAGAAGGCTTGCGCGCATCGTTGCCCGAAGTGTCCAGCGTGACCTTGTCCGATAAGCCGACGATGGTTTCCAGCAGGCTCTTCATGTCGGTGCCGGTTTCGCTGTCGTCCAGCGAGGCGATCAGGCGGATCGGCTGGCGCAGCAAGCCGAGGTATTGCTGAAGTTGGGCTTTGAGGGTGTCGTCGAGCATGGTTTTCTCCGGTGGTTCAGGGTGAGCACACCCTGGACCCGCACTTGTGGCGCGGGCCGATGGTCAAAGGGGTGGGGAATTCGCTGGGTACAGCGTACGGCAGGCCATGCGCTGCGCTCAACGCCCTGCAAGGCAGGGCATGAGGGGCAGGACTTAGATCTTGCCGACCAGGTCGATCGAGGGAGCCAGGGTCTTGGCGCCTTCTTTCCACTTGGCAGGGCAGACCTGGCCAGGGTTGGCAGCGGTGTACTGGGCAGCCTTGAGCTTGCGCAGGGTTTCCGACACGTCACGGGCGATCTCGTTGGAGTGCACTTCCATGGTCTTGATCACGCCATCGGGGTTGACGATGAAGGTGCCGCGCAGGGCCAGGCCTTCTTCGGCGATGTGCACGCCAAACGCGTTGGTCAGCTGGTGCGTCGGGTCACCGACCAGGGGGAACTTGGCCTTGCCCACGGCGGGGGAGGTCTCGTGCCACACCTTGTGCGAGAAGTGGGTGTCGGTGGTGACGATGTAGACCTCGGCACCGGCCTTCTGGAATTCGGCGTAGTTGTCGGCGGCGTCTTCGATTTCGGTGGGGCAGTTGAAGGTGAAGGCGGCCGGCATGAAAATCAGCACGTTCCACTTGCCCTTGAGGCTCTGGTCGGTGACTTCGATGAACTTGCCATTGTGGAAGGCCTGGGTCTTGAACGGCTGCACTTGGGTGTTGATCAGGGACATGATGATTGCCTTTCTAAATTGAAATGTCGAACCGATTGGCGACGACAGGTGGATTGTAGTCAGGGCTTGTGCCGTTCGATGCAGGCTGCCGATTGGAATTTCCGATCACCTGAATAGCTTTTGCAAGAGAAGTTGGCGGCGAGGCGCATGCCGTACCGGTCGTTTTGCAAAAAACCTGCTGCAAAGCGAAGCTATCCGTGCCACCTGGCTCAGGCCCTGGAAGGCGGGCCCAGCTTTATTTGGTGAGGATCAGTTTGCCCTGGCGGGTGATCTGCAGGCGGTAGACCTCGCCGAAGTGGCGGATCAGCAGCAGGCTTTGTCCATTCAGCAAGGCTTCGCTGTCCACCATGCGGGGCGGTTGAGCTAGCCTCAGTGGTCTCGCTTCAGCCCGGGCGGCTTGCGTCTGGGCAGAGGCTGCAGGCCGGTCACTGTTCATGGCCGATGGCCCTCAGTCACAAAGCCGATGCCGCCCATGCCGGCACGCTGGGCCGCTGCCATGGCCTGGGCCACGTATTCGTAAGGCACCTTTTTGTCACCACGGATGTGGAGCTGAGGCTGTGGCTCGCGCGCTGCCTCCTCGCGCAGGCGCTCTTCGAGAGTTTCGTAGGCCAGCGCCTGCTGGCCCAGGAAATACCGACCCTCGGCGTCCACCGAGAGCTGCAGGGTGGCTGCCGGGGCCTGTTTGCGCTGGCTGCTGGCGCGCGGCAATTGCACCTTCACGGCATGCTCGATCACGGGCATGGTGATCATGAAGATGACCAGCAGCACCAGCATGACGTCCACCAGGGGCGTCATGTTGATTTCGTGCATCACCTCGTCGCTGTCTTCAATGGACATGCTGGCCTCCGTGCGTCACCCGCGCGCCGGTCACGAAGTAGGCATGCAGATCGTGCGCGAAGCGGTTCATGCGGGCGATGATGAATTTGTTGCCGCGCACCAGGGCGTTGTAGCCCAGCACCGCCGGAATGGCCACGGCCAGGCCCAGCGCGGTCATGATCAGCGTTTCGCCGATGGGGCCCGCCACCGCCTCAATGCCGGCATTGCCGCCGGCGCCAATGCTGACCAGTGCGTGGTAGATGCCCCAGACGGTGCCGAACAGGCCCACGAACGGGGCGGTCGAGCCGATCGAGGCTAGCACGGCCAGACCGTTTTGCAACCGGCCGGTGCTGTCGTCAATGCAGTTGCGCAGGCTGCGCGTGACCCAGTCGCTGATGTCCAGCCGGTCGTGCAGCTGCTTTTGCGCGGCCTGGTGGTGTTCGGTGGCCTCCTGGCCGACCCGCGCCAGGGCATGGAACAGGTTACCCTGGCGCTGGGCGAGCACCGCCAGCCCTTCGGTCAGGCTGGTGGTGTGCCAGAACTGCTCGCTGCCGAGTGCGCTTTGCTTGTGGCGCCAGACGTCGAGCGCCTTGAGCACGATGACCACCCAGCTGATGACCGACATGGTCAGCAAGGCGATCAGGATCAGGCGGGTGACGGCGTCGCCTTGGGTCCAGATATTGGAGAGGCCGAAAGAAGTGGGCATGAAAGGAACTCCTGTGAATTGGGGGGTTAATCGAGCACAAAGCGAACGGGCACGTTGAACCACATGGCTTCGGCCTGCCCGGCGCGTTGGCCGGGCACATAGCGCCAGCGCTTGACGGTGTCCAGCGCCGCCTCGTCCAGTCGCGGATGGCCGCTGGAAGTGCGGATTTCGGCTTTTTCGGTATGGCCCTCGGCGCTGATGAACACCCGCAACACCACCGTGCCTTGCTCGCCCATGCGGCGGCTCATGCGCGGGTAGGCCGGCGGCGGGTTGTGGAGGTAGTCGGCGTCGCTCGATGGTAGGACCACCGCTGCCGCTGGGGTGGTCGGGGCAGGGCGTGTGCTGCCAGTGGCAGCGGCGCTGGACGCGGGCATGTACGGGGCGCCGTTGGGCATCGCTGTCGCCTGCGCGGTAGGTCCGGCCGCCCGGCTTGGCCCGGTCGGGGCCGGCTCAGGCCTGACCGGGATGGGCATGGCGAGCGGTTTCGTGACCAGCGTGGGCGCGGGCAGCGGTGCCGGTGGCACGATCTGCCGTGTCACAGGCGCCGGCATGTCGGCAACCACGCTGGCCAGAATGACCTGCTCGCCCGGGCTGACCCATTCAGGGGTGCTCAGCCGCTCAACGAGCAGCCAGATCAGACCGGCATGGACCAGCACCACGCCTGCGGTGACGCCCGGGGCGCGTTGCTTCATGTGCTGGCCCATTGGCGCAGGAGGTTGTGATAGACGCCGGTCAGGGCGATGGTTTCATCGGTTTCACCCAGTTGGGCGCGCAATTTCAGCAGGTTCATGTCCAGATCGAACAGGAGTCG
>JACCDG011643817.1_pt1 | contig 11362 bp, 9 predicted proteins | sample 7442471 | NCBI WGS metagenome assembly JACCDG01 (sample SAMN15323444, study PRJNA562643) | freshwater metagenome | isolation source: river surface water | place: USA:Blue River Watershed | collected 2017-08-17
CACCACCCGTAACTCGGATTTGGCTTGGGCCAATTGGAGGATAGTGCGAATGAAGTTATTACCCTCACCATAGAGCCAACTGGTTCGAAAGATCGCATAACGTGCTTGGGGGTGGGGCGGACTGGCTGCAAAGAGATGCTCGATCGCCAATTCGCCAGCGTATTTTGATTCGCCGTAGACATTGATGGGCGCACAAACATCTTCTTCCGAATACCCTGTCACGCGATCACCCGCAAAAACATAATCGGTCGAAAAGTGCACTAAGCTTGCCCCCGCCTGGTGAGCGTAATGCGCAAGCACCTCAGGAACCTGTGCATTGATGCGATGGGCCAGCGCTGCCTGCGTTTGAGCAGCATCGACTTGGGTATACGCGGCGGCATTAATGACAAGGGTTGGACGCAAAGTATTTAAGCGCTCCCGCAAGAGCGGCAAATCTGATAAGTCCAGGTCAGCGCGCCCCCAGGCGATGAGGTGATCGGGTGAGATTAGCGATGCATTCGCGGTGAGGGTTTGCAGCATGGCGCGCCCCAGCTGCCCATCACGCCCTAAGAGGAGGATACGCATGGTTAGGAGCGGTAATGCGTTTGCAACCACTGCAGGTACTCGCCGCTGCGAACTTGGCTTAGCCACTGCGCATGCTCCAAATACCAGTGAATGGTTTTTCGAATGCCACTCTCAAAACTCTCGCGTGGTTGCCAGCCCAAGGTCCGTTTGGCTTTCTCGATATTCATGGCGTAGCGCCGATCGTGACCCGGACGATCGCGCACAAAACTAATTTGCGTGCGATAGGAACTGCCATCGGCCTTGGGACATAATTCATCCAAGATCGCACAAATCTGCTCCACCACTGCGAGATTGGTCATCTCGGCATTACCTCCAATATTGTAGGTTTCGCCAATTTGTCCACGGGCCAAAACCACCCGAATCGCATCGCAATGATCACTCACATACAACCAATCGCGCACTTGCTGGCCATCACCATAGATGGGCAGTGGACGCCCCTCGAGAGCATGGGTAATGACGAGTGGGATTAATTTTTCAGGAAACTGATAAGGGCCATAATTGTTGGAGCAATTGGTTGTTAGCACAGGCAATCCATAGGTGTGGTGCCAAGCCCGTGCCAAGTGATCCGAAGCCGCTTTCGATGCCGAATACGGGCTATTGGGCTCATAGGGATGGGTCTCAGTAAATGCCGGGGCGTCGCGATGAAGCGAGCCAAACACCTCATCGGTGGAGACATGTAAAAACCGAAAATTTTCGCGCTTGCCCTCATCCAAACCATTCCAATAGCGAGTCGCGCATTGCAAAAGCGTATAGCTTCCCATAATATTCGTTTGCAAAAAATCACCGGGCGTATGAATCGAGCGATCGACATGGCTCTCGGCGGCAAAGTGCACAATGGCCTCGGGTTGGTATTGCGCTAAGAGTTGATCAACTAGTGCAGCGTCGCAAATATCACCATGCACAAAATGATGCTTGGGGTAGTTGCGAAGACTTTCTAAATTACTAAAGTTGCCCGCATAGGTGAGTTTATCGAGGTTGACAATAGCAGCCTCAGGATGAAGGGCTGCATACTCCAGCACAAAATTACTGCCAATAAAGCCTGCGCCCCCCGTTACTAAGATCATGATCTAAACCTCAAAATACCCTTGAAATCGTTGTATAGTTGCCCATCAGGGTCCATTCTCTCATTAATGTGCATGATATACGGCAATTACATCCAAGCAGATCGCATTAACAATGCCTCCTTTGCGCCCGAAGATCTTCACCATAAGCACAACCCCACCTTTGCACCGCGCACCTTGCGAGAGGCCTTTCTTAAATGCGGCATTGAAATCAATACACCGGATGTGAACGATCGCTTAGGGCATCGTGTGCAATTTAATCTCTATTTGGACGGCCAATTGCCCCTCTCTGATGCCCTACCCAATTATTTGATTGCAACCGAAAATCCCATCATCAATCCTTTAAATGCCAATCGCGACTACCTTCAACGCTTCACGCATGTTTTTACTTGGAACCCCGCCTTTACCTCGCTTCCCAATACATCGCTTCTCTTTATCCCCAATCAAATTCATCGCTTTACGCAGCAACACACTGAGTTACCTCGAACGGCCCTCACGCCCTTGACGCCCTTGACTCCCTTCGCGCCCTTTGCCAAGCGCCCTATTTTTGCTTGCCTCATTAACGCGAATAAGGCGTTTAGCAAACCGCTGCCCAATGACCTCTATCAAGAACGTGTGGCGGTGATTCGCTGGTATGAGCAGCATGCTCCAATGCATTTCGCGCTCTATGGTTTGGGTTGGCATAAACCCACCCATCAATTTACCTGGCACGGCAAATTACTGCGACGCGGACAACGGCTTGCCACCCAACTTTGGGGCTATCGTCCTTATCCCAGCTACCACGGTGATGTGATCGATAAGGCCATGGTCTATAGCAAAGCGAAGTTCGCCTACTGCTACGAAAATGTTGGCGGTTTACCCAATTACGTCAGCGAAAAAATCTTTGATGCGTTTTTATCGGGTTGCGTTCCCATCTATTGGGGAGCGGATAACGTCGATGCCCTCATTCCCGCCTCATGTTTTATTGATCGACGCCACTTTGCCAGTACCCAAGCCGTGCACCAGTATTTACTCAATCTTTCAGAGCAGGAGTATGCACAGTATCAGCAACACATCCTGGCATTCCTACGCAGCGCCGCAGCGAATCGCTTTGATATCTCGCATTACACCGAAGTCATTGTGGGTGAAATTACTAAGAGCCTTACAAAACAAAGCGTGCCCACAAGGCAATGATGAGGCGCTCAAGGCGGACAAACGGTGTTCGTAGAACACCATTGCCGCGCCATTGAAAGCGCGCGTAAATCTGCCAATTCACAAAAAACGATGTTTTACCAATGATCTGCTGCACTTGTTTTAAAAACCTGGGAGCCGAATGCACACGCTCATGCCACGGTATCGGTCTCGGGGTATCGGCAAGCGAAATCCCCAACCCTTGTAAATAACGCTGCTGCGTATCTAAAAAAATTTGCCGCGCGGCGGCTTGATGGGTGATGCTTGTTTGAGTGGCGTGCAAACGGTAAACCATGAGTCGCTCTTGCAGGTTCGAAAACGAGTAGCCTTTGAGTGCCAAATCAACCCAAAAGCAATAATCCTCGGCATGCCCATATTCAGCCCGATATAAGTTATCTTTAAACACTGCAGCGCGCCCCATAATCGATGGATTGCACAGTGGACTGTAAATGGTCATGAGCGCTCGTATATCAATATCACTGTGACTTTGCTTAGACTTACGCTGCGAACCATCTTGATCATTCAAAACCCAGTAATCGGTCCCGCAAATATCAATCGGATTGCGCTCTAAAAAACCCAATTGCTTTTCAAGGCGGGTCGAAAATGCTTTATCGTCGGCGTCTAAAAAGGCAATGTACTTGCCACGGGCCATTTGCGTAATTTCATTGCGGGTTGCGACAAGACCCCGATTTTGAGAATGGGTTAAAGCCACAATTCGTGGATCACGGTAGCTCTGAATCACCGAAAGGGTGTTATCTTTTGAGCCATCATCAATCACAATTAATTCAAGATTGCGATGCGATTGGGACAAAATGCTCTCGATCGCCTCACCAATGTACTGCGCCGCGTTGTAAGCAGGCATGGATACGGAAACCAGAATGTGTTCGTACGCGCTCATCAATCGAATTCTAGGTGATTTAGGTGAGTATGCGTACCTTGAGCGCGCGCCAATGGGCCTTAATCGCACGCACTAGGTTTGAGAGGAGCGATTTGGGGCTCGCTCCATAATCAAGCGACTTGTCCCAATTCGATTGGTAAATCACCCCGATAAAGGAATTGGTCAGGGTCGCTTGGGTCTCCCCTTGCTTTTGGAGGTACAAATAAAACCAGTCATAAAAGTAAACCCGAAAGAGGGGGCTGATCGGGATCCAAGCAATTGCCTGAAATCGCAGTAGCGCCTCGAGGTAGCACAAACTCTCAGGGTGATCGCGCGTAATTAATTGATCAATGCTCCAGTGCCTAGGCCGCAAAAACTTCTCATCAAGTGATTGCCAAACTGCACTTGACCAAATAAACGGCGGGCAGGGACAGGCGTACTGGTTACCAGTGCGTCCAAAGATTTGCATGACGCGTTCTGATTCAGCACGTAAATTTGCCTCAACCTTGGGGTAGCCCAGGCGCTGTGCAACCCCAAACAACTCACTTAAGTCATAAACCACCGTATACGGCTCGCCCTGCGCATTCATAAAATCGCTGGGCACAAATTCCCGCAAAAAAACGCAGTCTGAGTCAAAGCACACATAGGTTTTAGCGATCCCAAGTCGCCAAAACTCTGCCTTCACTAACTGCTGCTGCAGCCCACCCGGGTAGGTTTGAAAGCGTGCCCGATCAAGGCGCGGATTAGTCTCCAAAATGGTCTCGTCGGCAAGCCATATAAACGGCAGTGTCCCGCCAAAAATCGTAAGTAACTCCGGGTAATCGGCTTGCGGAGTAGAGACATAAAATGGGATGGCCTGCGTGTTAAATTGAGTAACCGAATGACTCAAGCGCTGTAATCGTAAAAAATCCTGACAATAGGACTTGCAATACAAGACCAAGTCATGCTGGTCGTGCATCAGGCATACCCATGGGGATTATTTTTTTGCCAATTCCAACTGTGTGCGCACATCTCATCGAGTCCAAATTGCGTACTCCAGCCTAATATCGACTTGGCCCGGCTCGGGTCTGCAAAACAAGTGGCGATATCGCCCGTGCGCCGCCCCACGATCTCAAACGGAATCGGACGACTAGAGGCTTTTTCGTACGCGTGAATGACCTCCAACACACTGTAGCCGCGACCAGTCCCCAAATTGACAGTCAGCGATTGACCCTCTTGAAATAGATAATGAATTGCCTTGGAGTGGGCACGGGCCAGATCCATGACGTGTAAATAATCCCGCACACCCGTACCATCAGGGGTTGGCCAATCATTGCCATAGAGCTTGAGGACTGGAATCGCGCCCACTGCGACCTTAGCCAAAAAAGGAACTAAGTTATTAGGCAGGCCCAAGGGGTCCTCACCAATCAAACCACTAGGATGGGCTCCAATTGGATTGAAGTAACGTAAATACGCAATTTTCCAACTGGGATCAGCCCATTCGAGATCCCGCAAAATTTGCTCACTCATGAGTTTTGTTTGGCCATACGGACTCGTTGGCGCCAAGCGCGCATCCTCAGTAATTGGTACGGTCTGGGGATCACCATAAACCGTCGCCGACGAGCTAAATACTAGATGTCGGCAACCCGCCTGCGCCATCGCTTGGGTCAAATGAATTAAGCCTGTGACATTATTTTCATAGTACTGCAGCGGTTTTTGCATCGACTCACCCACGGCTTTGAGAGCCGCAAAATGAATGACGCCTCGAATTGGATAGCGTGTAAAAATGTCTTTGAGCACCATTGGATCGCGCACATCCGCCCGCACAAAGGGTAATGGCTGTCCGGCTAAAGTCTGAAGGCGATCTAACACCACAGGGCTTGAATTGGAGTAATTATCCAAACCTAAGACAGCATACCCATCACCCAGTAGCCCAAGCCAAGTATGCGAGCCAATATAGCCAGTTGCCCCAGTCAAAAGTATCACGCTGCTATTTAACCTTAAAAAATATCATTATCGCTTGTAGCGATTATGATGTTACCAGTCTATATATCTATGCCTTATGAATACCTCGTGCAGCAAACATGATCGAAGCTTCATTGTCCTAAGCGCCTTACTGCTTTGCATATGGCCACTACAAGGCACCATTGCTCTTCGTAATATTTTGCTTGGCTTGGGACTAGTGGCAGCCATCCTCTGGTGGCTGCGCTGTCGCCATACCGTCACCCTTAAGGGCTCAAGCGCCGATTGGCTTCCCTTAATCGGAATTAGCCTTTTACTCCTTTGGGTGGTGGTGCACTATCTATTTATCGGCACAGATGCCCAAGCGCAGTGGTCTGAGCTAAAAGGCTCATGGTTACGCGTACTCATGGCATGTGCGATTGGCATCATCACGGGCCTCGTTTTACAGCGCCAGATCAGTCAGCTTTACCTGCTTTGGCTTGGGATTGGCGCGAGTTTTACCTACCTTTTTGGGGACTATCTGCTCGTCGCGCTCAATCAAGGGACCTTATTCATGCCAAGCTACTACTTTTCAAGCCCCTTTCTAAACAAAATCAATGTCGTGATGATGGGATCGATCCTGGTCGGTGCCTGCGCTGGCTGGATTGCGTACTACCTTGGCAGCCGTTCTGAGCACCGTACACTCACCCCGGTATTCATTTGGGGTGTAGCGATGGTGCTGGTGTTATTTTCGTATACAACCATTGTCGATACACGTAACGGTTTGGGCGTTGCGACCCTGGTATTTGGTCTATTACTTGGTATTACGGTACTACGGCATGCTCGCTCATTGCGAAGCTTGGTCGTCATTGGCCTCGTAGTTGTCCTCATGGGGCTTTTCATCCAACAGCATTTAAAAATCAACCGAGGGTGGGCCCATTTCTTTGACGATCTCGCAGTAGCTGTTCAAATCGATCAGTATCCCCACTGGCAAGACGCAAAGAAATTTGGTTATCCCACCAATGCCTCCGGACAAACGGTATATCCTAATAATTACGAACGGGCAGCCTGGGCTACGGTTGGTCTGCAAACCATTGCGGACCATCCCCTAGGCTACGGCTTGCTAGAGCATTCCTTAGAAAAACAGGTGGTTAAAAAATATCCCGACGCGGTCATTGAATCCTCGCACAGCGCCTGGATTGATTTTGGTCTTGCCTTTGGTATCCCTGGCTTGGCGATCGTACTACTCACCTTAGCTAGCTTGATTCTCTTAGGAATCCGAACGCCAAACCTTGCAGGCGCAACCGTCACCTGGATCGCAATTAGTATCGTGATTAGCTATACGGTTGCCGAAGCCAGTAGCAAACACTCGATCGAAGTGTTGTTTTTTATGATGGCTTTGTTGTCTGGATTACTAATCCCACAAAGACCCGTCCATCACTAATAGGCATTGCGGTTTACAAAGCCCCGAAATACCGTAAATAAGATGATTTTGAGGTCCAGCCACAGGGACCAGTTTTCAATGTAGTACAAATCATGCTCAATGCGCGTATGCAAATCCGTGTCTCCGCGCCAACCGTGGATTTGAGCCCAACCGGTGATGCCAGCCTTTACGAGGTGCTTTTTCATATAACCTGGAATCTCGTTTTTAAATTTCTCCACAAACATCGGCCGTTCGGGTCGTGGGCCGCCAATCGACCTCTTTCCCTGCAATACATTAAAAAATTGTGGTAATTCGTCAAGACTGGTCGACCGCAGCCATTTTGAGAAGCGCGTAACCGACTTCTGTGCCGATCCTCCCCATACGACCTGCTCGCTTTCCAAATCGGTTGGCATGGTACGAAACTTCAAGATCTCGAACACATCCCCATTCCAGCCCATACGTTCTTGGCGATAAAACACGGGGCCAGGCGAATTGAGCTTGACTCCAATCGCTAAGGCAACCATCAAGGGACTAATCAGGATCAAAATTGCGCTAGCCAATACGTAGTCTTCGACGGTTTTAATAAACAGATTGGTACCGCTCATTGGCGTGCCGTATAAATCAATCATTTGCACCCCTAGTACCTCACTGACGCCATGATTGATCAAGCGAAACGAGAACCAATCGGGAACAAAACGAATCACCGCAGTACTGGTTTGTAGTGAGTCCATCACCGCTTGCATCTGCTTTGCGTCTCCCATGGGAAGAGCAATCCAGATTTCATTCAGGGGTAATCGCGCCAAGTCGCGTAATTTTTCGGGGTCAATCGAATCCAGATACTGCTGCATGCGATATCCGGACCATTTAGCATCTTGCAGTCGCCGCATGAGTTCTTCAGCGGTACTGCCCTCACCCACAATTGCAACATGGCGTAAATTGATGCCGTGCGCACGGTACTTTTGAAGTAAGTAATAGGCAACTAGACGTACCCCGCAAAGGGTAAAAAAACTACCCAAGGCCCATCCGATCAGCCATAAACGCGAATACATTTCCGTGGATTTACTAAAAACTAACCACACCAAAATCAGTACCCAGGTTTTTGCTACGCCCGTTGCAACCCGACCGAACAAGAGCATTAAATTACTGCCACGCCAAGATCGGTAGGTTTTATTAATGACGATTAAATACGCAATACTAGCGAGCACCATTAGTGCTGCATACCGCTGTAAATCAAGATTGGGATCACGAAATTCTTGTAACACCCAAAACGCGATCAGCCCAACCGAATTGATTACTAAAAAATCAAATACCCGGATAAAGTAAGAATTGACGAGAATCGAAAATTGCATTGGGCTAAACCGTTTGAACCGGTAGGCGCAGCTGATGCAGGGCCTCAACCACCTGAGTAACCGTAATCTGCTGCATCACATACTGACGGTTTGATCCGTACTCAAAACCCAGATGAAGAAAACCACCACCCTGCTCAGTTGAAACTGCCAACACCACAGGGGGGTTCGTAAATTGCATACCGGGGTATTGTGGGCCCCAGCGCACCGGATTGGTGGGGCCATGCAAAGCGACCAAGGGACGATCTAACAAAGCCGCCAAGTGCATGATTCCAGTGTTTACGCTAACAATTGCCGCAGCCCGCTGCAAAATTGCCGCGGTTTGCAACAGGGACTTGCTTTGCATGATGCGAACTTTTTGCGCAATTAAATCAACGAGCTTCGGAAACCGCATATTCATGAACTCAATGAGTTGAGAGGACTTTGATTGATCCTCAGGTCCGCCACTAAGGACAACATCGAAGCCTGATTGTATAATGGTCATTATCAAAAGAGCCCAAGATTCCAAAGGCCACTCCCGCATTGATGCTTGGGTTCCACTCGCCCATGGATGAAAAACCACAAAAGGCAGCCCACTGGGCTCCGGTTCAAGTGCATTGATGCGTTCATGATTAAGGCACGGTAATGCATGCACCTTTTGTCCCAATGGCGCCCCTAGGGCCTGAAAATTTTCAATTTCATGGCATGTGGCTCGATGGACAATAGCATCATCATAAGCAAAATGCCGAAATTGGCCATGGGTTTGAAACCCAATGGTGTAACGCGCCCCCGATAATGCACTCAAAATCGCCCCAAAACGCGACCATTGGGAAGTGTCGATCATGCAGTCACAAGACGCTTTACGCACTTCTAAGAGGGCCTTAAAGGGATTGGATAGGGAAACCTCAATTCGACGGTCAAACCCCGTAATGAGCTCAAACGCCTGTTGATTGCTGCGAGTACCAAAAACCACGATTTGGCCATTTGGGAAGGTCTTGCGGATGCCCGCCACTAACGCCGAGGTCAAGAGGGCGTCGCCAAGAGCGCCCAACACCACGATGCCGATCGTTTGGGGGGCTTTAGGCGGCCCGGATTTAGAGCGCATCAAGGATAGGGTCATTACGATCGGTACCCCAAGCACCGCGTCGATGGCTCTTAAAGCACGATTGCCCCGCTGGGCCTGGCTCATAGACCACCCCAGCGGTCAAATCCTTGGGGCAAACGAGGCCCAAAGAGCGGCATTTGTAAGAGAAAGATACTGTTCATACCCGCCATTAGCCCTTTGGTGAAGGCCAAACGGCCAAAACAAACCATTTACAATACGGGGTTATATCCAATGAACCCTCAATTTCACTGTGTGTCTGAATAATGTCTAATTCTAAAGTAGCTCTGATTACCGGAATCACTGGCCAAGATGGTGCGTATTTGGCTGAATTTCTTCTCAAAAAAGGGTATGAAGTCCACGGCATCAAACGCCGCACCTCCCTTTTTAATACCGATCGCATTGATCACCTCTACCATGATCCGCACATTCAGGGTTCTAAATTAACCCTCCACCATGGTGATTTAACCGACTCTTCATGCTTACTTCGGATTATTCAGCAAACCCAACCAGACGAAATTTACAACCTTGCAGCGCAATCCCATGTCGCAGTTTCCTTTGAGGAACCGGAGTACACGGCAAACTCCGATGCGCTTGGCGCGCTTCGAATTCTTGAAGCAATTCGGATTCTCAAGCTCGAAACAAAAACACGCTTCTACCAAGCGTCAACCTCTGAGCTCTATGGATTGGTTCAAGAAATTCCACAAAAAGAAACGACCCCGTTTTATCCACGCAGCCCCTACGCTGTGGCCAAGCTCTATGCCTACTGGATCACTGTCAATTACCGAGAAGCATATGGAATTTACGCCTGTAACGGAATTTTGTTTAATCACGAAAGCCCAATTCGCGGCGAGACTTTTGTCACGCGCAAAATTACCCGGGCGTTGGCGCGAATCAAATTAGGCTTACAAGAGTGTCTTTACTTAGGGAATTTAGACGCCAAACGCGACTGGGGTCACGCTCGCGACTACGTTGAAATGCAATGGTTAATGCTGCAACAGCAAGTAGCTGAAGACTTTGTGATTGCTACAGGAGTTCAACACAGCGTCAGAGACTTTATCAACCTAGCTGCTAAGGAGTTGGGGCTCGCGATTCGCTGGGAAGGCCACGGGGTCGAGGAAAAAGGATTTGATGCGACTGGAAAATGCATTGTGGCAGTTGATCCACGCTACTTTAGACCCACCGAGGTGGAAACACTACTTGGCGATGCGAGTAAAGCCAAGCAAAAGTTGGGTTGGACTCCTGCGACTTCATTTGAAGCGCTTGTGAAAGAGATGGTCATTGCTGATCTCAATGAGGCGCAACGCGATGAGCTTGTCAAACAGCATGGCTATACTTCGCTTAGCCGACATGAATAAAGATGCCAAAATTTACGTCGCTGGACATCGCGGTATGGTCGGTAGCGCTATTGTGCGTCGGCTGTTGGCGGCCGGCTACACGAATATTGTGGTGCGCGATCGGCAGCAGTTGGATTTACTCGACCAAGCAGCAGTCCACGCGTATCTGAAGGCAGAAAAACCGGATTACATTTTTATAGCCGCTGCCCGAGTTGGCGGCATTCAGGCCAATAATATTTATCGGGCGGATTTTATTTATCAAAACCTTATGATTGAGTGCAACCTCATTCATGGCGCCTATCAAGCCGGCATCCAAAGGCTCCTGTCCTTGGGGTCTAGTTGCATTTACCCTCGTGATTGCCCGCAGCCGATCAAGGAAGAATACTTATTAACTGGGCCATTAGAACAAACAAATGAGCCATATGCCCTAGCAAAAATTGCGGGCATCAAGCTTTGTGAAAACTATAACCGCCAATACCAAACCAGCTACATTAGCTTAATGCCCACCAATTTGTATGGCCCGGGTGATAACTACGATTTACATAACTCCCACGTCTTACCAGCCTTGATTCGAAAGGCCCAC